>Ga0114970_10002529_pt1 | contig 13637 bp, 10 predicted proteins | sample M_140205_XF_Meta_FD_87030 | JGI IMG/M metagenome (GOLD analysis project Ga0114970, IMG submission 87030) | Freshwater microbial communities from Lake Montjoie, Canada to study carbon cycling - M_140205_XF_MetaG | ecosystem: Environmental > Aquatic > Freshwater > Lake | place: Lake Montjoie... | reverse complement strand
TTTCAACGTGCCCGGGTGGCGAAATCGGCAGACGCAACGGACTTAAAATCCGTATTCCGGCAACGGGAGTGCGGGTTCAAGTCCCGCCCCGGGCACCAGTAGTTTCGAGGCTCCTCCGCCTTTTCCGCTAAGATGAGGACGGAGGCCGGAATATCCCGGCCAAGAGCCACTGCGTCGTGTCATCCGAACTCAGACAGCATCTTTTTTATGAAACCTCCCACTCGCCTTCGCTGGCAGAGTTGGTGGGCTATGAAGATGCCAAAGACATCATCGATTTTTGCTTCATTGCCAACCCGTACTACCCCACTCCGGGAATGCTCCGGCAGTTGCAGGACAACTTCCCGAACCTCATCAAGTCGTACCCGTCCAGCAGTCCGCTGACCAGTCAGCGAGACCTGGGCGCGGTGCTGGGCGTGAATCCGGACAACCTGATCATCGGCAACGGTGCTACGGAACTTATTGTCCTGATCAACACCACCCTCATCGAGAGGGTAGCTGTTCCGGTGCCCACTTTCGGCGAGTACATTGAAAAGCTCAAGGACCAGCGCGACGGGGAGTTGTTCCAGCTCAAGCCGGAACAGAACTACCAGCTCAACCTGCCCGAATATCTCGCCTGGGTGCGCAAGCGTGGCTTGAAAGCCCTGCTGATCATCAATCCGGGCAACCCGACCGGCCAGGTCTTCTCGCTGGACGAGATGTGCGATTTCCTGGAGCGGGCGAAGGACATGGAACTCGTCATCGTGGACGAATCGTTCATTGATTTTGCGGGCGAGACCGTCCCCAGTCTGCTGCCCCTGGCAGATCGCTTTTCCAACCTGCTGCTGGTGCGGAGTATGAGCAAACACTGTGGGGTGCCGGGCCTGCGACTGGGCTACTGCTACAGCAGCAATCTGTTTGTCCTGAATCGCATGAGGCAGTTCATTCCAACGTGGAATGTGAACACGCTGGCGCAGTATTTCCTGTCTCTGCTGCCCTCCACCAATGACGAGTATCAGGAGGCCAGAAGAAGGGTGGTCGGAGATGTTCGCCGCCTGTTCGACTCGTTGCAGAGCATCCCCGAGATTGAGGTCTACCCGACGGGGGCCAATTTCGTGTTGTTCCGGATCAAAAAAGGCATGACGGCCACGGAACTTCAGGCGCGATTGTTGAGTGAGCATCGCATGTACGTCCGCGATTGCTCCAACAAGATTGGCATGGACAACTTCCATGTCCGCGTGGCTTCGCAGGGTCAGGAAAAGGATGCCCGCCTTGTGACGGCACTGCGGACAATCCTCTGCAGCGCGGTCGGGTGAGGCTGAGATGAAAGCAACAAAGCGTCCCCGTGTAGTGGTAGTGAGCCGAAGAACCAAGCGCAAACACAAACACATCGACTATGTTGGCGAACTGCATTTGGAACTGCTGCTGCGGCAGGAGCTCTTGCCGGTCATCGTGCCGGTGGCGGAAGGTACGGATGCGTGTCTTGGCGACTACATGGCGGGAATGAAGGGCCTGCTGCTGGTAGAGGGCGAAGACATCGAGCCGGAGCACTTTGCGGCACAGCCCGAGAACCATCTGCACCTGGAGGCCACTCATCCGTTGAAAGACAAGCTTGAGCTCGGCCTGCTCCGCCAGGCTCTGCGATTGCAGCTTCCAATTCTGGGGATCTGCCGGGGCTCTCAACTGCTGAATGTCGTCTGCGGTGGCACGCTGTTCGGGGATGTGCAGAAGGAAAAAGGGACGCCTGTGCACCACATTGATCATGCTCATTACGACGGCCACCGCCACCCGGTGTCCATCGTCGAAGGCTGTCCGATGGAGCGTTGGTATGGGCGACATCAGTTGCAGGTGAACAGCTACCACCACCAGGGAGTTCGGGACCTGGCAGCACGCTTTGAGCCTATGGCCATGGCTGAGGACGGACTGGTAGAAGCCTTTCACGACCCCGCAGCCGCATTTATGGTCGGCCTGCAGTTTCATCCGGAGAGGATGGCGGAAGAAGCGGCAGGTAACTGGCGGCTCTGGAGCGCGTTCGGGGCGGCCATTCGCCGAACTACCTGATGCCGGGGACGTCCACCTTCGCCCGGTAGATGTAGCCCGTCACGCGTCCCATATCGGAACTGGTGAAGTAGAGAAAATTCTCGGCCCCGGCTCTTCCGAAGCGGACGTTGGTGAGGGCTTTCTGGGCGGTCGTGACAGTGGCAAGGTCTTTGCCTTCCTTGCTGATACGGTGGGCGGTTCCGAAGGAATAGCAGGTCAGCCAAATGGCACCCTCCTTGTCGAGAGCCATGCCATCGGCAACACAGGGTTTGACGGTGGTGAGCAGGCTCATGGGGCCAGCGGAGCCGTCGGCTTTCAGGGGCCAGGCAACAATTTTGGACTCGTCAGCAGAGACGTTGTGTGACACGTAGAGAGTGGTTTCGGCAGCGTCGAGCAGAATGCCGTTGGGCCCGGTCACTTCATCACTGAAGACGGACGTTTTGCCCGCCGGGTCGATGCGATAAACGGTACCTTTGGGCGCGCTGCCATCGTAGCCGTTCGGGTCAGTGAAGTAGATGTTGCCATTCTTCGCGACGATGATGTCGTTCGGGCCCTTCGCAACTTTGGGATCGGCTTCGAAGCCAACCGCCAGCGTGGAGACTTTCTTCGCGGGCGTGATCTTGAGGATCTTTCGTTCGTCAGTGGCGGTCACGTAGATGTTGTCGGCATCATCGAGCCAGAGGCCACCGGGCCCGGCCAGGTTGGCAACATCCATATATTGTTTGAAACCCTGCGCGGCGTTCCAGGACACGATGCCTTTCCATGTGCCGCGGGAAGTGAAGTAGAGGGTTCCCTTCGAGTCCACCGCAGGCCCTTCCGTGTTGCCCCAACTCGGGTCGGACCCAAGCAGTTCCGCTTCCACATTGGGCAGAGGTGGTGGCGCTTCTGCTTTCTTGACTTCGGGGGCCGGGGCCGCGCAACCGGCAAGAAACAACGCGCAGGACGACAAGATACGAGGAAGGGTTCGGCAGGTCATTGGAAGTTAAGCTATCACAACTGGTGTGATGAGCGCACCTGGCGCTGGGCCGCTACTTACCCGGGACTCCATAGTTCTTCGCGGCATCGTCAAGCACGAGGACCCAATCCAGCATTTCCCCGGCGTCGGGGGGCGCAAATTCGCGGTCGGCACGGTCGTTGGCGAACTCAGCTATGCGGGTAGCCTGACCGTTGCGGGGATTGAACCACCAGGCGACGATGCGGGCGCCGGTGAGTTTGCTGGTCTTGACGCTGAACTTCCGTCCGACGGGAGCGTAGACCATGGCCCAGGTGCCGGCTTCATCGCGGGTCGCGGTGAAGTGATAGCGTCCGGTACCTGGAACGGAAGTGGGGACGCGGTCGGTGACGATGACGGAATCGTCGGGGATACGAGTGAAAAACGGGCGTGATTCGAGAAGCTTCCGGGCGTACTGCATTTGTGCGGCACCAGGTTGGTCGATAGCCTGGCTCCACGGCATGAGAGGGTTGTTGATGGGCTTCTTGTACGGATTCCACATCTGCCAGACGGCGTGATTTCCGTAGGTGTGGCCAAAGGCGCCGGCGAACAGGTCCCAATAGAGGGGACGGCGGACATCTGCAGCGATGGAATGCCCGAGTTCGTCAGCACGGAAGGAGACGGGGTGGTCTTCGTAGATGGGTTCCGAGTCGATGACCGGTTTGACAGGCAGGCGGTTGTAGTCGAGGGCAGTTTTGTCGTAACGGCCGGTGAACTCGGCAACGTGGCCATTCTGGCGCATGTTGAAATCGAGCCAGGCTTCGGCATGGAAGTTCTCGGCGGAACCGGCCCCGCCGTTCGGGTGCAGGGTGATGAGATGCGCGCCGGCGTCGCCCTTCCGCAGACCTTTCGCCATGGCGCGCAAAATCTCGATATGGACAGGTAACGATACGGCGCGGTCGCCGCCGAGGATCCAGATAAGGCTGGCACCACGGTAGCGCGTGGCCAGCCACTCTCCGTAAGCTGCGGCATTGTCCGGGGTGAAGACTTCGGGACCGGCACCGCCTTTCTTGTTCCATTTGTCACCCCAGGTGGGAAGAAAGCCAATGTAGAGCCCCAGAGAATTGGCCTTGTTGACGATGAAATCCACGTGGTCCCAATAGTCATTATTGGGGCCATCCTTGACGTCGGGATGCAACGGATCGTTATTCAGCAGAGGGCGATGGCCGTAAGCGTTGGGGTCGTTCAGACCGTCGAGTTCAGCGAGCGCGACCGCCTGGATGACGTTAAAACCTCTGGCGGCGCGGTTTTCCAGGTACCTGGTCGCCTCCTCGCGATTGAGGCGGTGGAACAATTCCCAGGCAGTGTCGCCCAGATAGAAAAAGGGCTTTCCACTGGCAGTTTCGAGGAAACGGTGATTTTGACTGACCTTGAGCGTTTCGAGCGACCGGGTAGCGGGCTGGGCAAACAGCGAAAGTCCGGAGAGGAACAGGGAGAGGGGGATGAGGAATGCGCAGCGCATAGGCATGATCATCATACCAGTTACCGCGCGGGAGCTGGCTACGTTGACTTCAGGGCTGCGGCTTCGAGGATTCGATACCTCTCGCTGGAGCGGTTGAGGTGCTCAGTCATCGCTCGTTCAGCGGCCTCTTCGTCATGGGCGGAAATGGCGGAAACCAGGCGCTCATGCTCGGCGAGAGTTATGAGTTCCGAGCCAGGGAGGCGGAGCAACTCCCGGCGAAACTCAAACAGCCAGTCGAGCATAGCTTCGCTGAGGAGGGTGATAACGCGGTTGCCACTGATGGCGGCGATGGCCGCGTGGAAGGCCATATCGCAGCGGACGAACTCAGGAACGTCGTGCATCGCCCGGCGCTGCCTGTCGAGGGCACTTTCGAGGTTTTCTATATCAGTCGGTTTAGCCGTCTGCGCCGCGATGCGGGTCATGCCGACCTCGAAGAGAATCCGCGCTTCCTTCAGATCCTCCAGGGTTGCCGGAGAGGTCTGCAGGAGATGCGACATGGTTTCCCCAAGCCTGGAGAACATGTCCCGGGTATTGGGGACGATGACACGGGCTCTTTCGCCATGGTTGATCTCGATCAGGCCGGATGAGCCCAGCGACTGGAGCGCTTCCCGAATCGCGGGCCTGCCGACGCCAAAGCGGGTCATCAGGTCGCGCTCGGAGGGCAGCCGATCACCGGGTTGAATCTCGCCGCCGCGAATCATTGCCCGCAGTCGATCTTTAACTTCATCGGCCAGCTTGCGACGGACGATGGGCTCACTCTCGCTCATTCCTCCCAGTTTACTATCGTTGGCCACCGACCGTGGTCTACTCTGGCATGATGAGTAGGCCGATATGCAGCTAATCTCCCCTGACCGAATCTACGCGAGCTACGAAGTAGAAACCGCACATCCCCTGGCCGACGCCATCGCCATCATGGCGGGAGAGCAATCCAGCGGCACATTTTTGCAGGTTCCGGGCGAAACCCTGGAGCTCAAAGAGAGAAGTGGTGCCAGAATTGAGGCCATCCGCGAGACGGGCTCAGCGGCGCAGCCATCCCTGCCTGGAGCGTCCGCGCCGAAAGCGGAGAGAGCTCCAACCTGGCGCCGGGCAGAGACGCTCATCTCGTGGCCCCTGGGTAATTTGGGCCCGAGTTTGCCCAACCTGATGGCAACAGTGGCCGGAAATCTGTTCGAACTACAGCAGTTCTCTGCCCTGCGCCTGCTGGATATTACCCTGCCGGAGGCATTTCGGGATGCCTATCCAGGCCCACAATTTGGCGTGGCGGGCACGCGACGGCTCACGGGCGTCGAAGGACGTCCGCTGATCGGCACAATCGTAAAACCCAGCGTCGGACTCTCCCCGGCGCAGACAGCGACGCTGACGCAGCAGTTGGTTGACGGCGGCATCGATTTCATCAAGGACGACGAACTGCAGGCCGATGGCCCCGACTGCCCGTTTGCGGAACGCGCCACCGCCGTCATGGAAGTGATTCAACGATTCGCGGATCGGACCGGCAAGCAACCGATGTTTGCCTTCAATATCACGGGCGAGATTGACCAAATGCTGGAACGGCACGATCTGGTGGCCAGTCTCGGCGGCACCTGTGTCATGGTCAGCCTCAACAGCGTTGGCCTACCCGCCTTCAGCTATCTGCGGCGACATTGCAGCCTGCCCATTCACGCCCACAGAAATGGCTGGGGCTTATTCCAGAGGTCGCCCCATATTGGCATGAGCTACGTGGCCTACCAGAAACTATGGAGACTGGCCGGTGCCGATCATATGCACGTGAACGGTTTGAAAAACAAGTTTTGCGAAGCGGACGACTCGGTGCTTCGGTCAGCCAGAGAGTGCGCGACGCCCATGTTTGCGGGGGAAGGCAGGGGTTGCGAAGTGATGCCGGTCTTCTCATCGGGCCAGACGGTCCGGCAGGTTCCGGCCACCTGGAAAGGCCTGGGGTCCCCCGATCTGATTTACGCGGCAGGAGGGGGGCTGGTGGCGCATCCTGGAGGTGTCGCCTCAGGGGTGCGGGCGATGCGCCAGGCATGGGAAGCGGCGATGGCCGGGATCGACCTGGATGAGCACGCGAAAGTGCATCCGGAACTGCGGCAAGCCCTGGAGAAATACGCCTGATGGCCTCCCGCAACTTGTTACTCACGTTCTACGGCGACGATTTTTCCGGCTCAACGGACGTGATGGAAGCGCTCAGCGTCCACGGCGTGCCCTCTGTCCTGTTTCTCGCCCCGCCCACGGGCAGCGACCTGGCTCGGTTCCCCGAGTGCCGCGCGGTAGGTCTGGCGGGAACCAGTCGCAGCGAGTCCCCGGAGTGGATGGATGACAACCTGCCCGCAGCATTTTCAACACTTAGAGATCTGGGCGCGCCCATCTGCCACTACAAAACATGCTCCACGTTCGATAGCTCTCCCACCCGGGGCAGTATTGGGCGCGCGGTGGAACTGGGCGGGGCGACGATGGGCACGACCGTGGTGCCGATGGTGGTGGGAGCTCCCGCCCTGAAACGGTACGTTACCTTCGGCAATCTCTTCGCCACCGTAAACGGTGTGAACTTCCGGCTGGACCGGCATCCCACCATGTCGCGCCACCCGGTAACCCCTATGCATGAAGCGGACCTGCGCCTTCATCTGGCCGGGCAAACGTCACTCCCGGTTGAGCTGGTCGATATTCTGGCGCTGCAGGCGGGTCGAGGGCTGGAGGGCTTTCAGGAGGCTTGCCGGCAAGGCGCACGTATCGTCCTGTTCGACACTCTGGACGCAGCCAGCCTGGCGGAAAGCGGAAGAGCTATCTGGGAGTCGAGAGGCGAGGGCACCACGTTTGTAGCTGGCTCGTCGGGCGTGGAATATGCGCTGCTGGCGTGGTGGAAAGCGCAGGGTCTGTTACCTGCGGCTCCGCAATTTCCGGACGCAGGACCGGAAGCCCGCCTGCTGGTCGTATCCGGAAGTTGTTCACCCGGCACGGGTAAGCAGATCGAGTGGGCGCAACAGAATGGCTTCGAGGGCCTGCCCCTCAATCCGCAGCTGCTTGTTTCGGGCGAGGCGGAGTGGGCGCGCGCCCTGCGTACGGCGGAAGCGATTCTGGCTCGGGGCGGCAGTCCTGTTGTGTATACGGCAGCGGGACCCCAGGACGCGATCATCGGCAACACAGATGTGGACTTCGGAAAACAGCTGGGGATACGTCTGGGGGCTCTGGCGACAGAGTTATTGCGTCGGAGCGGGATCCGTCGCATGGTGGTTGCTGGCGGGGATACCTCAGGGAGAGTGGGCCAGGCGCTGGGAATCAAGGCGCTGACCATGGTGCGGCCCTTCGCAGCGGGTTCGCCGCTGTGCCGGGTATGGTCTGACAATACAGCGGCGGACGGGCTGGAGATCCTGTTCAAGGGCGGCCAGGTGGGGGGCCAAGCTCTGTTTGGGGAGGTTCGGCAGGGCAGACCCAACTGATATACTCAACACACCAGTCGGGCATAGCCGGGCAGGTGAGGACGGGACAGTGGCGCAGACAATCGCAATCTTTGGGGCAGGCGGCAAGATGGGCTGCCGCATTACGGACAACTTCCGGGGTTCGGCACATACGGTTTTGTATGTGGAAGTGAGTCCTGCGGGCATTGAAAGACTGGCTTCCAGGGGCCTGGCGGTTACGTCCCAGGAAGAAGCGGTTGCAGCAGCTGATGTCGCGATTCTGGCTCTGCCGGATTCGCTCATCGGGAAAGTGGCGCCGACGCTTGTGCCCTCATTCAAACCCGGGGCGATGGTGATCTGTCTGGACCCTGCCGCGCCGCACGGCGGTGAACTGCCAAAGCGTGAAGACATCGCGTACTTCATCACCCACCCATGCCATCCGCCCGTGATTCACGACGAAACGGAGCGGGATGCGCAACTGGATTTCTTCGGTGCGATCAAGGCGAAGCAGCATATCGTGTGCGCTCTGATGCAGGGCAGCGAAGCGGACTATGCCAATGGCGAGGCTCTGGCCCGGCAGATGTTCGCGCCGGTGATGAACGCTTATCGGGTGACGGTGGAGCAAATGGCGATTCTGGAGCCTGCGTTGTCGGAGACCGTGGCTGCCACCTGCATGACGGTGATGCGCGAAGCCATTGATGAAGCGGTGAAGCGTGGCGTTCCGGCGGAAGCTGCCCGCGAGTTCATTCTGGGCCATATGAAAGTCAACATTGGCATCCTGTTCGGCTATATTGGGTCACCGTTCTCGGACGGGGCCTTGATGGCGATTGAGCGTGGCAAGAAGAAGCTGTTTCAGCCGAACTGGAAGGATGTTTTTGAGCCCGAAAACATAATGGCGGAAATCAGGGCCATCACGGCCGGGACTTCAGCTGCGCAAAAGACTTAGAGCCATGTCCGGTGCAGGATAGCGATACAATCCATACTGCTATGTTCACCCGATCTTTTGTTACCGTGCGGCGCGTTGCGCTGCTGGCTGTTCCGCTTGCAGTTGCACTCGCTCAGGCGCCTGCGGGGCCTCCGGGCGGAGGCCGTGGCGGCGGCGTTTATGCCGACAAGTATGAAGCGGACGACAACGCCGGGTTCGTGCCAATTTTCGACGGCAAGACGATGAATGGGTGGGATGGCGACCCCACCTTCTGGCGCGTGGAAAATGGTGAGATTGTCGGCGAGACTACCCCCGAAAAGGTAGTCAAAATGAACAATTTCCTGATCTGGCGCGGCGGCAAGGTGAAGGACTTCGAACTCAAGATCGATTTTCGCCTGAGCGGCACCAACAGCGGCATTCAATACCGCAGTGTCGAGATGCCGGAACTGGGCAAGTGGGTCCTGAAGGGTTATCAGGCCGATATGGATATCAGCAACGGCTTTACCGGTAACCTGCATGAAGAACGGGGCCGGAAGCCGGGGCATGTGGTGCTGGCAAGGCGCGGCGAGATAAACCGGATCACCGAGGGGCCGAAGTACATGACGCTGGCGACGCTGGGCGACCCGAAACTGCTGCGGGGCCTGATGAACGTGCAGGGTTGGAATCAGTACCACATCATTGCGAGGGGTCCGGTGATGCTGCAGATTCTGAACGGACAACTCGTGAGTGCGGTGATTGACGAAGACACGAAGAACTTCGTCGCCGAGGGCCTGCTGGGCTTCCAGATGCACGTGGGGCCCCCGTTCAAGATCCAGTACAAGAACATTCTGTACCGGAAGCTCTGAGCGCCGCTATCGGAAGCTCTGAGCGCCGCTATTGCTCCGCACGGGCGGTGACAAAGGGCCGGATAAATGCAACAGGGTAACCGGAGCGGCTGAGCGCAGCCGGATCACCACCCGATGGCAGAAGACGGCTCAACACCCACGCCCCTCGGGGGCACACAACCTGTGAAACATCGTTAGACATCTGAACCGCTATAATTTCGTGGGGAGATTTCGCCTAATGAAACGTCTGTCTTTTGCCGCAACACTGCTTGCAGCTGCCCTGTGCACCACACTTCCGGCCTCCGCGCAGGCTCTGCCGAAAGGCATGTCGAAGGTGACCTCTGTAGAAGGTATCACAGAGTACAAACTGGAAAACGGCTTACGGGTCCTGGTGTTTCCGGATACGTCGAAGCCCACCATCACGGTGAATATGACCTACATCGTGGGGTCACGGCACGAAGGTACCGGCGAGGGCGGCATGGCACATCTCCTGGAGCACATGGTGTTCAAGGGCAGCCCGAAGCACACGAATATCCCGCAGGAATTGACCGAACACGGCGCGCGCCCGAACGGGACAACCTCGTGGGATCGCACCAACTACTTCGAAACCTTTCAGGCGACCGACGAGAACCTGAAGTGGGCTCTGGACCTCGAAGCGGACCGGATGGTGAACTCCTTCATCAAGAAGGAAGATCTGGACAAAGAATTCACCGTTGTGCGGAACGAGTTCGAGATGAGTGAGAACAGCCCCATGCGGGTGACACTGCAGAGGGCGATGGCTGCGGCCTACACCACTCACAGCTACGGGCGTCCGGTGATCGGCAACAAGAGCGACGTGGAACGAGTACCGATTGAGAAGCTGCAGGAGTTCTACCGCAAGTACTACCAGCCGGACAACGCGGTGCTGACAGTTGCGGGAAAGGTAGATGAACCCAAGCTGCTGGAACTGGTGAACGGCTACTTCGCCGGGATCGCGAAGCCCACCCGCAAGCTGGTCCCGACGTACACGGTGGAACCGGTGCAGGATGGCGAACGAACGACGGTAGTCCGCCGGGTGAGTGACCAGCAGATTCTGATGGCGATGTACCACATGCCGGACGGGGCCAATACCGATATCGTCGCGCTGGACGTGCTGGCTTCGGTCCTCGGTGAAAATCCCTCGGGGCGACTGTACAAGGCATTGGTAGACAACAAGAAAGCGTCTACAGTTTTTGGCCAGCCTTTGGAACTGGCTGAGCCGGGGTTACTGTTGTTTGCCGCCGTTCTGGGCAAATCGGACTCGATGGCCGATGCGCGCAAGATCCTGCTGGATACGATTGCAGGCGTCGTGAAAGAGCCGCCAAGCAAGGAAGAAGTGGACCGGGCGCAGGCCAAGCTGACGCAGCAGATGGAGCAGGTCCTGCGGAATTCGGAAGGTCTGGGGCTGACGCTGAGCGACTACATCGGCAAAGGCGACTGGCGCTTGCTGTTCCGCGAGCGCGACAACCTCCGCAAGGTGACGCCGCAGGACGTGCAACGTGTGGCTGCTGCTTATCTGAAGGACTCCAACCGCACACTGGGTGAGTTCTACCCGGATGCCAAGCCGGATCGCTCGGAGATCCCCGAAAAGACGGACGTGGCCACAGTTCTGAAAGATTACAAGGGCGAAGCCGTGATGGCCGCCGGTGAAGTATTTGACCCTTCGCCGAAGAACATCGAAGCCCGGACCCAAAGATATGCAATCACGCCGGGCATGAAGGTCTCGCTCCTGACGAAGAAGACCCGCGGGGCCAACGTGAATGCCGTGATTCAGCTACATTTTGGGGACCTGGCAGGCTTGAAGGATAAGGACATGGCGGGTGCCATGGCGGGTTCGGCGCTGATGCGCGGTACCGCGAAGCACAACCGGCAGCAGATTCAGGATGAACTGAGTCGGCTCAAGGCGCAGATGAACGTGGGCGGCAACGCGGCGGGCGCAAGCGCGTCGATCGAAACGACGCGGGAGAATCTGCCGGCCGTGCTGCGTCTGGCGGGCGAGATCCTGAAGGAAGCCACGATTCCGGAGACGGAGTTTGAACAGATTCGGAAGGCACGTGTCACGGGTCTGGAAGCGGGTAAGAGCGAACCGCAGTCGATTGCCCCGATTCAGTTGCAGCGGGCGCTGTATCCGTACCAGAAGGGTGACGTTCGCGGCACCATGTCGGTGGACGAGCAGATTGAAGCCCTGCAGGCGGTGAAGTTGGAAGAGGCCAGGGCCTTCTATAAGAATTTCTACGGCGCTTCCAACGGCGAGATTGCTGTGGTGGGCGATTTCGACCAGGCTGAAGTGAAGAAGGTTCTGGCGGAATTGTTCAGCAACTGGAAGAGTCCGGCGAAGTACGAACGGCTGAAGAATGGCCCTGCCAAGCCTGCGGCGGTGAATCTGTCGCTGGAAACTCCCGATAAGGCCAATGCGGTGTTCTTCGCAGGCCAGCGCCTGGCCCTGAGCAGCAATGATGCTGATTATCCAGCTCTGGTGCTGGGGAATTACATGATGGGTGGTGGGTTCCTGAATTCCCGTCTGGCAGCCAGAATTCGTGTGAAGGACGGCCTGAGCTACGGCGTGAGTTCCGGGCTCTCGGCCAAGGCGGACGAGAAGGATGGTCAGTTCCAGGTGTTCGCCATCGCCAATCCGGCGAACGTGGCGAAGGTGGAAGCGGCATTTAAGGAAGAGCTGGAGAAGGCCCTGAAAGACGGCTTCACCCAGAAGGAACTGGATGCGGACCGCGATGGCTGGCTGCAAAGCCGGGTGCTGCAGAGGGCGGAAGATCGGTCGTTGTCCGGTGTCCTGGTATCACGGGATTACGATGGCCGGACGCTGGCGTACGACGAACAACTGGAGGCCAAAGTGAAAGCGCTGAAGCCCGAAGATATTGTGGCTGCCATGCGCCGGACTCTGGATGTTACCCAGATGAGCATCGTGAAGGCGGGCGACTTCAAGAAGGCTGCCGCGGCAAAGTAGGCTGCTTGTGAAAAACCTCGTTCCCGGGTTGCTGGTGGCTGCGTTGACCCTGTCGGCGCAGTCACCCGGCTACCAGCAACGTGTGGATGCGGTCCGGAAGATTCCTGGCTTCGTTGCGCTTTGGGATTTTGTGAAGCGCGATGGGGGAAGGTTTGCCGCCTGGCAGGCAAAGGGCGATCGCCATGATTTCCGGCTGGATGCCGTCAATTACGTCCGGGATTACTGGGGCGAGGGTCGGTTGGCGACTTACGACGACTTCCCCTTACTGGGACGGGGTCCGTTTGGCGAGGCGATTCGGCTTCGGCAGGAAACGGATAAAGACCTGCGGCCTGTCCTGCTGATTCCACGGGATCGGGTCCAGGGCTCGGGGCTGGACGTGAAGGGTCCGGGACAATCGGTGTCGATGGTGGCATGGGTGATCCGCGAAGGTGGCAATCATGCCATTGCCGGGATCTGGCATGAAGGCACGGATTTGAAGAGTGAGGCCGGACCCGTCCAAAAGGTCGAGCGTGGCCGACGACAGTATTCGCTTTTTGCCGGTCTGGCGGCAAATAACGGTGCCTCGGCCGTCCATGTTTCCGAAAATGGCGGACCGTCGTTCGGGGACAAGTATGCGCGCAATCTGGCCGTGACGCCCGAGTTGATTCCAACCGCGCCGGTGGGGACCGCCAATGAAGACCTGGACAAGTACTGGAGTCTGATGGGTATGGTGTTTGACAACCAGAAGAACACGGTGACGGCTTACCTCGATGGCAAGGCGACCGACATGTGGGTGGACAATCTGCCCACACACCCGTTCTTCAAGTGGCCTTACAACGGATGGATGCAGGCCGAGTGGCGGCGGGAACCGGGCGTGCAGGTCGGCGAAGACCCCGATTTCCCGGTAAGCCAGTTTTATCAGCCGCCCGAAGGCAAGCCGATCTCAACAACTCTGCTGTCGTCGAAGGGTGATGAGCGGATGGAGTTGCAGGAGTTCGAGTTCACGAGGGTCCGCGTTACCTTACGGGGAGGGCAGGTGGTGAGCCGGGAACTGGTGGCACTGCGATCGAA
>Ga0114970_10002528_pt1 | contig 13638 bp, 14 predicted proteins | sample M_140205_XF_Meta_FD_87030 | JGI IMG/M metagenome (GOLD analysis project Ga0114970, IMG submission 87030) | Freshwater microbial communities from Lake Montjoie, Canada to study carbon cycling - M_140205_XF_MetaG | ecosystem: Environmental > Aquatic > Freshwater > Lake | place: Lake Montjoie... | reverse complement strand
GTTGTAGCCATTTTTCCAAAGTTGATTTGCCAACATTGTATTGACTGGCAACATCGGGTACTTTTTGCCCTTGTTCTTCAATCAATTTGATGAGTTCAAGTTTAAATTCTGCTCAGTATTGATTTCTAACTTTTGTCATGAGATTATTCCTCTACTTAAGGTATTATAATCTCTTATTAACTGTCTTGGTTTATTATGCCACTACAACGAATGACATATCCTCAATTTTAAACATACTCAACAAAATTCCTTAGCGTACAATATGGTTCGAATTCTATGCTGACTTCTAATAGGTTACCCATCCCTTATGCGAACCTGACGCGGTATAGCCCTCACGCCCAACCGCCTCCTAGTACCAAAACAGTCAAAACCGCATACCGAATACTTTTACCCAACAATATCATTACCGCCGACAGCCAAACATTCAATCGCAACCAACCTGCCCCAATCGGCAATAAATCACCAATAACAGGCATCCATGATAATAATAATGCCCAAACACCATATTTCTCGAATAGGCGTTTGGCTTTATCAGAAATGCGGTGGCGTTTGGGTAGCCAATAGCCAAGTCCATACGATACAATGCCGCCCAAGCTATTGGCAACTGAGGCAACCAAAAAGATACTTAGCCAATCGTTAGGATTTCGTAAGAGCAAAGCAGTTAAAGCGATATCGGATGTGCCTGGCAACACCGTTGCCGACGTAAACGCCGATACCGCCAATGTCCAAAGTTCCCAATTCATCGTTTGATAAACTCTTTAGTTAAAAACCTTAATATAGGGGTCAGCACAGAAAACGGAGAAAATAGTACGCTACAGAATCTTGTCGAGTATTTCTAAAATTGATAATGGGATAACTGTCTAAAAAACCAGCGTTTTTAGACATATCACAACTGAAAAATAATCCTAATAGGCACTGCTATTTGGTTGGGCTAATTAAAACTGCCTGGCAAAGTGGCGAATATGTTCGGCAATCACATTGGGCTGGCTTAATATGCCCCAATGGTTGCTATTGACACTAACCTTTTGAAAATTTTTAACCCATTGTGGCATGGCATCAATGTAGTCAGCACTAACGAATTTATCCTGGGTTAAAACAATCGCTTGCACAGGGCTATGGGCAAAACGCTGACGAGGGCGTAAGTTTCTGGGTAAAAAATTCGCCCGATACAGGGCTATCCCATGTTTGCCATCCGTTTGTACCAAGGTATCAAGCGGAATATCCTGGGTGTTTTCTAGCTTTTGAACGTGTTTTTGCCATTGCTTAGGTGAGTAAGTTTGCCAAAAAGTAGGTGCGAGAAAGGGCAAGTGCATCATGCCGATATACCAAGATTTACTCAGTATCGACAACAGCTTGGCAGGCTGAGAACCAATACTGCGTAAGTAAAGTGCCACATGGTCAAGGCAAGGACCTGAAATGGTAGAAAATGATAAAATTTTGCCCGCCAATTTTAGGTCAGTCACCGCTTCCCACGCCTGAATTGAACCCCAATCATGGGCAGCAAGATGAAACGGCTTATCACCAAGCAGCTGCTTTGCCACGGCTTGCAAATCCTCACTGAGTTGTAATAAATGATACGCTTTTATATATGTCGGACAGTCTGACTCCCCTGCCCCTCGCACGTCATAGGCTATCACAAAAAAATCGGCAATGAGATGGGGTATGACTTTTTCCCAAACCGTATGGCGGTCGGGATAGCCATGCACCAATACCAAAGGCGGTAAAGTGCTATCACCATACGTAAATGCGGCAAGTTGGTGATTATCCGTGGTAAAAATCTTATGATGTTGGGGCGATAAAGTAGGCATAGTTGGGTCTCGTTTTTGGCTTAATATTGTGGGTCTCTGACAGTTTGGGTGACGAATGTTAGATTAGACTTATTTGATAATGTTGTTAAATGAAGTAAGACGATGGTAGTGGGCGGTGTTTTTTAGGCGAATGAGATAGTCTCAATTTTGAAAATACTCGACAAAATTCCTTAGCGTACAATATGGTTCGAATTCTTAGATGACCCCTAATAAGCAATATTCACTCTTTAATAGCCAATTTATCTAAAATCCCACATTCTGCCGTCCCATCCCCTTTACAACTATCATGCCAAACTTGTAATGTGCTTTTCATGGCTTGTAATTGCTCGATTTTTTCGTTTAATGTCACAATATGCTGTGCGGTTAAGGCTTTAACCTCACTATTATTACGACATGGATTGTCCTGCATTGCCAGTAATACCTTGATTTCTGCCAAAGAAAAATCCACATCTCTCGCTCGTTTAATAAATTGTAAACGCTCAATACTATCCTGCGAATAGTCCCGATAACCTGACTGTGTGCGAGTAATCGCAGGAATTAGCCCGATTTTTTCATACTCTCGGATTTGGCGAGCAGTTAAGCCTGTTGTTTGTTCTACCTGTTTAATATTCACTCTATTTCCTTTTACAAAAGAATAACAAAGAAATAGCTTTACCCTGACATAGTGTTAAGCTTTATACTGAGTATAAATTAAATCTCCGACTAACAAAAGGAAAAACGTATGAATGTACTTTCTACAAAATTCAAAGCTTTAGCCCTATTTAGTTCAATTGCTCTATTAACCGCCTGCAATCAGCCTACCAAAGCTGAGCAAGCAGCTAACTCTGTAACGGCAAGTAGTATAACATCATCTGCAAAGACGACTGAATCTCCTTCCACAGGGCACGATATGAGCAAATGAATGGCATGGGGATGGCAAGCAACCCTACTGCTGGTCAATCTGCTCATAGTGCCGAATATATGCAGTCAATGGCTACTATGAGTGAGAAAATGATGGCTGCGAGCAAAATCGCTAACCCTGATGTTGCTTTTGCTACAGGTATGATTGCCCACCATCAAGGGGCGGTTGATATGGCAAAAATTCAGCTAAAATACGGCAAAGACAGCGAAATGCGAGCCTTGGCAGAAAATATTATTAAAGCCCAACAAATAGAAATCACACAAATGCAAACGTGGCTTAGCAAACACAAAGATGACAAAGCCCCTACTAATACCGCTATGCCTGAAATGGATATGAAAAGCCATGATGCCATGATGCAAGGCATTATGGACAGTGACCCCGATGTTGCCTTTGCCAAAGGTATGATACCACATCATCAAGGGGCAATTGACATGGCGAATACGGAATTAAAAATGGGCAAAGACAAAGAGATGCTACAACTTGCCAAGCAGATAAAATCTGCCCAAGACCCTGAAATTAAGCAAATGCAAGCATGGCTTGACAGTAAAAAAACTAAATAATTAAATAATTAAACCACTTTAATAAAACCAAAGGAACGACTATGAGTAATCAAACCACTACCCTAAACATTAACGGCATGACCTGTGGTGGCTGTGTCAAAAGCGTCACCAACGCCCTTAATCAAGTGACAGGCGTACAGCAAGCCGATGTGAGCCTAGAGCAAAACAATGCGGTGATTAACTTTGATGATAGCCAAACCAATGAAACTGCCTTAAAACAAGCCATTGAAGATGCAGGATTTGAAGCGAGTTAAAAGTATCATCAATTTCTTATTTTTATCAAAATACCAATAATACGCCTTTTAATTCATTTAAAAGGCGTATTTTACCTTTAGCAATGAATGTTTTAAGGAAATAAAAACTGCCATGACGACCGAAACTATCAATCTTGATATTGGTGGTATGACTTGCCAAGCCTGTGCCAATCGTATCGAAAAGGTGCTGAATAAAAAACCTGCCATTCTTGAAGCAACGGTGAATTATGCCAATGAAACCGCCCATGTGAGTTTTGACGACAGCCAAACCAATGCCGATGAAGTGCTAGACTGGGTTAAGAAAACAGGCTATACCGCCCACATTCAGCAAGCCGATGCGATGTTTTCCCAAGACAAAGCCACAGAAAGCGTCACACCGCCACTTCGGCTGATATTGATTTGGCTGTGTTTATTGCCGTTTTTGTGGGGTATGCTGGGCATGATGATTGGCAAACACGACTTTATGCCCGCGATTTGGGTGCAGTTTATTTTAGCCACGATTGTTCAGTTTGGTTTGGCATTGCCATTTTATAAAAGTGCGTGGGCGAGTATTCGAGGTGGACTTGCCAATATGGACGTATTAGTGGTATTGGGAACGCTGACCATTTGGGCGTATTCGACTTATGTGTGGCTAACTATGGAGAGTTCGCACGCCATGCACGATACGGCTCACGCTATGCCTGATGTGTATTTTGAGGCAGGGGTGATGGTCATAGCCTTTGTGCGATTGGGCAAATATCTGGAAGAACGCACCAAAAAACACAGTTTAAACAGCATTAATCTGTTGCTAGAACTCACACCAAGTAATGTTTTGCTAAAAGTGGGAAATGACTGGCAACAAACGCCGTTATCCAAGGTCAAAATCGGGCAGATTTTACTGGCAAAACACGGTGACCGTATTGCCTGTGATGGTGTGGTGACTGCTGTTACAGGGGGCGAAGCGTGGTGTGACGAAAGTCATCTCACAGGTGAATCCTTGCCGATTCCCAAAAAAAACGGCGACAACGTGATGGCAGGGGCAATGCTGTCCAGCGGTACACTCGAATATCGGGCAACCGCCATTGGGAGCCAAACCCAGCTTGGCGACATGATTACCGCCCTCAATGACGCCCAAGGCAGTAAAGCCAATATCGCCCGTATCGCTGACCGTGTGGCAGGGGTGTTTGTGCCTGTGGTGGTGGTGATTGCGATACTCACGTTTATCGGCAATTTTTATGTGCTTGGCTCGTTTGATACCGCCTTAATGCGAGCCGTGGCGGTGTTGGTGATTGCCTGTCCGTGTGCCATGGGGCTTGCCACGCCGTCTGCGATTATGGCAGGGATGGGCGTTGCTTCTCGGCATGGGGTGTGGTTTAAAGATGCCCAAGCCTTAGAAGCGACTGGCTCGGTGGATACCATTGCCTTGGATAAAACAGGTACGATTACCGAAGGCAAACCGCAAGTCGTAGCACATTATCTGTTTGATGAAGAGTTAAATTTAGCCGAAATCGCTCAAATCACCGCCACGCTTGAAACCCATGCCAATCATCCATTAGCGACTGCCATGCTTGACTATGCTAAAACCTTTAACTTGGAAAATACCTTTACCGTCAATAACGTAGAAAATGTGACAGGCAAAGGCATACAAGGCGACATTGCAGATATTGGCTTGGTAAAAGTCGGTAGCCCTGCTTTTACCAATATGACGTTACCGCAAGAGATTTTGGCAGAAAAAACATGGCAAGTTGCAAGCCTTGTTGCCGTTAGCGTGAATGACGTACCGATTGCCATGTTTGCCCTTGCAGATAGCTTGAAAGCGGACAGTATGACCGCCATTGCCTCACTTAAAAAACTGGGCTTAACCACAATAATGTTAAGCGGTGATAAACAATCGGTTGCCGATTATATAGGTGGACAAGTCAAAATTGATACCGCGATTGGCGAACTTTCACCTCGGGATAAAGCCACAAAAATCAGCGAACTACAGCAAAATGGCAAAAAAGTGGCGATGGTTGGCGATGGCGTAAATGATGCCCCTGCCATGGCAACGGCTACCGCTAGCTTTGCGGTACAAAATGGCACGGATATCGCCCAACACAGTGCTTCGGCTCGTTTGATGGGCGATGGCAGTCACTCTATTAGCCATGTGTTGTCAGCGGTAACGATTGCCCGAGCCACATTAAGAAATATTAAGCAAAACCTGTTTTTTGCTTTTATTTACAATATGATAGGCATTGGCTTTGCCATGGTGGGCTTGCTTAATCCGATGTTAGCGGCAGGGGCGATGGCGTTAAGTTCGATTTCGGTATTAATGAATGCGTTGCGATTGACACGGTTAAAAGGATAAACTTTTTCATAAATTAATGTTTTCCACAGGTTTTGTTAATGATGTGTTTTTCTTATTATGGTAAATTGGGTAAGAAACTAAACAAATGTCATTACCGCCCTATATGGTTCGAATTTTGGGCTAGTTCATTCTTATCGTACTATATTTGGTATTCTTAGCTTATCATTTAATTGAGCTAATTGTTTTTCAAATACCTCCCGTTCTACATTACCATCTTGACGAGCAACAAGTTTACCTTCTTGATAATATAACAAAGCAGGCGGAGCAAATACGTCCAATGCTTGGTACACTTCTTTACTATCCACTGTATCATCGGTGACATCCATTTTTATTACTTGCCAATCATTAAGCTGGGCTGGTGGTGTTTCAAATAACGTTTTATCCATAGTTCGACAAGTAATACACCAATCAGCAGTTACATCAACTAAAACCTTTGGATTGTTCGCTAAAATAGGGTTTAACTCGCTCATTTTATATATCTTAGTGATTTTTGGTGATTGGTCTGTGATGCTACTTGCAACACTTGATGTTTTGATGGTTTTTAGGGGTTGCCAGCTATCTTGACTACCCAATGCCATTCCAATTAATAAAATACTTGCCCAAATTGCCGTTATAAGGGCAATTGCCTTGATTACTATTCGTCCGTGTGATGGTTCTTGTTTTTGTCCAATACCTTGCCAATGCCATAGCCATGTTGCCACGACCATAAACCATATCGCCCATATCCCTAACATGAAATGAGATATCAACACCCTTTCTATCATTACTAAAGCCACAGCGAATAACATCAAAGCAAAACCTGTTTTTACCCATACCATCCATTCTCCTGTTTTTGGCATAAAATTTCCCTGTGTTCCACCTAAAATAATCAAAGGTGTAGAAAGTCCAAGCCCTAACAGGAATAAAGCAAAAAACCCAATTACAGGGTTACCCAAAGTAGCTACCCCTGCCAATGCTCCTGCAAGCGGGGCGGATACACAAGGCGACACAACCATGGCTGAAAAAAATCCTGTAATGAAACTGCCCGACATACTTCCTAGACGGCTTGTACCTATATTACTTATTGTTTGACCTAAGCGTGACAATCGAGCAGAGAGGGGAAATGGTATGGCATCAAGCATATACAAGCCCAAAAGCACAAACACCGTTGCAAAGCTTAGTAAAATAATTGGCTGTTGGAGCATATTCATCAAGCCAAGCGATTGCCCAAATACTGCAACCAATGCCCCCACTAATCCATAACTGGTTGCTACACCCACACCATAGCTACCTGTTAATAACAAGCCTTTTTTAGCAGAAGGACTATGCTGACGTGCCACAATATTCACCACGATAGGTAGCATTGGTAGTACACATGGCGTAAATGATAAACCCAACCCTGCCAAAAATAACAATAGTAATGCCCAGCCTGTATGCCGACTCAATCCAAAAATATCATTGTCACCCTGTGAGGGATGTTGAGCTGTGATGTCGGTCGTGATAGGTGGCGAGAGTGGGGCCTTGTCTGTGATAACAGGAGTGGTATTATTGGGCGATGGACGTAGGGTCGTAGGCACAGCACTAGCGGCTTGTGGCGTGATAGGCTGTAAGGTGAAATTTACTTTTTCAGGAGGGTAACATAGTCCCATCTTAGCACAGCCTTGCCACTTCACAATAGCAGGCTGTGCTTGCATAGGTTTTAATACAGAAAGTGTCGTTTTAGCAGTAAAGCTTTTATCAATAATAGGTACACGCCCGAAACTGGGGTCATTCACAAACGTGGCAGTTTGGTCAAAAACCAAAGGTGTGGCATTCACACCTTGAGGTAATTCAAGTTTGAGCTTATCTTGATATACAAAATAGCCATCTTTGACATCTGCCTGAATAGTGAGCTGATTACCTTGCTGGGTCGTTGTTATCGCAAATGCCTCTTGAACGGGCAACGGTTTGGATGGATTGGTCGTATTGGCGTTATTTGAACTAAAAATATCAGACAAATTTATAGCATGGGCTGGAGTTACCTTGATAGCTATGATAAAAACAATAGCTAATAGTTGAACTAACGAAATAAAATAACTTCGTTGATAGGAGGAAATTATATTTTTAGTTATCATATTGCTGGCACTTATAACTCATATCTTGATTCGTATTTTCGGTTTGTAGCTTAATTGAATTTATAGATATTATTTAAGCATCTATCATAGGTGGTTCTCGACGTTTAGCTTCCAAAAAAAAGCTATCTATCAATACCAATACTACGCCAAGATTAATCGCCACATCCGCCAAATTAAAAATCGGGAAGTTCCACACATTCGCATAGTGCACATGTAGAAAATCAACCACATAGCCTAAACGCACCCTATCCATCAAGTTACCTAACGCCCCTGCCATTATCAATGCCAATCCTGCTGATAACACCCCTGTATCACGGGGTAAACGCCTTAAATAGACAATAATAAATCCACATACGCCAAATGCTAACCCACTAAAAAAGAAACGTTGCCAACCGCCTTGGTCAGCAAGAAAGCTAAAGGCAGCTCCATAGTTATGGGCTAGGGTAAAGTTAAAGATTGGCTCAATGACCGATACTGTTTGGTATAACTGAAAGTTATTTTCAAAATATACCTTGGAAAGTTGGTCAATCCCAACCACCAACGCACTTAAGCCATACCATAGCCAAGCAGTTTGGGGATTTTTAATATCACTTAAGGTGTTTTTCGACGGCTGCATAACAACTCGATAAATTTAGGTATTAGGTAAATGACGACTTAACGAACTCTTTATGGTTTGGCTGTGGTTTTGACTTCATTGGCAACCATTGCCTGTAACCCATCGGGTGATAGTTTAGTTAGCAACTTGCCATTGACATAGTAAGTCGGTGTACCTGAGATTTTAATAGTTTTGGCATCGTCCATGTCTTGTTTCAGTACTTGGTTAATTTTATCACTATTCATACTGGCACGAGCTTTTTGTTCATCAAGCCCAGCCTTGATAGCCGCTTGCCAAGCCGCTTTAACTGTTTCGTCGTCATGCCACTGCGGTTGGGCTTCAAATACCGCTGCTAAAACTGGTTCGTATATACCCTGTTCTTTGGCAGTTTCTAAAATACGAGCCACTTGTTCAGAGCCTTTATGAAATAAGGTGTAACGTAGCACCAGCCTTACCTTACCATTATGCTCATTGATGATTTGTTTAACATACGGATTCATTGCCCGACACGCCTCACATGAAGGGTCAAAAAACTCTACTATAGTTACAGGGGCATCTACCTTACCAATAATAGGTGAATGCGAGCGTACTAAGGTATCTGTAGCGACTTGCTTGGCAGTAATAGTATCAGATTCGCCTTGTGGTGTAGATTGGGCATTAGTTGTAGTGGGAGTTTGGCTATTATTTGAATTAGTGGTGGTTTGTTGTCCGCAAGCAACCAACGTGGCTGAAAGAGCAAGTAGCGTAGTCACTAGGGTAAGTGTAGTTTTTTTCATGAAAAATTCCTTATAGACGAGTAGCCATTTTTAGTTAAAATTTTGATTAAATAATTAAATGGATATACCACATTAGCGTTTATCCACAAAGTCCATACGTTGAATTCGCATGGCATTGATAATGGCTAATAAAGCCACACCCACATCAGCAAATACTGCCTCCCACATCGTCGCTACACCGCCAGCACCCAATATTAGTACAATAGCTTTGACCACAAATGCCAAGGTAATATTTTGCCAAACAATTTTACGGGTTTGTTTGCCAATATTAATCGCCATTGGAATTTTTGATGGTTTATCATCTTGAATGACCACGTCAGCGGTTTCAATTGTGGCATCACTGCCCAAGCCTCCCATAGCAATACCCACATCACTTAAAGCGACGACAGGAGCATCATTCACTCCATCTCCCACAAATGCCACGGTTTGTTTTTTATTGGCTTTATTAGAAGGTTGGTCTTTGATAGTTTTTAAGTGGGTTACTTTATCTTCAGGCAATAAATCACCGAAATAACGTTCAATGTGTAACTTGTCGGCGACTGACTTTACTACGGCGGTTTTATCACCACTTAACATTGTAGTCGTGACCCCAAGCTGTTTTAAGGTATCAACGGCATGAGAAGCATCTGCTTTGATTTGGTCGGCAATGGTAAGAAAGCCCACATATTGCCCTGCATACGCCATAACGATGACAGTATCAATACTTTGAGCCACTTCGCTAGGATATTGAATATTAAATTTATCCAATAATTTTGCATTTCCTGCTAAAAAAGATTGCCCCTTGATACTAGCGGTTAAACCATACCCCGCAATCTCCTGCACATTGTCTAGGGCAATCGTGCTATCGACTTGCCCAACATACTCGTGGACTGCGGTAGCTATGGGATGCGTAGATTTGCTTTCTATAGCATTTAGATAGCCTAGCATCATATTTGGGTCAAAGGCTGGCTCAATGTTTACCTCTTGGACTTTGAACACCCCCTCAGTCATCGTTCCCGTTTTATCCATCACCACATTGTCAATGGTCGCTAGGGTATCTAAAAAATTACTGCCCTTAAATAAAATTCCATTACGGCTACCTGCCCCAATACCACCAAAATAGCCAAGCGGAATCGAAATCACTAAAGCACAAGGGCAAGATATGACTAAAAATACCAAAGCCCGATACAGCCAATTACTAAACACATAATCAGCCACAAAGAAATAGGGTACAAGGGTAATAGCAATCGCTAAGGCAACTACTATCGGGGTATAAATTTTGGCAAACTTACTGATAAAAAGCTCAGTCGGGGCTTTTTGGCGGGTCGCATCTTGCACTAAGGCTAAAATTTTAGACAGCTTGGAATCTTGATAAGCAGTCGTAACTCTAATTTGCACCACATTTTGTAAATTAATCATCCCTGCCAATACCACATCGCCTTGACGTTTGGTATCGGGTTTACTTTCCCCTGTCAAAGCCGAGGTATTAAATGAAGCGGTATCAGAAAGTAAGACCCCATCCAGTGCTAGCTTTTCACCTGCTTTTAGCTGAATAATTTGTTCGACACCCACGGATATAGCTTTAACAATGCTGGGTTGGTTATTTTCAATGATGGTGACCTCATCAGGACGTTGGTCAAGCAAAGCTTTGATATTTCCCTTTGCACGTTGTACTGCCATTGCTTGAAAGATTTCCCCTATAGTATAAAAAAGCATGACGGCAACACCCTCGGGGTATTCGCCAATGGCAAATGCCCCAATGGTCGCAATACCCATCAGAAAAAATTCTGAAAACCAATTGCCAGACTTGATACTTTCAAAAGCCTCTCTTAACACAGGAAAGCCCACAGGAATATAAGCAATGGCATATACAATAAAGCGTGGTATTTCCGTGAACCATACAGGTTTTATCACATGGTCAAGCACTAGCCCAATGGCTAATACCACAAAGGCAATTATCGCTGGTAAAAAAAGCTGAAACGTGGTTTTGTCACCTGTGTCATGCGACTGGTCATGCCCATCTTCATTACTGTGACCCTCATGGTTGCCATGGCTAGCGGTTATGATTTTTTCTTCCTCGTCGGTACAGCAACAATTTTTTGACATACGACACCTTTCTAATGGTTTTATTAAAGATTACCTGTTACTATAAACCCTGTAGTCACTACAGGGTCAAGTAATAATAATCCAAGTCATACGAAAAGGTCACTTATGTCTATATTTAAAATCAGCGAGTTAAGTAAAAAAACAAGGATTAATATCGAAACTATCCGTTACTATGAGAAAATTGGGGCGATAAATAAAGCCAGTCGAGGCGAAAATGCGTACCGCTATTTTAACCAGCATGCTATTGAACAATTAGAATTTATTAAAACCTGTCGTTCATTAGGTTTTACAATGCAAGAAATTAAGGCTTTTAATCAACTTAAGCAAAATCCCAACCAAAGCTGTGTGATAGCGGATAAGCTAGTTGCTAGCCATTTGGCACAGATTGAACAAAAAATACAGCAATTACAAACTATTCGAGCCTTATTACACACAATGAGCAATTGTCAACAAGATTCTGTCGATAAGTGCAAAGTAATTCATTCATTACAATTCGCACCCACTTTAATAGAAGAAGGAATTAAACTATCTACGACAGAGCTAGAGGCAATACGGTAGAGGTAACATATAATACTTGGGTATCTATATGTAGCTCATAATAGGACAGCTTACTGCCAATTCTTACTTAAGATTTCGGCTCAATCTTTTCCCCGTCTTCCTTGACAAAAGTTTGAGTTAAAGGCATATCAATCAAATCTAGCACCACTTCAGACGGGCGACATAGCTTTACGCCTTTATCACTGACCACAATCGGACGATTAATCAAAATCGGCTCAGCCAGCATATGTTGGATAATGTCATCATCGCTTAAATCTGGATTTTCTAAGCCACGCTCAGCAAACGGCGGCACATTGGTGCGTAATAACTGTCTTGGCGTCATCGCCATTTGCTGAAGTAATTCCCGCAGTTTTGCTTCGCTAGGTGGTGTTTCAAGGTAATAGATAATATTCGGCTCACCATTTACGTGACGAATTAACGCTAAGGTGTTGCGAGACGTGCCGCAATTGGGGTTATGATAAATGGTAATATCTTGCATGATAATTTCCTAAAATTGTGTTTATAGACTGGTTTGATTCACCCGCTGCATCAACGCTTCGGCACTCTCGACTCGTTCAGAATAACGATTCACCAAGTAATCTTTGTGATCACGGGTCAATAGGGTAAATTTCATCAGCTCTTCGACCACATCGACAATGCGCAAATAATAACCCGACGGCTTCATCCGACCTTGGTCATCAAATTCCAAAAACGCCTTGGCCACTGACGATTGATTGGGAATCGTAAGCAGCCGCATCCAACGTCCCAAGATACGCATTTGATTGACCGCGTTAAACGATTGTGACCCGCCAGAGACTTGCATCACGGCTAAGGTTTTACCTTGGGTGGGACGCACCGCACCCAGTGATAGGGGAATCCAGTCGATTTGGGTTTTCATGACGCCGGTCATCGCCCCATGACGCTCGGGGCTACACCAAATCCTGCCTTCGCACCAATTGACTAATTCGTAGAGCTCTTGGACTTTGGGGTGTTGACTGTCCGCATCATCAACCAGTGGCAATCCTGCTGGGTTATAAATCTTAACCTCAGCCCCCATTGCTGTGAGTAAACGGGCACACTCTTCAATCACCAACCGACTAAAGGAACGCTCGCGCAGCGAGCCATACAGCAATAAAAATTTGGGCGGTGTTGTCGATAAATCGCCCTTAAAATCTTGCACGGTGGGACGATGAAATTGTGACTCATCAAGCTGTGGTATCGATAAATCTTTGACGGTTAATGTCTCAGGGTTGATATCGGTGTGTTTTTGCATGCTTGTCATAATTCATGCCTTTACCAGTTGTTGTAATGCGTCTAGCTGTTCTGCTTTGGGGCGTTTGGCAATGTCGATCAGTTTCTCAACTCGTTGCTCAATTTCACCAATGGTTGTCAAAAAAGCTTGGCGTTTTTGTTCATCGCTGCCGTCAAGTTTGGATGGGTCAGACAAGCCCCAATGCAGTTTTGGGATATTGCCAAGCCACAATGGACAGCTTTCGCCTGCGGCTTGGTCACACACCGTAATGACCACATCAGGCACAAAGCTGTCACCGTTGTCATCGGTTAGGCTGTCCCAAGATTGACTGGTTAAGCCTGCCGTGTCATAGCCCATTTCACTTAGGTATTTGATGGATAAGGGATGCACTTTGCCACTTGGCTGACTGCCCGCGCTCATCGCATTGATGATACCTTGGGCATTTTGTCGG
>Ga0114970_10002527_pt1 | contig 13638 bp, 13 predicted proteins | sample M_140205_XF_Meta_FD_87030 | JGI IMG/M metagenome (GOLD analysis project Ga0114970, IMG submission 87030) | Freshwater microbial communities from Lake Montjoie, Canada to study carbon cycling - M_140205_XF_MetaG | ecosystem: Environmental > Aquatic > Freshwater > Lake | place: Lake Montjoie... | reverse complement strand
GCAGACTGCATGCCTGGCAACACCCGAGCCACGCGTCCGAGGTACACATTGCCCACCAAGCCTCGCTCCAAGGCACGCTCTAAGTGCACCTCTTGGAGGGCACCACCTTCAACGACAGCGACCCTGGTTTCATGGGGGGTCCAATTGATCAATATATCTTGCTGCATGGCTTGTTGGGTAAGTGAAATCAGTCTGGCCGTGCATTTTGCAAAACCTCGATGCCAAAGCTTCTGAGCATCTGCGAGACTTCAAAGACGGGCAGACCCATAATACCTGAGTAACTCCCTTTGATGGATGAAATCATGCCACTGGCTTTGCCTTGGATGGCGTAGCCACCGGCCTTGCCTTGCCACTCTTTTGAGGCGACATAGGCTTTTATTTGCGACGCGCTCCAAGGCGCCATGGTGACCCAAGATCGGCTCAAGCGCTGCTGCTGCTGGTGTTCAGTGCCGATCACCACACTCGTGTAGACGCGGTGCGTGTGTCCAGACAAGGCGCCAATCATCTCTTGGGCCTCTTTGGCATCCACGGGTTTGCCCAAAATACGACCCGACAAACTGACCGTCGTGTCTGCACACAACACAGGTGCACTGGCATCAAACTTCGAACCCAAGGATTGCGCCCTAAGCCGAGCGGCTTGGTACTTGAGCCGAGTCACACGCTGCACATATTGAATGGCCGACTCTGAAGGCTTGAGCGCTTCCAGTGCCTCTAGCGCGAGCAGTTGAGCATGCAAGGAGCGGGCGTTTTTGGACTCGGGCAAGAGGGGTTTGAAAGGCACGCCCATTTGAGCCAGCAACTCTTGGCGTCTTGGACTTTGAGAGGCAAGGTATACAAAAGCGCTCAAAACGTGGCTCCTCAAGGGGGTGTTTGAAAGGGATGAACTCTCACTGAACTCTCACTGAGCCCTCACTCGCGGTGATAGGGGTGCCCAGTTTGCAAGGAAAATACGCGGTACAACTGTTCGAGCAACATGACCCTGACCATGGCATGGGGCCAAGTCATGGATGACAAGCGTATCATTTCATGGGCGCTCTTTTTGAAGGCCTCATCGATGCCATCAGGTCCACCGATCACAAACACAATGTCTTGGCCCATATCGCGCCAACGATCAAAACGCTGTGAAAGCTCAAGGGTCGTGAGCGCAGTGCCGCGCTCGTCCAAGACCACCACCAAAGCGTCCTTGGGCAAAGCATCGGTGATTTTTTGCGCCTCCAAGAGCATCAACTGAGACGGCGTTTGCCCCTCTCGTGCTGGGGCTTTAAGGGCCTTTAGCTGCACACGCCAGTCGCTTGGGAAACGTTTTAAAAAATCCCCACACGCCGCCTCTGCCCAAGCGGGCATGCGCGTGCCCAGGGCGATCACCCAAATCTTCATGCCTTCTTTGTGGTCCTTTTAGCGGCGGGCTTGCTAGGCGCAGCAGCACGGGGCTTGGGGGCGGACTTACCAGACACAGGCGAACTCGACCTTGCAGGCGCTCTTGAAGGCGATTTTGAAGGGGCTTTTGAAGGCGGTTTTAAAGGAGGGGTCGCTTTGGACTTTGATGCCGCAGTGGACGTCTTTTGAGTGCCTCTGGCTGGCGCTGACGCCTTGGGGCTCTCAGCAGGCAATTCGGCCAAATAGGGGCGTTTATCAATCGCGCGGCGGCTGTTGTTGACGGGCACCGTGAGCCCAGTTTTGGGATCCACGGCCGTTTGAAGTCCACGAGAGGCGCCTTTGCGTGAGCGCGAATTTTTCGGTGCTGCACTTGACCTGGAACTGCCTGGGCGAGCGGGGGGGGAGGTTTTGCCAGAGCCCGTTTTGCTTGGGGTCTTGCTGCCCGTTTTGCTGCCCGATTTGCTGGCGGTTTTGCTGGCGGTTTTGCTCGAGGACGCTTTCTTTTGCTCTTTGGGCTCTTGTGCCTGGGCAAACACGGGTCTTGGCGCACCAAACTTAAGCCGCACAGGCTTGTCGCCCCAAATTTCCTCCAAATTGTAATACTCGCGGATGTTGGGCTGCATGATGTGGACCACGGCCGCACCACAATCGACAATGATCCATTCGCCATTTTCCTCACCCTCGATGCGAGGTTTGCCGTGACCAGACTTGCGCACCTCGTCTCGTACATTGGCGGCCAGGGCCTTGGTTTGGCGGTTGGAGGTTCCACTGGCCAAGATCACTCTTTCAAACAAGGAGGACAAGTGCTCGGTGTTGTACACGGCGATGTTGACCGCTTTGACATCTTCTAGGGCATCGACGATGACGCGTTGAAGTTTTTGAACGTCTTTTTTTTCTGCTGCTTCTGTCATGAAAACTTTGAGTAAAGACCCTGTTGTTGAATATAGTTCAGAACCAACTCAGGGACAAGTTGGCTCACATCGAGACCTTGTTCAATGGATGCTCTCACCTCGGTGGCACTGATGGGCATCAAAGGGCAGTTCAAATAAATCGCATCCCTTAGAGCTGCTTGCTGTTCAAGAGACGGGTCAGTGGAGCTGTTGGTCCTGTTGGTGCTTTTGGTGCTTTTGGAGACTTGGGAGAACTCGCCCACACGGCGAGACGCAATCACGACTTGTGCTTTTTCGACAATGCGCTCATGCGCCTTCCAAGTGGTGAACGACTCAGCCTGATCTTGACCCATGATCAAAAACAACTGGGCCGAGGGATAAAGGCACTCAATTTCTTCAAGGGTATCGATGGTGTAACTGGCACCGCTTCTGAGAATTTCCCGCTCATCGATGCATATTTTATCAGAAGAGCGCCCGTCTTGCGAGTGCCCTGTAAAGGCCAAGCGCACCATGGCCATTCGATCCGTGACCGAGGTCAATTCACGCGTTTTATGCCAAGCTTGCCCAGTGGGCACCACATGCAAGACCTCCAACTCAAGCTCATTGAAGGCGCTTTGTGCCAAAGCCACATGGGCCAAGTGTGGTGGGTCAAAGGCCCCGCCTAAAATGCCAACGCGTTTGATCACACAATTCCAGACATTTAACTCACCCAGTTTTGGGGCACCAAGAACTCTTTTAACAAAGCGCTCTCAGGAGAACCCTGCGGGTCCTGGTGCTGATAGGACCAAGAGACCAAGGGTGGCATGGACAATAAAATAGACTCCGTTCGCCCTCCCGACTGCAAGCCGAAATGTGTCCCACGGTCCCAAACCAAATTGAACTCCACGTAGCGTCCTCTGCGATAGAGTTGATGTGCTCTTTGTTGCGCCGTATAGGGGGTTTGCAAGCGGCGCTTGACAATGGGCAGGTAGGCACTCAAGAACGCATCCCCCACCGATTGCAGCATGGCAAAACTACCCTCATTGCCAAACTCATAAAAATCATCAAAAAAGATACCCCCAATGCCCCTGGCCTCTTGACGATGCTTTAAGAAAAAATACTCATCACACCATTTCTTAAAACGAGGATACAAGCCCTCGCCAAAAGGCGCCAACGCATTCTTACAAGTTTGATGAAAATGCACCGCATCTTCCCTAAACCCATAGTAGGGCGTCAAATCCATGCCGCCTCCAAACCAAGCCACACGGGTGTGGTCTTTGCTTAAAGCACTGAGCATGCGCACATTCATGTGCACCGTGGGCACAAAGGGGTTGCACGGGTGAAAGACCAAAGACATGCCCATGGCGTCAAAGGAGGCCCCGACCAATTCGGGTCTCGCTTGGGTCGCAGAGGGCGGCAAGGAGGTGCCCTGGACATGAGAAAAGCCACAACCGGCCCGCTCAAAGAGCTCTCCGCCTTCCATGATTTTCGTGATGCCGTGCCCTTGCAGCGGCTCATGGCTCTCTTTTTGCCAAACATCGCTCAGCACCTGCGCTTGTCCATCCAAGGCTTGGATTTCGTCCATGATGCTGGCTTGAAGGTTCAACAAATAGCGCTTCACGCCTTCGTTGAAACTTTCGCTTTCAAGATTTGTTTGACTCATCACTTGGTCCTCATAGATTGGAGTGTTGTAACTGATATCGCCCAAAAAAGCCATCAAGGAGATCCCCCAAAGAGCCCTCTTAGGCGTGACCTTTGGGCATCGCAGCGATCGGAGAGGCCTTGCTTTCATGATAGCCCCTCACACCTTTGTAGGCTTTGGCCATTCTTAAAAAATCAGCGTCCATGTCCCCGCTCAACCGGATGCACTGATCCACGCCAATCACTTTGCGACCATGGTCAAAGCGGACCAATAAAAGAGGCACATTGCTTTGATGGGCAATGTGGTAAAAACCGGTTTTCCAACCGGTTTGGTATTTTCTGGTGCCCTCAGGCGCAACGCCCAGCCAAAACATCTCGCCACTGGCCTTGCAAGCCGCAAAATGCTCAACCATTTGACCCACCACCCCTTGGGTCTGGGAGCGATCAATGGCCATGCCACCCAAGGCGCTCAGCCAAGCGCCAAAGACAGGCCATTTGAACAAGGTATCTTTGGCCATGAACCGCGCTTGGACGCCAATCGCCCATTTGGCCAACATGGCAATCGGAAAATCCCAATTGCTTGTATGTGGATACACCACCGCCACGCCCCATAGTCCAGGCATGCCATTGAACTCCAATCGCCAACCCAAGAGTCTCAAGACCCCAAGGGCCCAGGTGCGCTGTGTTTTTGGGAAAAAAACACGTTCAAGCTCCGGGTAATCGTTGAGTGGCTCAAAGCCATCGTCCTCATTCACGGCCTTGGTCAATCAAGTCTCCCTTTTGGCTCGCCAACCAATGTCGCTTCGGTATTGCATGCCTCCAAACTGAATGTGCTTGATGGTCTCATAGGCCAGCTTTTGCGCTTGAGTGAGGGTATCCCCCAGAGCACTCACACACAAGACCCGCCCACCGGTGGTTTTCCATTGGGATGATGCATAAGACGTTCCCGCATGAAAGACCATGCAGTCCTCGCTTTCTTTGGGCAAACTCTCAATCAAGTCTCCCGTTCTCACCTTTTGTGGGTAGCCATGGGAGGCCAAAACCACGCCCAAGGCGACCCGCCTGTCCCATTGAAGATCCATGCGGTCCAAGGGATGGATCGCACGCGAGCTTGCATCTGAGTGAACGCTTGGCTCGGTACTGGCCCACAACACATCGACCCAATCGTTTTTCAAACGCATCAAGATCGGTTGCGTCTCAGGGTCCCCAAGCCTGGTGTTGAACTCCAAGGTCTTGACCTCACCGCTTGAAGAAATCATCAAGCCCGCGTATAAAAATCCAGTAAAGGGCATGCCCTCTTTCATCATGCCTTCAAGGGTGGGTCGAATGATCTCGCGCAAGACTTTGGCATGGATCTCGGGCGTCACAATGGGAGCGGGTGAGTACGCTCCCATGCCCCCCGTGTTGGGCCCCTGATCTTGGTCAAGCAACCGTTTGTGGTCTTGAGAGGTGGCCAAAGGCAAAGCAGACAAGCCATTGCACAAGACCATGAAGCTTGCCTCTTGGCCCTCCAAGAACTCTTCAATCACCACCCTCGCCCCCCCTTCGTTGTGAACAACCCCGGCCGTGTCACTTAGGAGCATCCAGTCAATGGCCTCGTGAGCATGCGCCAAGGTCATTGCAACGACCACGCCCTTGCCTGCGGCCAAGCCGTCGGCCTTGATCACAATGGGTGCGCCTTGTTGAGCCACATAGGCGTGGGCGAGACTTGCATCGCTGAAGGTCTCAAACGCTGCAGTTGGAATGCCATGGCGCTGCATGAAGGCCTTGGAAAACGCTTTGGAGCTCTCGAGCTGAGCGGCGTCTTTGCTCGGCCCCACAATCCTCATGGAGCGAGACCTGAACAAGTCGACCACCCCAGAAGACAACGGCCCCTCAGGTCCGACCACCGTCAAGGCAATCCCCTCGCTTTGAGCCCAATCGCACAAGGCGTTAAGGTCCGTGATTGGCACATTTTGCAGCCTCGCATCACACGCCGTGCCCCCATTGCCTGGGGCGACATAGACGCATTGAACACGCTTGGACTGAGCCAACTTCCAAGCCAACGCGTGTTCTCGCCCGCCTGAACCAATGACCAAGATTTTCATGGCTTACATTTCTGCGTTGTGATAGACCTCTTGGATATCGTCAAGGTCTTCAAGTGCATCCAAAATCTTTTGCATTTTGATCTGATCGTCCGCACTCAAGGAGACCGAGTTTTCGGCTCGAAGCGTGACTTCGGCAAGCTCTGGGTTCAAACCTTTGGTCAGCAACGCAGCCTTGATCGCTTCAAAGTCTTGCACAGAAGTGATCACCTCAATCACCCCGTCCTCCGCCGCAATGACATCCTCAGCCCCAGCCTCAAGGGCGCACTCCATGACCTGATCTTCCGAGGTACCGGGCGCAAACAGCAAGAGGCCGCAATGCTTGAATTGAAAGGAGACCGAGCCCTCGGTGCCCAAATTGCCACCGTGCTTGCTAAAGGCGTGACGCACCTCAGCCACCGTTCTCACCTTGTTATCGGTCATGGTATCGACAATGATCGCCGCACCCGCAATGCCGTAGCCCTCGTAGCGGATCTCCTCGTAATTGACCCCTTCGAGCTGACCCGTGGCTTTGTCAATGTTTCGTTTGATGGTGTCTGCAGGCATGTTGGCCGCCTTGGCCTTCTCCACTGCAAGTCGAAGTCTGGGGTTGGTCGCCAAGTCTGCGCCGCCCGCACGCGCCGAGACCATGATCTCGCGAATCACCCGGGTCCAGACCTTGCCGCGCTTTTCGTCTTGGCGACCCTTGCGGTGTTGAATATTCGCCCATTTGCTATGTCCAGCCACGTTGATTCCTAGTGATTTGGTTCAGAATGTCCATTTTAAACCCATGCAGGGCCAGTATCGCGCTTTCAATGAGGGGGGGGTTAGCCCGCCGCGCTAGGCCAACACGCATAGCGCTCAGGCAGGCGGATGAGTCAAGTTCAGGTCAGCTCTTGGCCAAGGGGTACGGCACTTGGCAGCAACCCAAGAGGACCCAAGCAGCATAGGCTTTTTCAAAAAATAAGGGGCGGTTCTCGCCTTCAGGCTCAATAAGACACCCCCCCTCGTTCACGCAAGCCAATGACTGTACTTTTTACCATGACCGCGAGGCTAAGGCTAGCTTGCTTGGGCTTCCTCAGGCTCGGTCGGCTCTGACTTGGTGGCTCTGGAATCCTTCTTTGGCAAGGGGGTGATGTCGAGCAAGACCTCCGACTTGTCATCCAAGTCCACATTCAAACGCCCCCCGTCTATCAAGCGACCAAACAGCAACTCGTCGGCCAAAGCACGCCGGATGGTGTCTTGAATCAAGCGCTGCATGGGTCTGGCACCCATCAGGGGGTCAAAGCCTTTCTTGGCCAAATGCTGTCTGAGCTTGTCGGTAAAGGTCACTTCAACACGTTTCTCCGCCAACTGGGTCTCTAACTGCAACAAGAACTTGTCCACCACTCGGATGATGATTTGCTCATCCAAAGACTTAAAGCTCACAATCGCGTCCAAGCGGTTTCTAAACTCAGGCGTAAAGATGCGCTTGATGTCCACCATCTCGTCGCCAGCTTCGCGGTTGGTGGTGAAACCAATGGTGGACTTGTTCATCGTCTCAGCGCCCGCATTGGTGGTCATGATGACAATGACATTTCTAAAGTCCGCTTTGCGTCCATTGTTGTCAGTCAAAGTGCCGTGGTCCATGACCTGTAAAAGCACATTGAAAATATCAGGGTGCGCCTTCTCGATTTCGTCCAGCAAGAGCACGCAATGGGGCTTTTTGGTGACCGCCTCGGTGAGCAGTCCACCTTGATCAAAGCCCACGTAGCCCGGAGGCGCTCCAATCATGCGAGAGACGGCGTGGCGTTCCATGTATTCAGACATGTCAAAACGAATCAGCTCGATACCCATGATGTAGGCGAGTTGCTTGGCCGCTTCTGTTTTGCCTACACCTGTGGGTCCACTGAATAAAAAGGCGCCAATGGGCTTGTCTGACTTGCCAAGACCAGAGCGGGCCATCTTGACAGCAGATGCCAAGACCTCAAGCGCTTTATCTTGACCAAAGACGACGCTCTTTAAATCGCGCTCTAGCGTTTGCAACTTGCCGCGATCGTCATTGGACACATTGGCAGGCGGAATGCGCGCAATTTTGGCCACAATGTCTTCGATCTCGGTTTTGCTGATGGTTTTCTTTCTCTTGGAGACAGGCAAGATTCTTTGCGCAGCACCCGCTTCGTCAATGACGTCAATGGCTTTGTCAGGCAAATGACGATCGTTGATGTACTTGGCACTGAGCTCCGCAGCGGCTTGCAGCGCCGCCACTGCGTACTTGACGTTGTGATGCTCTTCAAATCGCGACTTCAAACCCTTTAAGATGTCCACCGTTTGCTCAATGCTTGGCTCGACCACGTCGATCTTTTGAAAGCGTCTGGAGAGCGCTGCATCTTTTTCAAAGATGCCCCTGTACTCTGTGAAGGTGGTTGCACCGATGCATTTGAGTTGACCCGAACTCAGGGCGGGTTTTAACAAGTTGGAGGCATCCAATGTCCCCCCAGAGGCGGCACCCGCGCCAATCAAGGTGTGGATTTCATCAATGAACAACACCGCATTGGGACGATCTTTGAGCGACTTCAACACGCCTTTTAAACGTTGCTCAAAGTCTCCGCGGTACTTGGTGCCGGCCAGCAAGGCCCCCATGTCCAAGGAGTAAACCTGTGAGTCGGCCAAAATCTCCGGGACATCCTTTTGCGTGATGCGCCAAGCCAAGCCTTCAGCAATCGCTGTCTTACCCACACCAGCCTCGCCCACAAGAAGAGGGTTGTTTTTGCGTCGTCTGCAAAGAATTTGTATGACGCGCTCAACCTCAAACTCACGGCCGATCAAGGGATCAATTTTACCATCCTTGGCCAATTGGTTGAGGTTTTGAGTGAACTGCTCAAGGGCCGAGGCTTTCTCATTCTTTTCGCCCCCGTCCTCAGATTCAGAGGGCGTTGCCTCTTGCGGTTTTGCCGGCTCCGGTGGATCGGTCTTTTTGATGCCATGTGCAATGAAGTTCACCACATCCAAGCGAGTGACCCCTTGCTGGTGCAAATAGTAGACCGCATGCGAGTCCTTCTCTCCAAAAATGGCCACGAGCACATTGGCGCCAGTGACTTCTTTTTTACCGTTGCCCGTGGATTGAACATGCATGATGGCGCGCTGAATGACCCGCTGAAAACCCAAAGTGGGCTGGGTATCGACTTCCTCGGTGCCAGATACCTGAGGCGTGTTGTCTTTGATAAAGTTGCTCAAAGACTTGCGAAGATCATCCAAATTGGCCGAACAAGCTCTCAACACCTCAGCAGCGGAGGGGTTGTCCAAAAGGGCCAGCAACAAGTGCTCAACCGTGATGAATTCGTGGCGCTGTTGCCGAGCCTCAACGAAGGCCATGTGCAAGCTCACTTCTAGTTCTTGGGCAATCATTTCTAGTTCCTTTACGCTTGCAAAAATTAAAAACTTCTATTCACACTGTCTCATTCAAATCCACTAAATGGGCTCACTCACACACTGCAAAGGGTGTCCTTGCTTGGTGGCTGCATCCAAGACTTGGTCCACCTTGGTGGCCGCCACATCCTTGCTGTACACGCCACAAACGCCTTTGCCATCCAAATGGATTTTCAACATAATTTGGGTTGCCGTCTCACGGTCTTTACTAAAAAATTCTTGCAAGACCATGACCACAAACTCCATGGGCGTGAAGTCATCATTGAGCATCAGCACCTGAAACATCTGCGGTGGTTGGGTCTTTTGCGTCCGCCTCTCCAACACCACGGAATTGCCGTCATCGCCATCCGGGGGCTGAATTTTTGGATTTGGTATTTTTGTAGCCATAGCTTGCATTCTATAGGTCACAACATAAGCCTACGGGCACAGGTGCTATCTGTTGCAAAAAATTTACAAATCCCATTCTCCACACCCCAACTGTCAAGCCTCCTTGTCCTCAAGTTTAAATCCAAGTTCACACTCTAAGCGGGTCAAATCTGTAAAAAGACACTTTTTTCTTGCGCCCAATGCCTATTGACAATTGTCATTTAAACAATTACCGCGCCCGCAAAAAATGAACCGCTTAGTCACACACCTAAGCTCTAGATGGGGCGAAATGCTTAAAAAACAATGCGCTTGGAAAAATTTAATTACCAAAGGAGGGCAATGCTCGAGAAGTAGGCCTGCGCGCGCCAGCCACTTGGGAGAGCAGAACTTGGCCGCGCTGCAGACGGCTTAGTTGGCGACTTCAAGCACCACAAGGGCAAGAACTTACATCAAATCGATCAAAACCCGCCCAAACCCAGAGCAACTCACCTGGACTGCGCCGTCCATGAGCCTGGCAAAGTCATAGGTCACGCGCTTGTTTAAAATGGCCTGTTGCATGGCTTTGAGGATCAAGTCCGAGGCCTGGGCCCAGCCCATGTGCCTGAGCATCATCTCGGCGGCCAAGATGGAGGAGCCCGGATTGACATAATCTTTGCCCGCGTATTTAGGCGCAGTGCCATGGGTGGCCTCAAAGCAGGCCACAGAGTCTGAAAGGTTGGCGCCTGGCGCAATACCGCTGCCGCCCACGTGCGCTGCAAGCGCGTCTGAGATGTAGTCCCCCGTTAAATTCAAGGTCGCAATCACGCTGTACTCCACAGGTCGCAGAAGAATTTGCTGCAAAAAGGTGTCTGTGACCACATCTTTGATGATGATGTCCTTGCCGCTCTTGGGGCTCTTGAATTTGTACCAAGGGCCCCCGTCTATCATTTCTGCGCCAAACTCTTTTTGCGCCAAGCCATAACCCCAGTCACGAAATGCGCCCTCCGTGCATTTCATGATGTTGCCCTTGTGCACCATGGTCACACTGGGCTTCTCGTGGTCAATGGCGTATTGAATCGCCTTTCGAACCAAACGCTCTGTCCCCTCTTTGGAGACTGGCTTGATCCCAATGCCAGAGGTGTTTGGAAAACGCATCTTTTTCACGCCCAAATCGTTGATCAAAAAGTCAATCAACTTCTTGGCATTTTCACTTTCTGCCTCGTACTCAATTCCCGCATAAATGTCTTCGGAATTTTCGCGAAAAATCACCATATTGGTTTTCTCAGGCTCTCTCAAAGGAGAGGGCACGCCACTGAAGTATTGAACGGGGCGCAAACAGACAAACAAGTCCAGCTCCTGCCTCAAAGCCACGTTCAAAGAGCGAACGCCCCCAGCCACAGGCGCACTCAAAGGGCCCTTGATCGAGATCACATAGTCGCGCATGATCTCCAAAGTCTCTGGGGGCAAGAAGACATCAGCGCCATACAACTGCGCAGCCTTGTCCCCAGCAAAGATCTCCATCCAATGAATTTTTTTTGAGCCGCCATAGGCCTTTTGTACGGCGGCATCGACCACTTTGATCATCACGGGGGTGATATCCAAGCCTGTTCCATCACCTTCTATGAAAGGAATAATCGGTTGATCAGGCACATTCAATGAAAAGTCGGCCTTGACGGTGATTTTTGCTCCCTGGCTTGGGATCTGGACGTGTTTGTACATGGAATAACTCCAACGGTGAGCTGCAAAGAATAAAGGCTTTGGCGAGAAATCATGTGCGTGCCAACTTGCCTCTTGATTCTAACAAGCACAGACGGATAAAAAAGGCGCCACATGAACACAACACAAGAGCGCCCTTGTCTTGAGCGTTCGTCCCCAGAAAAAAATCTACCCACCCACTCACTCAGTCACTTGCTGGGCCTGACTTTAGAAGCCTTGGTATTTTGTACTTCTCTACAGCTCAAGGTATGATCACTCACCTCAAGATGAGAGGACACAGACCAACTCCATTCAACGACTTCATGACCACCCCCTCAATGCCAAACACTTGCTTGCCTCTTTGTGAACATCAACCCCAGACTGTGTGGTTGAGATTGTGCCGGCTTTCTTGGATAAGCCTTCTTTGCCTCTCAAGCTCTTGGGCACAAGAGGGCCCCCAATTGAATCTTCAACGCATCAAGATCCAAGCCGGCTTCTTTCAAATCGATGCCCAAGTGGCCCTGAGTCCCGAGCAAAGATCGGTGGGCTTGATGTTTAGAAAAGACATGCCACAGCATGAGGGCATGATCTTCGTTTTTGAGCAAGCCGCTCAACAATGCTTTTGGATGAAAAACACGCTCTTGCCTCTGAGTGCGGCTTTCATTGCCGATGATGGCAGCATTGTCAACATTGTGGACATGAAGCCCCTAAGCCTTGACGGCCATTGCTCGGCCAAGCCCGTGCGTTTTGTATTGGAGATGCATCAAGGCTGGTTTAACAAAAAGAGCATTCAAGCAGGCTTTAAACTGGGCAGCGCACTGTTCAAATCACCATAAAAAAACCACAGCCACCAAAAACTGTCCAACTTGGTTGGGTCAGTTCAAATTGATGCAACCGTGGCTCTTTTGACCGTGATCCCATGAAGTGACGAAGGGATCACGCAAAGGCGTTTTTTTTAGGCGTAATTGGCTTGCACAAAGTCCCAATTGACCAAATGCTCCAAATACGTTTCAACAAATTTGGGACGCATATTGCGGTAGTCAATGTAGTAGGCATGCTCCCACACGTCAACCGTCAACAACGCCTTGTCTGTCGTTGTGAGAGGTGTACCTGCAGCACCTGTGTTGACGATATCAAGCGAGCCATCGGCCTTTTTAACCAACCATGTCCAACCGGAGCCGAAATTGCCCACCGCAGATTTGACAAACGATTCCTTGAACACTGCAAACGTACCCCATTTGGCATTGATCGCACTCAAAAGTGCACCTTGAGGCTCGCCACCGCCATTGGGCTTCATGCAGTGCCAAAAGAACGTGTGGTTCCAAATTTGAGCGGCATTGTTGTAGACACCAGCACTTGATTTTTTAATGATCTCTTCAAGAGACATGCTCTCAAATTCGGTGCCTTTTTGAAGATTGTTCAAGTTGACCACATAAGCGTTGTGGTGCTTTCCATGGTGAAACTCTAGCGTTTCCTTGGAGTAATGTGGGGCCAAAGCATCCATGGCGTAGGGCAAAGCGGGCAGCTGATGTTCCATAAGTTCCTTTTTATCGTGTTGAAAAATTTGAGTGAATTTTAAAAAAAAGCGATTTTAAACGAAAAACAGTTCCGCTTAAAACTTGCCCGCTGCTAAACCCTTATTTGCCCAAAACCTTGAGCTGCAAAGTGCCATCACTGAGCTGTGCGCTCAGCTCTTGTCCAACACCCACCGCTGAGCGACGCGTGACGGGCACCCCTGCCTCATCACTCAGCCAAGCAAAGCCCCTTTGAAGCACCAATGAAGGATCCAACAATTGAAGCCGCAACTGCGCTCTTTGAAGGGCATCGTCGTGGCTTTTAAGCTGATGGTCCTTGAGCCCAAGGAGCCGCACCTCAAGGCGCTTGAGGCTGACCTGAGCTCTCTCTTGGGCCAAATTCAAACTGGGCACCAATCTTTGCGCCAACATGGAGAGTTTGGCTTGCGCACGATCATGCGCTCGCGTCAAACTGGGGGTGAGCTTTTGCTCGAGCAGCTCGAGTTTGGAGCGCTCTTTGGACATGTACAAGGAGGGGCGCCCAAGCCTTAACTGAAGGGCGTCCAAGCGCTGTGCGTCCTTGTCAAGTCTGGCAATCATGAGCCGAGAGATCAGGAGCGCAAAGGCACTGATCTCTACTCTTAGTTGTTCGATGGGAGTTGCGCACAATTCGGCAGCGGCGGTGGGCGTTGCGGCTCTGAGATCGGCACAAAAGTCGACAATGGT
>Ga0114970_10002526_pt1 | contig 13641 bp, 11 predicted proteins | sample M_140205_XF_Meta_FD_87030 | JGI IMG/M metagenome (GOLD analysis project Ga0114970, IMG submission 87030) | Freshwater microbial communities from Lake Montjoie, Canada to study carbon cycling - M_140205_XF_MetaG | ecosystem: Environmental > Aquatic > Freshwater > Lake | place: Lake Montjoie... | reverse complement strand
CCCCCGAATGAGCCCCGGATGAGTGGAAGAAGAATAGCCTTCGGTGAAGATCAGGTAGATGACCGATTGCACGGAGGCAAGACGCTCGGGCGGCATTTCCAGAGGGGGAACCCGGCAGGGGATACCTGCATCGCGAATCTTGCGCTTCGCCCGAACCAGGCGCGGGGCCAGAGTAGCCTCGGGAAGCAGGAAGGCGCGCGCAATCTCGGGAGTGGTGAGGCCCGCAGTGTGCGGAGAGTCAGGGCAATGCGGGCATCCTGATTCAGCACCGGGTGGCAGCAAGACGGTCATCGGGCATGGACTCCTCTTCTGCAAGGGCAGGCTCAGAAACTGCGGGGATGATGTTTTCTACAGCTGGAGGCAACAACTCTGTAAAGCTCGCACGGCGGCGGGCATCGATAGCCTGCCGCCGCGCGACCGTCGCCAGCCACGCTCCGGGATTCCTGGGGATACCGGTCTGGGGCCAGACCTTCAGCGCCTTCAGGAACGCATCCTGGAGAACCTCTTCGGCGGCTTCAAATGAACCGGAGATCGGGATCATGGAGGCGAGTACGCGCCCGGACTCTTCCCGGAAGACAGTCTAGATCGCAAGCGCCGGGAATCTTCGCTGCCAGCGAGATGGCTTCATCCAGGTCCTTGCAGTTCAGAAGATAGAAGCCACCCAGCTGCTCCCTGGTTTCGGCGAAAGGACCATCAGTAGTCAATGTGGCGCCATCCCGAACACGAACGGTGGTGGCGGTTTGGGTAGGCTGCAGAGGTGCCCACGTGACGTAATTGCCGCCGGTCTTCACGCCCTCAGTGAATGTATAGTACTCGCCCATCACGGCTTTCATCTCGGCGGGGGGCAGCTACGCTTCCGGCACCTCATCGGTATAAATCAATATTGCGTATTGCATCGAACAGGTGATCCTTTCACTCTTACGACGAACGAGACTCGCAAAATCGACAGGCGGCGAAAAATATTTTAGAGAACGGCGACGAAGCCTTCCCAGGCGGCAATGGCGTTTTCGAAGTGCATGCGGGCATCTTCGGCGATACGCATCATGGCCTGGTCATCGTGAACCGGGTCGTGGTGGAAGAGGAACAAGCGACGGCCACCGGCTTCTCTCGCTACCTGGACTGCATTGAGCCACGTGCTGTGGCCCCAGCCTCGATGGGTCTCATATTCCGCCGGGGTGTACTGGGAGTCGCAGATCAGAATATCGGCCCCCTCAGCAGCTTTGCGCAGATTTTCATCGCACCTTGGGTCGCCGTGTTCGTAATCCGTGGCATAAACGATAACGGCATCGCCTACTTCCACTCGGTAACCAGTCGCCCCCTGGGGGTGGTTCAGGTCGAAGGGAATGATGCGGGCCGAACCCAACTCAATCACTTCATTCCGGTTGATGGTGCGGAAGTTTCGCTGGGCAGCCACCTGATCGAACTTCACCGGGAAATATGGTTGAGCCATCTGGCCTTCCAGAGTTTCCTGCAGGGGCCGCCCCTGAATGCCGGAGTAGAACGACACCTCGTTTTTCGGGCCATAAATGGGCGCAAAGAAGGGAATACCCTGGATATGGTCCCAGTGGAAGTGAGTGAGGAAGATGTGAGCCTGAATGTTTTTGCCTTCCGCTTCCTTCATCAGGTTCTGGCCCAGATTACGGATGCCGCTGCCGGCATCCAGAATAATGCACTGGTCGTCGGCAGTGCGGATTTCGACGCAGGAAGTGTTGCCACCGAAAGTCAGGTTTTCAATAGTTGGGGTCGGGGTAGAACCACGGACGCCCCAGAATCGGAGTCGAGCACTTGCGTCAGCCATCAGAATGCCATTTTCGCCCGAATACGCTTGCGGGCGGCCTTATCTTCCTCTAGTTTGAGCGCTTCGGTATAAGCCGTGCGCGATTGATCGGACTGTTTCAGGGCCCGGTGCGCGTCACCGGCTTGTTCCCATAATGACCCGTTACCTGATTCTACCTTGAGCGCTGCCTGTAATTGCTCCAGGCCCGCTTCAGGCTGGTTCGCCTTCAGGAATTGTGCGGCGAGAGCGATTCTGGCGCCGATGTACTCGGGGCGGGCTGCAATCACCATGCGGTACTCGGCGATGGCGCCGGCGGCATCGCCACGCTTGCCAAGAAGTTCAGCCAGCGCGAGGCGGGACGGCAGAAAATCAGGTTTTTCGGCCAGATTTTGCTTCCACAGCGGAATCGCTTCGGCGTCGCGATCTTTGATTCCGGAGAGCAGCAGGGCCAGATTGTGGCGCGTCGGTACAGGGTTGGAATTCTTCGCCAGAGCCCCACGGTAGAGCTTTTCAGCATCGGCAATACGCCCCTGCTGGGATTTCAGCGAGCCGAGAGCGTTGAGAGGTTCGGGGGAGTCCGGCGCCAGTTCTGCGGCGCGGCGGTAAGCAACTTCAGCCTCCCGGCGGCGATTGGTCCGCTGGTAGATGAGGCCGAGGTTATAGGGGAGGTACGCATACTGCGGCGTGACCTTCATGGCCTGCTGGTACGCACGAACGGCACCTTCGGTATCGCCCGATTCCACGTAGGCCAGAGCCAGGTTGTGCAGAGGGTAAGACCAGTTCGGGGCCAGACGCGCGGCATCCTGGAACGCAGGAATGGATTTTGTGAATGCAGCCTGTTCGAGGTAGGCGATGCCGAGAGCGTTGTAGCCATAGGCCTCACCTGGATCAATACGGACCGATTTTTCCAGAAGGTCGGCTGCACCCACGAAGTTCTTGTCGAAGAGCATGGCGCGTCCGGCGAAGAAATTGTCGCGTCCCTGCAGATAGAGCGACTCCGGGGTCAGGCGCATCGCAGCTTCCATATAGCTGGAGCCGGAGTCGAAGTCGGTCTTGGTTTGGGGATTCTGGTCGCCTGCCAGATAGCGGAGCAGCACCTGCTGTGCCATGTTTTCGAGCGCGACACGGAGGGAATTTTCCTGCATCTGGGCCAGTGCGGGCGTCATTTCGCCACGAAGCTTGCCGAGCATATCGAAAGCGCTGCCCTGGTCACCAGGCAGAAGTTTCTTGTCGCGAATGGCCGCCTGAAAGGTTTCGATGTCCCGTCTCGCTTCGTCGCTCAGGGGAAGGTCATCGGCGGCGGAGGCAATGAAAAGGGGGCCACCATTCCGGGAGTCATACAGGGATTTGAAGCGGGTGATATTGATACCGGCACGGGAAACGTCAGACAACTTCGTGGCGTTTTCCATGTTGCCAAAATCGCGGGGGTGCTGCTTGTTGCCGGACTTGCCGGGAACGTCGGTGCGCACGAAGTCGATCAATTCCCCCGCGGAGACGGATTTGTCTTTGTTTTCATCACCCTGGCCTCCGAGGGCCTGGAGGATCGAGTAAGTAAACGCTCCGTGACCGCCACCAAACTGGGTTCCTTCAGCAGAAACTTCCTTCGGGCGGGTGGCCATCAAGCCGAGCATTTCACCCGGTGCTTCACCGAGTTTTTCGACGACGGCAGCCATCGAAGCTGGTTTCGTGTTGCCGATGGTGGTGGCGCGGCAGACATCGGCCAGCAGGACGACGCGGCCCACCTGGGAAAGCTCTTCTTCCACCAGCTTTTGGAGTTCGGCCATGGGGAGCGCGGTAGTGGAAAGGTCCTGGGGGTCGCTGTCGTAGGTGACGAGATAGGCCCCACGAGTATCGACCGTGCCATGCCCCGCAAGGAGGATGAAAACGGTATCTTTCTTACCCGGACGGGATTTCAGGAAGGTCTGAAAGGCGTTGCGAAGAGCTGCGGTAGTGGCCTGTTCATCGCTGAGGATCATCATCTGGTCAGGCGGCACCGCACCGCCGGCTTTGCTGGCGAGGAAATCACCGAAGGACTTGGCGTCGGCACCAGGGAACTGGAGCCAGAGATCCTGGGGCAGCTTCTGGTACTTGCCGATACCGACAATCATGGCAAAAGTTTTGGCGTCCGGCGAAATGGCGGCAGCTTTGATGGCAGCTTCAGTAGCCAGGTGCTCTTCGAGTTCAAAGATGCGACCACGGATCCAGACGGCATCGGCCCAAATGACGGAGGCCTTACGGTAGGCGAGGAGCGCGTTGGATTCCAGCTTGGCACGCTCGAAGACGGTCGCTTCTTCAACCCAGGCCTGAGCGTCGTTCGGGTCGGCCTTCAGCGCAGCTTCGAGGGGGGCCAGTTGGGCCTTGACGGCGTCCGGCAGCTGGTCAAAAGCGATGACATCTCCTTCCGGCTTGGCGAGGCCGCGCGTCATGCTGACCCCGTAGTGTTGCTGCGAAGCGACGGCCACACGGACGACGGTGGGGAGGAAGCAGGTATTGATAGGTTTTGCGACGCCGGTCTTGCCGCTGCGGACCTTGAGAGCTTTGGTGTCGAGCAGAACATCACTGCCCGCTTCGAGGGTGTTCGAGGTCTTGGTGGGGCAGTACAGGAAAGACGCAGTTGCGCCTTCGGACTTCAGGGAGTCGCCCGAGAAAAGGATGTCTCCCGAACGGGCGGCAAGCGGGGTCGCGGTCTTCGCACGGAGGACTTTACTGCCACCTGCGGCGAGGATTAACCCAACGGGTTCCTCTTTCGGAGTATCGGCGCTCAGTGATAACGCGGCCAGAGCGATTCCAACGACTACTTTTCTCATGATCCTCCCCGCTTCAATTCCAAGTGTCGCTTAAGGGGCGACATATTTCGCCCGAGCCGCTGCAATCATGGCTTTGTTCTTCGCCTGCTGCTCAGGATACTGCGCGTTCAGTTCGGCGTTACGCTGTTCGTCGAACAGCCCAGGGGACGAAAATATCTTCATCAGATCAGTTTTGCCCTTCACAGGGACGGCCCCTACGTAGATAGTGTCGATTTGGCCGTATAACATTTCATTGGCCTCCTCACTCAGTAACATTCTTGCGTGGGCCTCTTTGTTTAGGCTTTCCAGACGAGAGGCCATGTTGACGGTATTGCCAAGCACGGTGAATTCCAGTTTGTCCTGGGAGCCCACGTTGCCGATAATGACCTCGCCGACGTGGAAACCTGCACCGGTCTTAAAGTCGCAGACTTCGTTCACGACCATTTCCTGGGCGCAGCGGCAGCAACGGATGGCGTGGTCGCCCGGTTTGGCACCGGGGTCGTCGTCACAGAAGACAGCCAGAATACCGTCGCCGATGAATTTGTTCACGTGGCCGCCGTACTTCACGATGATGCCGACCATGGTGGACATGTAGATATTGAGGAGGTCAACGACGACTGCCGGGTCTTTCGATTCGCAGAAGGCTGTAAAGCCGCGGATGTCGGTGAAGAGAATCGTCACCATCTGGCGTTTGCCGGTGAGGGAGATCTTTTCGCTGTGTTCGAGGGAACTGGCGACCTGCTTGCCGACGAAGAGGCCAATCGCGTTCTTAAAGAAGGTGCTCTTCTTTTCAGCCGTGGCGAAGCGGTAGACGATGCCTCCCACCAGAGCCCAGCCAAAAGACAGCAGCATCTGGGAAGTGGACAGGAGTTGTCCCTGCCGGAACATGATATGGGTACTGCCCAGAAGGGCGATTACGGTCATCGGGCCCCAGATGGCTGTCTGCGACAGAGCCAGGGAGGTAACCACTACGACGGACACAGAAGACGCGATGAGCAGTGCCGCAATCAGCAGCCACTGGGGGACCGGTTTGAGAAACTCGCCGGTGAGGAGCGTACGGACGGCATTGGCGTGGACTTCAACTCCAGGAGTGCGCCATTTTTTCGACAGGGTGAACGCGGTGTAGAAAGGCGTGGCGTGTCTGTCATCAATGTTGTCCGGCCCGAGGAGCACGGCTTTGCCACCGAGCCATTTTTTGAGCTGCTCTTTGTTGCCCTTCCGGTAAGCATCGACGACATCGAAGAGCGAAATCCGGGGGAAAGTATCGGCGGGACCGGCGTAATTGATGGTGAGATTGCGGTCCTCGTCCATCTGGACATCACGACCGTCCAGGAAGAGTTTGCCGTTCTTCAGTTCGACGTCCTTGCCGAGGAATTTTTCGGAGGCTCGGAGGGCCATGCCGCGCATTAGGGCTTCGGTAGGAGTGCCAGCCCTGGGTTCCTCAATCAGAACCTGACGGCGCACAAAGTCGTCACTGTCTGCGGTCAGATTCGCAAAGGCCGAGGTCCCAAACGCCGAGGCCATCATGTTCAGCGGAACCGTAAATTCTGGATTCTGTTGGGCCTCCATCGCTGCCGGTACGAAGGCGCAGATGATGGGCATTACGGGTGAGACTTCGGCAAAAGCCCCGGCCAGAATTCCGTCGTTTTCCGGCATATATTTCTTCACCGGAATGCTGAACGCAACGTCGAGCACCAGGACTTTGGCCCCGCCATCGGCCGCAGCACGCATGGCGTCGGCGTAATAGGGCTGCCAGAACGACATCAGGTCGGGGAAGGAATTCATGGCTTTGTCGTCGATACCAATGATCTGGATATCTTTGACCGGCAGGGGGCCGCGGAGCACAAAGTGGGCGTCCTGCGCCTTGAGGTCGAGGAGCTTGAAGAACTGGATATTGCCCATCAGCAACGTGACGGCGACACTGCCCAGAGCAATGGAGGTACAGAAGATCGTCTTCTTGACGGTTTTATTCATTGCGTGTCTATGAATTTTACTATTTTATGAGGGCAGATTGTGGCGAATCTGCCCCTGCTCTCATTGTCAGGTATGGGCGGTACTGGCAGTCAGAGCTTGCGACAAAGGAGAACGCGAGGGATTCCGGCGAGATCGGGCTTGATTTCCACTCCGGACCAGTCCGAAACCAGGGCAGTGAGGGCTTCGGCCTGGCCGAAACCGAATTCCATGGCCAGGAGCCCTCCTCGTTTCAGAACCCGGGCGGCTGCCGGGATCAGGCTGCGGTAAATATCGAGGCCCGTGGCTCCCGCGAAGAGGGCGAGGTGGGGTTCCCAGTCGCGGACTTCGCGCTGCATCAGGTCAGCGTCAGTGGAAGAGACGTAGGGCGGGTTCGAGACTACAGCGTCGAGGGACTGATCGGCTATCGCGGTCAGCAGGTCGGCGTTCAGGAATGGGATCTGCGCCCGGCGCGTGAAGGCATTTTGGGTGGCGACTTTGAGGGCTTTCAGCGAAATGTCCGTGGCGAAAACGGTGTGGCGGGCGGCTTCGAGGGCCAGGGTGATGGCTATCGCTCCGGAGCCGGTGCCGACGTCGAGGATTCGGGCGGGGTTGGGGAGAGCGGCAAGGACAGCTTCGACGAGGTGTTCGGTTTCGGGCCTGGGGATGAGGACGGCGGGCGTGACGCGGAAGTCGCGGCCGTAGAATTCCTGGTTTCCGGTGATGTATTGGGTCGGCTTACCCTGCATCCGGTCGTTCAAATAACGACCGTAATGGATCCACTCGACCTCTTTGAGTTCACGTTCGGGGTGGGCGAAAAAGTAAGATCTCTCGCAGTGGATGGCGTGGGCGAGGAGGACTTCGGCCTGGAGGCGGGGATCGGCGACACCGGCACCATCCAGCAGGTCCATGCCCTGCCGGATGGCGGTTCGGATGTCTAAGAAGCCGTGGCTCAGGCCGCCGCGCCTTCGCGCTGGAGTTTTTCCGCCTGGAAGTGGGCGATGACACCGTCGATGATGGCGTCAACGCGGCCTTCCATCACCAGATCGAGCTGGTGGAGGGTGAGACCGATACGGTGGTCGGTGAGGCGATTCTGGGGGAAGTTGTAGGTGCGGATCTTTTCGCTTCGATCACCAGACCCAACCATGGAACGGCGTTCGGCACCGATGGCAGACTGCTGCTTTTCGAGTTCGATCTCATAGAGCCGGGAACGGAGAACACGCATCGCCTGCGCGCGGTTCTTGATCTGCGATTTTTCGTCCTGGCAGGAAACAACCGTGCCGGTGGGCAGGTGGGTAAGGCGAACGGCCGATTTGGTGGTGTTCACCGACTGGCCGCCGGGCCCGGACGAGCAGAAAGTATCAATTTTCAGATCTGTTTCTTCGATCTTGATTTCCACTTCGTCGGCTTCGGGCAGCACGGCAACGGTGATGGCGGAGGTATGGACACGGCCCTGAGTTTCGGTCGCCGGGACGCGCTGCACGCGGTGCACGCCACTTTCGTAGCGAAGCTTGCTGTAAACCTTGTCGCCAGAAATCAGTGCGACGACTTCCTTATAGCCGCCCACATCGGAGTAGCTGACGTCGCTGACTTCCAGCTTCCAGCGCTGCGCCTCGGCGTAGCGGGAGTACATGCGGAAGACTTCGGCGGCAAACAGGGTCGCTTCGTCGCCGCCCGTACCGGCGCGGATTTCGAGGACAACGTCCTTTTCATCGAGAGGATCTTTGGGCAGGAGGAGGACCTTGAGCTCCTCTTCGATCCTGGCGATGGCGGGGGTGACGCTGGCGACCTCGATTTCGGCGAGTTCGCGCATGTCGGGGTCGGACTCCAGCAGCATCGACTGGGCCTGTTCGAGTTGTTCGGCAGCAACCTTGTATTCGCGATACTTGCCGACGATCTCGGCGAGGTCTTTATGGGCCTTGGAGATTTTGCGGTACTGACCGGGGTCGGAGATGATGGCGGCGTCGGCCATCTGGTCGGTCAGATCCTGGAAGTGCTGCTCGATCTGGTCGAGTTTTTCGGCATACTTCAAACCCGTGCTCATGCGATCACCAATTCGCCACCCTGTTTGGTCTCAAGCGCCATGGCGCCGTTCAGGGCGATGATTGCCACTTCGGCCTGCTCGTCCGAGGGCTCTTTTGTTGTAATGCGTTGCATCCAGAGGCCGGGGGCGGCCATCAGGGCGAGGAAACCGCCGCGTCGTTTGGCTGCGAAACGGATGAGCTCGTAGCTGGCCCCGGTGATGACGGGCAGCAACGCGATGCGGATAGCGAACTTGGCGACGAAGCCTTCGACGGGGATCACCATGTAGACCAGCATGGAAATGAACATGATGACGAACATGAAGCTGGTGCCGCAGCGGGGGTGGAAGGTGACGAATTTCTGGGCGTTTTCGATGTTGACGGGCTGGCCGGATTCGAAATTGAAGACGACTTTGTGTTCCGCGCCGTGGTAGGCGAAGACGCGCTTGATGTCTTTGGTGCGGGAGAGGAGGAAGAGGAAAACGATAAAGATGGTGAGGCGGATGACGCCATCGACGGCGTTGAAGGCGATCTGGCCCTTGAGGGCGGGGATAGCGTCGGCAGCCATGCTGGCCAGTTTGAGGGGCAGGAGCTTGTACATCACGATGAAGAAGCCGACGGAGAAGGCGATTTGGAGGCCCATCATCCAGTTGGAGACTTCTTCTTTTTTGGCGGGGGTTTCACCTTCCTTCGATTCATCCAGAGCCGCGTTGGCCGAAAACTGGAGGGCCTTCATGCCGAGGCTCATGGCCTGGCCGAGGACGCCGAGGCCGCGGAGAACGGGGAGTTTGAGGATAGGGTGCTTTTCGGAGGGTCGCGCGACGGGCATTTCCTCGGTGACAACTTCGCCGGAGGCTTTGCGGACGGCGACGCAGTAGGAGTGCGGAGCGCGCATCATGACGCCCTCCATGACGGCCTGGCCGCCGACGAGGGTTTCCTCGCCCGCCTCCAGGATGGGGAGCATCTGGACGTGGGCAAAGAGGCGGAAGAACTTAACGATAGATGGAGGCAGGTGCACTAAAGGTCCTCGGGGTACTTCTTTCATTATAAGTTGATGCGCGGGATGGAGGTTGGAGTTCGGTGGCGGGTACTGGGTGGGGGGAGGGACTGCTGACGTATGCAATCCAGATTGAGGCAATTCCCAGCCTACAGCCAACCGCTTGCCTCGACTTCCCAGTCAGTGAACCGCATCGATCCGGGAATCAGCGTAGTTGAATCTACTCCAACTGCTGCATCTGTCCAATTGAGCAGGTTCATTTTCAAATGGTCTTGGGTCCCAGAGGGCAGGTGCTCCCACCATTTGTATCCGATCTCAGCGACCGGGCGATTCGCTACTTGCCCGTGTAGCTGACGCGCCAGATGGATTTGGAGGCGTCATCTGTGACCATGAGCGAGCCATCAGAAGCCGTGGTGACACCAACCGGACGACCCCAGACATCACCGTTCGGTAAAACGAAACCAGTCAGGAAGTCCTGATAAATCCCGGAAGCCTTCCCTTTGGTGAGCGGGATACGGACCACTTCGTAGCCCGTTCGGACGGACTTGTTCCAGGAACCGTGCTCGGCGGCGAAGATGTCGCCGTCGTATTCCTTCGGGAACATTTTACCGTTGTAGAACGTGAGTTCGAGCGAAGCGTTATGGGGTTGCAGCAGGACATCGGGAACGAGGACCTTGTTCTTCAATTCCGGGTGTTTCCCTTCGTGGCGAGGATCCTGATTCCCCCCCGTATAGAACCAGGGCCAGCCGTAGAAACCGTCTTCTTTGACGGAGGTAATGTAGTCGGGGACGAGGTTGTCGCCCAACTGATCACGTTCGTTGACCGAGCACCAGACTTCGCCCGTGATGGGATTCACGGCGATGCCGACCGGGTTACGGATTCCGGCACCATACACCTTCACGAACTTGCCGTCGGGAGTGTATTGGAGAATATTGGCGCGGAGTTTTTCAGCCGGGACGGTGTCGGGGTCATCCACATTAGAGCGGGAACCCACGGAAACGAACATCTTCTTGCCATCGAGCGAAAACGCAATATCGCGGGTCGAGTGACCTCCGGTAGGGATGCCCGAAATGATGGTTTCAGGCGAGGTGGTCGCCTTCAGGTCACCACTTTTGTACGCGAAGCGCACTACGGAATCCGTATTGCCAACGTACACAAACTGCGGATTGGGGCCAGGGGGATAAAACGCAATCCCGAAAGGCTGTTTCAGGCCGGTCGCGAAAGTTGATGTCTCCTTCGCTTTGCCCTCGGCCGTGATGCCCCGGAAGATTTTGATTTCGCCGGAACCGGTGGTCTCCGCGACGAAAATGTCACCGTTGGGGGCGGTACGGGTCAGACGGGGGTTCAGCAGACCCGTAGCGTACAGTTCCACCTTGAAGCCGGGCAGAGTCTGGGGCCAGGCATCCGCCGGTCGGGCTACAACCTTCGCCCCGTTGGAGGAGGAGGGCGTGGCACCGGGCTTCGGCAGGTCTTTGGCCGTGATATGACGCCAGACACCGGCCTTGACGTTAGTATGGCTGGCGAAAGCGTTCTCGCCGGTGAGAACAGTTTTCGGGTCTGCTGCGGCTGCCGTAAGGGCGATGGCCGCGGTGAGAGCGGTTCGGCTGAGTCGGGTCATGATGCTGGGGATATTCTATCGCTTCGAATGTCGTTTGCGGCGATAGAGAAATACCAGCGGGGGGGCGAACAGAAGGAAAGTGCCGGGTTCGGGGAGCATCTGGGCTTCGATCCAGTCGCGTTTGGCGGAGACGCTGACATCGGCAAAAATCTGCCCGAAGGAAGAGTTCAGCGACGTGGTGAGGGAGGGTGGCACGGCACAGATATTGTCGTTGTTCTCAGGGGAAATGCAGACGAGCAGATCGTGCACACCCACGATGCTGCCGGCATAAAACGAAGGTCCGCCGGAGTCACCGGACGCGATCATTACCTGGTCGGAAGCTGAGTAGGTATTAGCGGCGTTGAGGGCATTGCTGGAGGCCCGACTGGCGTCGTAGAACTGGCCCATCAGCAGATTCCCGGACCAGCCGAACTCAGCCCCCGTGGTGACGTACTGGTTGGTTCCTGCCCGCAGCGTTCCGTAGGCGAGAGTGGCACCCGTTGCGCCAACGCCACTGAGGCCATAGCCGGCGATCACGAGAGGGTTGGTCGGCATGCCTCCAGAAAAAAGCGAGTAGCGGGAGGCCCACGACGGGGCGGCTCCATTCAGACGCAGAACGGCGAGGTCTCCACCGAGGGTGGCGTCTCCCGTGTAGGCCGGGTCAATAAACGTCAGATCCACACTGATCGGAACAAAGCCGGACGAAGCTTTAAAGCTGGCGGTGATACCGGTCGCCAGTGAAGATCCGTATGCGGAAGTGACACAGTGGGCTGACGTCAGGATGGAATAACCATCACCCAGAAGACTGCCGGTGCAGGCACCACGGCTGCTGGTGACTTTGACAACCCCGCTGAGATTTACGCCTCCCACCACCTCCTGATAACCCACGGTGTAGGCCGAGGAATTAGGGTCGCCTGTCGTGATCACGATCGCCCAGGCGGGCGCGGCAAGGAAGGCGAGCAGGGCGAAGGAACGTTTCATTTTGGTCCGCGATAAAGAGGTGCGCCCTGCCGCTCCGTCTTTGTCCGGAACAGGAAGCCTTCAATGGTGGTGACGTAGAGGTCAGTCAGGTCCGCACCGCCGAAAGCGCAGTTGGTGGGACGGGTGCAGGGGACGGGGTGCATTTCCAGAACTTCGCCTGAGGGAGAGAAAACGTTGATGCGCGGACCGGGGCCACCCAGTTCCCAGCCGCAGGTGGCGATGATGTTGCCTTCGGTATCGAGACGCATGCCGTCGATGCCCCGGTTTTCTCCGAAATCGTGGAGGACCGTCATGGGAGCGAGGGAACCGTCGGCGTTCACCGGATAGGCGCGCAGTTCGCGCTTCTCACCCTTCTCCCGACCGCTTTGGGCGACGTAGAGAGTTTGCCAGTCGAGCGAAAACAGGAGGCCGTTGGGGCGTGTCGTATCGTTCGTCACGCGGTGGATCGAATAAGTGCCATCCGCCTGAGGGTCGAGGCGGTACACCGAATCGTGGGGCAGATCTTTGTGGGTTCGGTCTTTGCTCCAGGGGCCAGCGGCGCTTTCGTAGAAGGGATCAGTGAACCAGACGCGCCCCTGCGGGTCCACCACAATATCGTTGGGAATATTGAGGCGCTGGCCTTCAAAGCTATCGGCAAGGACGGTGACAGAGCCATCTTCTTCATACCGGACGACGCGGCGCCCACCGTTTTCAAAGTCGCCGCCCTCGCAGGCATAGAGCCGTCCCTGGGCATCGAAGGTGAGGCCGTTGGCGTGGTTCGTGTTGTCCCGCCACACAGACACCTGGTTGGTGGCAGGGTCATAGCGCATGATGCGGCTCTGCTGGATGCGGGTGTAGAGGATGCCGGAACCGTCCCATGCGGGACCTTCCGAGACCTTTCCGTAGGCGGGGTCGAGCTGTTCAAAGTTCCATTGGGGCATGCGTCTACCAGCCTATTCCATGGGGCACGGCATGTGCACTTAGTGGCCGATGAAGGCAGAATGTTTCACTCGGATCGCGGCAGACAGTACCGGTACAGGGCCACGACAAAATCGACGCTCCTGCCGCGCAATAGCTGAGTGAAGGAAAAAGAAACACCATGAACATTCGCACCTGGATTCGCAATACAATCGTCGCCACTTGCTCAGCCGCAATTCTGTTTGGCAGCACGCCACAGCACTCCGCTGACGCCAACCAACTGGTCACTGACCTGCTGGCCAACCCGGCCAACGTGAACCTGTATGACGGTGACGGCACGTTGACAGATCAGATCGACTGGACCGGTAGTCCGCGTCAGGCTGTCTCCGTCTGCGGGACATTTATCACCATGCTGATGAAGCACACCTATGGCTTTACCAATGCGCAGTATCAGGCCAAGACCACAAGTACCAGTCCCAACGCGGCCAAATATTACGATGCGATCGTCGCCTCCAGTGGGTTTTCGAAGTTACAGGGGCTTGACCAGACGGCGCAGGGCGATTTGATCGCGATCAAGTACCCGGCAGGTCAGCAGTCCAGTGGTCACATGATGCTGGTGGAAGCGGTCTCCACGT
>Ga0114970_10002525_pt1 | contig 13643 bp, 10 predicted proteins | sample M_140205_XF_Meta_FD_87030 | JGI IMG/M metagenome (GOLD analysis project Ga0114970, IMG submission 87030) | Freshwater microbial communities from Lake Montjoie, Canada to study carbon cycling - M_140205_XF_MetaG | ecosystem: Environmental > Aquatic > Freshwater > Lake | place: Lake Montjoie... | reverse complement strand
TGGCCGCTGTGCGGCGTCGCTTCCATCTCGCGCAGCAACTGGTTCATCTCCTCAGCATTCAATCGCCGTCCGGCGCGCACGCTCATGTGGCAGGCCAGCGTGCCCGCCACCTCTTCCAGCTTTTCCTTCAGGGCCAGCGCGTTGCCGGTCTCGGCGATCTCGTCGGCCAGGTCGCGCACCAGTCCCTTCACATCCAGCTTGCCCAGCATGGCGGGCACTTCGCGCACCACCACCGCATCGGGGCCAAAACTTTCGATCACCAATCCCAGCTCTGCCAGCTCGGCGGCGCGCGATGTGACCCGCGTGACCTCGGCGGGATCGAGGTCGACCACTTCGGGGATCAGCAAGGGTTGCCTGGCGACGCCGCCATTGGCCAGCGCCGTCTTCATCCGCTCATAGACCAGCCGCTCATGCGCGGCATGCTGATCGACGATGACGATGCCATCGGCCGTCTGGGCCACGACATAGGTTTCGTGCAACTGGGCGCGGGCGACACCCAGGGGCTGTTCCGCCAAGGGCGCGTCTGTCACGTCTTCCATGCGCACCGACAGCGGCACCGCGCTGTAGGATGGCGCCGCCTCGCGCACACCGACTGCGGAAAAGATATTCGGCGACTGGAACGGCGACGGTTCGCGTGAAAATGCTGCCAGCGCCGCGCCTGCCACCGTGTTGGACGCGCGATGCCCCGCCGCGCTTAAAGCATGCTTCAGGGCGCCCACGATCAACCCGCGCACCAGCCCGGCATCACGGAAGCGCACTTCGGTCTTGGCGGGATGGACATTCACATCGACAAAAGTCGGATCGCACGCGACGAACAGCGCCAGCGCCGGGTGGCGGTCGCGCGCCAGGAAATCGGCATAGGCGCCGCGCACAGCGCCCACCAGCAGCTTGTCGCGCACAGGGCGGCCATTGACGAAGAGGAACTGCATCGCCGCGTTGGCGCGATTGTACGTCGGCAGGCCAGCATAGCCGGTCAGCGTCACGCCTTCGCGCACCGCATCGATCTCTACGGCATTGTCGCCGAACTCGCGGCCCATGATCTTCGCCAGCCGACCCAGCCGGCCCGCAGGCGGCAGATCAAGCGTGGTGCGCCCGTCCATCGTCAGGGTGAAGCCGATTTCGGGCCGCGACATCGCCAGCCGCTTGACCATGTCGGTGATGGCGAGGTCTTCCGACCGCGCGCTTTTGAGGAATTTCAAGCGCGCGGGCGTGGCGTAGAACAGCTCGCGCACTTCGGCGCGGGTGCCATGCTGGCCGCTGCCCAGGAATCCAGCTGGCGACGGGCCCCGCACGGTGCCGCCCTCCACACTGATCTGCGCCGCCTCGCCATCGCTGGTGCGGCTGGCCAGCGTCAGCCGCGACACCGCGCCGATGCTGGGCAGCGCCTCGCCGCGAAACCCCATCGTCACGATGTGGGAGAGATCATCCTCACCATTCGCCACCGGCAGCTTGGAGGTGGCGTGGCGTTCGATCGCCAGCATGAGTTCCGCCGCGCTCATGCCGATGCCGTCATCTTCCACCAGCAGCAGGTCGGCGCCGCCATTGCTGGTGGCGATGGCGATGCGGGTCGCGCCCGCATCCATCGCATTCTCCACCAGTTCCTTGATGGCGGCAGCCGGGCGCTCGACCACCTCGCCAGCGGCGATGCGATTTACTGTACCTTCTGACAGGCGGCGGATTTTACTCATACTGGGCTTGGCACATCACAGGCGCGAGGAATTTTGCGGCGTGGGCAGGAGCGCGCACGGAGCCTATCCAGCATACGTGAGCACGCGCGACGAACCCACGACACAAAAGGACCGCGCTTTTTGTAGCAGGATCGCTACGGCTGCGGCGGCTTGGCGGGCGGTGCGGCAGGCTTATCCACCGGCTTTGCGCCGCCGCCGGGGCTGCCCGCCACGATGACGGTCAGCCGCGCGGGATCGAACAGGCGACGCGCGGCCCGGCGCACATCCTCGATGGTCACGGCCTGGATGAGGCTGTTGCGGCGCACGACATAGCCCACATCCAGTCCCTGGCGCTGGAAGGTGCCCAACTGCGCCGCGATACCGGTGTTGGAGGCGAAGGCCAGCGGGAACGAGCCCGTCAGATAGGTCTTGGCGTCGTCCAGCTCGGCCTGGGTTGGGCCCTGGGCGGCGAAATCGGTCATGGTCTGGCGCACCACCTGCAGCGTCTGGTTGATGGCGTTGGCACGCGTGCCCACCTGGCCGATCATCACGCTTGCCTTGGCATAGGGATTGAGGCTGGTGGAAACGCCATAGGTCAGACCGCGCTTGGTGCGCACCTCGTCCATCAGGCGCGACGAGAAGCCACCGCCGCCAAGAATATAGTTGGCGACGTAGCCGGGAATGAAATCGGGATCGCTGCGCATGATGCCCGGCAGGCCGAACACCGCCGCCGGCTGTGGCACATTCATCGGCACGATATGCACGCCGGGACGGCCCAGCCGCCCGACATCGCGCGGCGGCGCCACGGCCGTGCCCGGCAGCGGCGCGAAGGTCTGGCCCAGCAGCCGCGTCACGGCGGCCTGGGTGATATCGCCCGCCACCGCGATCTTGAGCCCGTTCTTGACCCAGTGGCCCTTGGCGAAGGCGCGTAGGTCGGCCTGCGTCACCGCATTGACGCTGGCGACATCGCCATTGCTGGCATGCCCGTAAGGATGGCCATTGAAGAAGTCGCGCATGAAGGCGCGCGCCGCCACCTGCCCCGGCTCGGCGGCATCCTGCTCCAGCGACTGGATGATGGAGGCGCGCACCCGCGCCAGCGGCTCATTGTCGAAACGCGGGCGGGTCAGCGCCAGTTGCAGCAGGCGCATGGCCTCGCCCGCATCGGCGGCAAGGCTCGAAACACTGATGACGGTGAAATCGCGTTCCGCCCGGGCCGAGAACTGGATCGCCTTGGCCGCCAGCGCCTGATGGAAGGCGGCGGAATTCAGGTTGCCCGCGCCCTCATCCATCATCGCGGCCGTGATCGCGGCCAGGCCGGGCTTGGTGCGCGGATCATGCGCCGAGCCGCCAGGCAGCGAAACGCTGAACGACACGATGGGAACGGTGTGATCCTCGACGAACCAGACCTGCGCCTGCTTGCCCAGATCGATGTTGCGCACTTCGGCGGCGGTCGCGGGCAACGCGGTCAGGGCGAGCAGGAGGATGGCCAGCAGACGCTGCATTACTTGCCCCCACCCGGCAGGAGAAAGCCCGTCACCGACTCGGCCCGGTTCAGGCCGGCAGCCGCGCTGCGCACGGCATTGGCGCTGACGGCGCGGATGCGCTGCGGCCAGGCGTTCACATCGTCCACCGTCAGGCCAATGGTCAGCGCCTGACCATACGCACTGGCCATCTGGTACTGGCTGTCGCGCCGGAACGTGACGGCGGCGATCAACTGCGTCTTGGCGCGATCCAGGTCGGGGCCGGTGGGCGCGGTGCGGGCGGCGGTGGCCAGCACCTCGTCCAGCGCGCGTTCGAGATTTTCCAGCGTCACGCCGGGGCGCGGCACGGCATAGAGGCTGAACTCGCCCATGTCGCGGCGATAGCCGTCATAGGAGGCGCCCACTTCGGTGGCCAGCTTCCGCTGTTCCACCAGCACGCGATAGAGCAGCGAGGTCTGGTCGCCGCCCAGCGCCTGCGCCATCGTCTCCAGCGCCTCGGCGCGGCCCGGCTGCGCCGTGGCATAGGACGGCACACGATAGGTGCGGCTGAAGACCGGCACCTTGGCGTCGTCGCGCGTGATGCGCAGCCGCGATTCCGTCAGGCGGGGCGGATGGGCGTTCTCCGCCCGCTGCGCCAGCGGCCGGGCGGGCAGCCCGCCATATTCCTTTTGCGCCATCACCCGCACATCTTCCGCCGTGACATCGCCCGCCACCACCAGGATGGCGTTGTTGGGGGCATAATGCCTGCGATAGAAATCGCTGGCGCTGGCGCGGTCGATATGGCGCAGCTCTTCCATCCAGCCCACCACGGGGCGGCCATAGGGATGCGACAGGTGCAGCGCCGCGTTCATCTGCTCGCCCATCAGGCTTTGCGGATCGTTCTCGGTGCGCATGCGGCGCTCTTCCATGACGATCTCGCGCTCGGTGGCGACATTGGCGTCGGAGAGGTCGAGGTTGGCGATGCGGTCGGCTTCCATCTGCATCGCCAGCGGCAGTCGGTCCTTGGCGATCTGTTCGTAATAGGCGGTGTAGTCGTAGAAGGTGAAGGCGTTGCTCTCGCCGCCATTGCGGGCAATGGCCTGGGTGAAGCCTTCGCCCGGCACCTTCTTGGTGCCGCGGAACATCATGTGCTCGAAGAAATGCGCCATGCCGGAAATGCCGGCGGGATCATCAACCGCGCCGACCTTGAACCACAGCATATGGGTGGCGACGGGGGCGCGGTGATCGGGGATCACCAGCACCTGCATGCCGTTGGCGAGCGCAAACTGGAAAGTCTGGCCGCCGCGCACTTCGCGCGCCGGCGATTGCGCCGCCGCTGGTGTCAGAAGCGCGAGAGCGCCGACCCCCAGGAGCATCGGCCAGGAAAAACGCGAACGTCGAGATGATGCTGCCGCACACGCAACGACGCGAGCGATTTCCTGGTTGGCCGTGCGACCATTCAAAAAATCAGAACCAGTCAAACCAGCCGCCGCTCGAAGCACGGGGGGCCGGCCGCGCGGCCACGCCACGGCGGCGCTCGAACTCCGCATCGGCATTGATGGTGCCGCTGCCGGCCTGGGCCGGCGTGCCCAGCAGGCGCGCCGTGAAGCTGGCGTCGGCGCCCTGCATCGTGCCGCTGTCGGACTGCAGGCGCTGGCGAATGCCGGGATCCGCGCGATTGACGCCGGCCGAGGCTAGCAGCATGCGCTCGCCGACGGAATAATTGCCGGTGATGTTGGAAGCGACGGTGGCGGTGTCGCCACCGAACATGGCGCTGGTGGCGGCGCTGGCGGAATCTGGCGTGTTGGTGGGGGCGGCGCCCGGCGTCGGCGGCATCAGGTTGAAGCCCGGCGGGATCACCAGCGGCGCCTTGGTGGTGACGGCGAACTCGTCCGGCGAGGCCTTGGTCAGGCCCGCAGATTCGCGCAGGGACTGGCAACCACAAAGCGCGGCGGCGACGATCAGGCCCAAGGTCAGCCGGGTAATGGGGGTATTACGCATCTTTGATACTCTCCGACGGCTTGATCACATCATAGATGAACGCGACCGCCCCCAGCGTCACAGCCACATCCGCAATATTGAAGACATACCAGTCATAGCCGAAACCGTGAAAGTGGAAAAAATCGGCCACTTTCCCATAGACCAGCCGGTCCAGCAGGTTCCCCAGCCCCCCGCCGATCACCAGGCCGCAGCCCACGGTCACCGCCAGGACGCTGGATTTCCACAGCCACCAGGACAAAAACCCGATCATTGCCAGCGTCAGGCCTATCTGCAGGCCGGCGCCCAGCGGCCCGTTGGCCGGGAAGAGGCCATAGGAAATGCCGGGGTTCCAGACCATGACCAGGTTGAAAAAGGAGGTCACGCGGACACCCTCCCCCGGCAGCAGGTCGGCAAAGCCGAGGCCATAGAGCATGGCGAGCTTGTGGCCCTGGTCGGCCACGAAGGCCGTTACGGCCATGACAAGACCGATCAGGCGCAGGCGGCGGTGATCCGATTCTGCGAGGACGGCATCGCTCACGGGTCAGCCTGCGACGGCATGGGTGCAGCGGTTGCAGATGTGCTGGGTGTTGGCCGCAACTTCCGGCAGCACCCGCCAGCAGCGGCCGCACTTCTCGCCCTCGGCGCGCACGATCTCCACGGCGGCGAAGCCCGGCGGCGCGTCGCTTTGCGCCAGCGTCACGACATTGGCGGCAGAGGTGATGGCGATCTCGGTCAAATCCACCGTGTCGAACAGGGCCAGGTCGGCGGGATCGGCCAGTTGCAGTGTCACGGCCGCTTCCAGGCTGGAACCGATCAGTTTTTCGGCTCGCTGCAGTTCCAGCGCCCCGGTGACGGCGCGGCGCAGTTCACGCAGGCGCTTCCACTTGGCCAGCAGTTCGGTATCGGCCCAGTCGGCGGGCACGGCGAAGAAGTCGTGCAGATGCACGCTCTGGTCCGGGAACCGCGTCGTCCAGGCTTCTTCCATGGTGAAGCAGAGGATGGGCGCGAACCAGGTGACGACACGCCGGAAGATTTCGTCGCTGACGGTGCGGACACTGCGGCGGCGGATGCTGTCGGCGCGGTCGCAATAGAGTGCGTCCTTGCGGATGTCGAAATAGAAGGCCGAGAGGTCATTGGTGCAAAAATTGAACAGCGTCGTGGTGACAAGATTGAAGTCGAAGGCGCGATAGGCGGCGCGGACCTGCGCGTCCAGCTCGGCCAGCCGCGCCAGCATGAAGCGCTCCAGCTCCGGCATGGCGTCGCGGTCGATGCGCTCCTTTTCGTCGAAGCCCGACAAATTGGCCAGCATGAAGCGGATCGTATTGCGCAGGCGGCGATAGGATTCGACGTTGGCCTTGATGATGTCGTCACCGATGCGCAGGTCTTCGGTGAAATCGCTGGAGGCCGCCCACAGGCGCAGGATCTCGGCGCCGTTCTTCTCGGCGATGACCTGCGGCGCCAGGGTGTTGCCCAGCGACTTGGACATCTTGCGTCCTTCCTTGTCGAGGACGAAGCCGTGCGTCAGCACGCCCTTGTACGGCGCGCGGCCACGGGTGCCGACGCTTTCCAGCAGCGAGGACTGGAACCAGCCACGATGCTGGTCGGAACCTTCGAGATAGAGGTCGGCCTGCTCTGCCTGCGGCCAGGCCTCGTTGATGGGCTTTTCGAATACGAAGCTGTGGGTCGAGCCGGAATCGAACCAGACATCGAGAATGTCAGTGACCTGTTCGAAATCATCCGGGTTGCGATCTGCGCCCAGGAAGCGCGACGGCGGCGCGGTGAACCAGGCGTCGGCGCCCTCTTCCTCGAACGCCTGCTCGATGCGGTCGAACACCGCCTTGTCGTTCAGCACCAGGCCGCTCGCCTTGTCGACGAAGATGGCCAGCGGCACGCCCCAGGCGCGCTGGCGCGACAGCACCCAGTCGGGGCGGCTTTCCACCATCGCGCCGATGCGGTTCTCGCCGCGTGGCGGATACCAGTCGGTTTTGCGGACCGCTTCCAGCGCCAGCTCGCGCAGCGTCTTGCCGTTCAGGAAGGGTTCGTCGATGGCGACGAACCATTGCGGCGTGGCGCGGAAGATCACCGGCGCCTTGGAGCGCCAGCTATGCGGATAGGAATGGCGTAGCGTGCCCTTCGCCAGCAGCTTGCCATGCTCGATCAGCTCCTTGATCACCGCGCCATTGGCATCACCATCCTTGCCTTCCGGCGTCAGGATGCGCTTGCCGGCAAAGTGCGGCACATGCGGCGCATAGGAGCCGTCGGGCTGGATCAGGTTGAAGGCGTCCGGATTCTTGTTGGGATAGTCGCGGTCGGCGGCGACCAGCAGCTCGAAATCGTCCTCGCCATGACCCGGCGCATTGTGGACGAAGCCGGTGCCGGTGTCGGCAGTAACGAAGGCGGCGGGCAGCACGGGGACTTCGAAATTGTAGCCGAGGCTGCGCAGCGGATGCGCCGCCACCAGGCCCTTCAATTCATCGGCGGGCACGGTGCGGATGCGCGACAGCATCATCTTGGCATGCTTGGCGACCTGCTCGGCCAGCGTATCGGCCAGCAGCAGATGCTCGCTGGGGCGGGCCAGCGAGCCATCGGTGGCATCGGCCACCTCATAAAGGCCGTAGGAAATCTCTGGCGAGAAGGCGATGGCGCGGTTGCCCGGAATGGTCCAGGGCGTCGTCGTCCAGATCACGATGAAGGTGTGCGCCAGTTCAGGTGACGACTTCACCAGCGGGAATTTCACATAGATCGTGGGCGACTGCTTCTCGTGATACTCGACCTCGGCATCGGCCAGCGCCGTCTTCTCGATCGGCGACCACATCACCGGGCGAAAGCCGCGATAGAGCAAGCCATTCTCGACGAACTTCATCGCCTCGCGGGCGATGCGCGCCTCGGCCTTGAAGTCCATCGTCTTGTAGGGGCGCTCGAAATCGCCGATCTGGCCCAGGCGCTTGATCTGCTCGCGCTGCACGCCCAGCCAGTGGCTGGCGAAGGTGCGGCATTCGCGGCGCAGTTCATCCTTCGGAATCTCGTCCTTGTTGCGGCCGCCCTCGCGGAATTTCTCCTCGACCTTCCACTCGATGGGCAGGCCGTGACAGTCCCAGCCGGGCACATAGGGCGCGTCCATGCCCAGCATGCCTTGGCTGCGGACGACGAAGTCCTTCAGGATGTGGTTCAGGCCGGTGCCGGAATGAATGTCGCCATTGGCGTAGATCGGGCCGTCATGCAGCAGGAACAGGGGCCGGCCCTTGGCCTTGGCCCGCAGCTTTCCATACAGGTCCATTTGCGCCCAGCGGGCCAGCCATTTGGGCTCGGCTTCGGGCAGCCCCGCCTTCATGGGGAAATCTGTGGCGGGCAGGAAAAGGGTCGCCCGGAAATCGGGGCTTTCGGCGGGCTTGTCGGACATGGCGACGCTTTTACAGGCGGGCGGGTCAGCCGTCGAGGGTAGGCAGCCGGGGACATTTGGCCAGTATGGCCCGTGCGGCCTGGGCATCGTCCGCGATCTGGGCGATCAGGCCCGGCAGGCCGGAAAAGCGCATCTCGGGACGGATATAGTCCACCAGCTCCACCGACAGGTGCTTGCCGTAAAGATCGCCGTCGAAATCGAACAGGTGCGTTTCCATCAGCGGCACCGTCACTTCGTACATGGGACGAATGCCGAAATTGGCGACGCCGTCATGGCGTTCGATCACCTGGTCGTTCTCGACGATGGCGGCCCGCACGGCATAGACGCCAAAGGCCGGTGCCAGGCAGTGGCCCAGATGCATGTTGGCGGTGGGGAAGCCCATCAGGCGGCCACGGCCGTCGCCATGTTCGACCCGGGCTTCCACCGCCCAGTCACGGCCCAAAAGCTTGGCGGCCTCGCGCGGATGCGCCGCCTTCAGGGCATCGCGGATGCGGGTGGAGGAAATCTTCTCGGTTTTCTCGCCAGCGGCGGCTGCACTGGCCAGCACGGTGTGGAAGGCGGTGACGGAAAAACCGTGGCGCGCGCCTTCCTGCTGCAGCGTGGCAAGATTGCCGCCACGGCCCTTGCCGAAAACGAAATCCTCGCCCACCACCACGCCGGAAACGCCCAGGCCTTCGACCAGGATATCGCGGACGAAGACATCGGCGGTACGCACCGCCATGGCGGCGTCGAAGGGCAGTGCGAAAAAGGCGTCGGCGTCCAGCTCCGCGATCAGCCGCGCCTTGGTGCGCAGCGGCGTCAGGCGGAAGCTTTCCGGCGATGGTTTGAAAAACTCCTGCGGATGGGGTTCGAAGGCCAGTACCGCCAGCGGCTTGCCGTTCGCCCGCGCCTGCCGCGCCGCCTCGCCGATCAGGGCACGATGGCCCAGATGCACGCCGTCGAAATTGCCTACCGCCACGACGGCATCCCGCAGCAATTGCGGCACTTCGCTGAAATGGCGAAAGATGCGCATCAGGCCCCGGCTTCCATCAGATACGGGGCTTCTTGGGCACGAGAACCTTCACATCGGATTCCATGACGGTGGCCTGGCCCACCATGCAGATGCAGTTGATCAGGGCGATGCGGCCCTCGATGCCCTGCACCGTGGCGGTGACGGTCACGGTGTCGCCGATCCGCACGGGGCCCTTGAAGGCGATGGTGGCGCTCTGGAAAATGGTGCCCGCGCCCGGCAACTGCGTGCCCAGCAGCGCCGAAAGAAAGCCGATGGTCAGGGCGCCATGCGCGACGCGGCCGCGAAACACGGTCTTGCGCGCATACTCCTCGTCGAAATGCACCGGGTTCATGTCGCCGGTGGCTTCGCCGAAAAGCTGGATGTCACGCTCGCTGACAGTACGGGTATAGGTGTCGGTCATGCCGACCCTGATATCCTCGAGATAGACAGTCACGTCTTAGCCCTCTTCCGTGGGGTCACCATTGGAGGGCCCGCAAGGCATAGGCCGCGTGTGTCCCGCCGCCCCCCAGCAATGCGGTCACATGTTCCGGGTTATAGGGCTCGACCTCCTCGCCGTGAATGCCGTCAGCGATGAAAAGCACGTCCAGCCCCTGCCCGTTGGCGCCCTTGATGTCGGTGGGCATGCCGTCGCCAATGGCCAGGAAACGGCGGGCGGCGGGCGCCAGGGCGGCGATCTGCGCGCGCGCCATGTTATAAACCGGGCCGTGCGGCTTGCCGTAATAGACGACCTCGCCGCCCAGGGCGGCATAGTCGCGGGCCAGCGCCCCGGCGCACCAGTAGGGGCGCTTGCCCCGGTGCACTACCAGGTCGGGATTGGCACAGAGCATCGTCAGGCCGCGTGCCTGCACCCGCGCCAGTTCATCGGCATAATCGGCGGGCACTTCATTGTCGTCGTCACGCATGCCGGTCAGCAGCACCACTTCGGCTTCGTCCAGCGCCGCATTGGTCACGTTCAGGCCGTCAAAGATGGAAATATCGCGACCGGTCCCGATGTAATAGAAGGGCAGTGTTTTCGCGGTGGCCCGGCGCGCCAGTTCGGCCCGCGCGGCACCGCCGGAGCTCACGATGACGTCGTAACAGTCGGACGGCACGTTGAGCCCGGCAAACTGCTCCTCCACGGCAGAGGGCACGCGCGGCGCATTGGTCAGCAGTATCACCGGCCCGCGCGTTTGGCGGAAGCGGCGCAGGGCGTCGCAGGCAGCTTCGTGCGCGTGATGGCCGTCATGCACCACGCCCCAGACGTCGCAGATCAGCGCATCATAGCCGGGCGCGATGTCGGAAAGGCCGGTGAGAAGACGGGTTGTCATGCCCAAAGCGGATGGCATCTGGCCATCGCGGCGTCAAGACGGGGAAATCCTACGACGCTTTTTTGAAAGGAATAACAGGGGCTTCGCGGTCGGCCAGGACCGGCTTAGAGGCATCGTCGCGCACCGCGCGGGGTTCGCCGAACAGATAGCCCTGGGCATAATCGACGGCATAATCCAGCAATTGCAGCACGGTCTTCTCGTCCTCGACCCGTTCGGCGATCAGGTTGAGGCCGTGACGCGACAGCAGCTTCTTGAAGTCCTCGGCGGCGACGGCGGCGCCCGCACCGCTCATGCCCTGCACCATCGTGGTGGCGCGGACCTTGAGATGGCGGAAGCCGATGGTCTTGAGCTTGACGAAATCCAGCGCCAGCGTTTCGACATGGTCCATCGAGAGCGCGAAGCCCATCTCGGACAGGCGCGCCAGGTTCTTCTCGCCGGCCGGGCCGGCCTTCAGCACGGCCTCCTGGCTGAATTCAAAGATGATCAGCGCCGAGAGATCGCGGTTGGCAGCCATGTAGTCGAGGAACTGGGGGAAGAACTCGACATCGGCCAGCGTGTCGGCGGAGATGTTGCAGAAGATGCCAATCTCGCGGGTCTTGACCGCGAGGCGGCGCAGCACCTGGACGCAGCGGAACAGCAGCAGATTGTCGACCACCGACATCAGGCCCGCCGCGCTCCAGGTATCCCTATTTCCGAAGCGTCCGCCCTTGATACTGGGGGCCCGCACGCCTAAATAGCGGGTGCAGGGCGTTGGCACTCACTTCGGTTGAGTGCTGCCGTGCGAGTATATCAAACGAATTCAGACCCTTAAAAAGAGAGGATTCTCCATGAAATTCCGTCCGCTTGGCGACCGCGTCGTCGTCCGCCGCCTCAAGGAAGACCAGAAGACGGCCGGTGGCATCATCATCCCCGATACCGTCGTCGAGAAGCCGCAGGAAGGCGAAGTCGTCTCCGTCGGTCCCGGCGCCCCCGACAATAACGGCAAGCTGGTCCCCACCAGCGTCAAGGCCGGAGAGTTCGTGCTGTTCGGCAAGTGGTCGGGCACCGAGGTCAAGATCGATGGCGAAGACCTTCTGATAATGAAGGAGAGCGACATCCTGGGCGTGCTCGAAGGCCGCAAGGCGTCGAAGAAGTAACCGCACCCCCTTAACCGCCACAAAATCCAAAAACAGAATTAGGAGAATTATCCAATGGCAGCCAAAGACGTGAAGTTCGGCGCCGACGCCCGCGAGAAGATGCTGCGCGGCGTTGATATCCTGGCCGATGCGGTGCAGGTCACCCTGGGCCCCAAGGGCCGCAATGTCGTGATCGACAAGTCGTTCGGTGCCCCGCGCACCACCAAGGACGGCGTCACCGTCGCCAAGGAAATCGAGCTGGCCGACAAGTTCGAGAATATGGGCGCGCAGATGGTGCGCGAAGTCGCCTCCAAGACCAATGATGTCGCGGGCGACGGCACCACCACCGCCACCGTGCTGGCCCGCGCCATCGTGCGCGAAGGCGCCAAGTCGGTTGCCGCCGGCATGAACCCGATGGACCTGAAGCGCGGCATCGACAAGGCGGTTGACGCCGTCGTCGCTGACCTCAAGAAGCGCTCCAAGAACGTCAAGAACAACGAGGAAGTGGCGCAGGTCGGCACGATCTCGGCCAATGGCGACAAGGAAGTCGGCGACATGATCGCCAAGGCGATGGCCAAGGTCGGCAAGGAAGGCGTCATCACCGTTGAAGAAGCCAAGACCGTCGAGACCGAGCTCGACATCGTCGAGGGCATGCAGTTCGACCGCGGTTACCTGAACCCCTACTTCATCACCAATGCCGACAAGATGACGGCGGTGCTGGACGATGCCTACATCCTGATCCACGAAAAGAAGCTGACCAGCCTGCAGCCGATGCTGCCGATCCTGGAAGCCGTGGTGCAGGGCGGCCGTCCGCTGCTGATCATCGCCGAGGACATTGAAGGCGAAGCCCTCGCCACCCTAGTCGTCAACAAGCTGCGCGGTGGCCTCAAGGTCTGCGCCGTCAAGGCCCCGGGCTTCGGCGATCGCCGCAAGGCCATGCTGGAAGACATCGCCGTCGTTACGGGCGGCCAGGTGATCTCGGAAGACCTCGGCATCAAACTCGAGAACGTCAAGCTCGACATGCTGGGCAAGGCCAAGCGCGTCTCGGTGGACAAGGACAACACCACCATCGTCGATGGTTCGGGCAAGAAGGCCGACATCCAGGCCCGGGTCACCCAGATCAAGTCGCAGGTCGAAGAGACCACCAGCGATTACGACAAGGAAAAGCTGCAGGAACGCCTGGCCAAGCTGGCGGGCGGCGTTGCGGTCATCCGCGTCGGCGGCGCCACGGAAATCGAGGTCAAGGAGCGCAAGGATCGCGTCGATGATGCCCTGAACGCCACCAAGGCCGCCGTGGAAGAAGGCATCGTTCCGGGCGGCGGCACCGCCCTGCTCTACGCCATCAAGGCCCTGAAGGACCTGACCGGCGCGAACGAGGACGAGAACCAGGGCATTGCCATCGTGCGCCGCGCGATCCAGTACCCGATCCGCCAGATCGTCGCGAATGCCGGCCAGGAAGCCAGCATCGTGGTCGGCAAGCTGAACGACCAGAAGTCGTCCAACTTCGGCTACAACGCCCAGACCGGCGAATATGTCGACTTCATCGCCGCCGGCATCGTCGATCCAACCAAGGTGGTGCGCGTGGCGCTGCAGAATGCGGCTTCCGTCGCCGGCCTGCTGCTGACCACCGAAGCCATGATTGCCGACCGTCCGAAGAAGGATGCCGGCCCGTCGATGCCTGGTGGCGGCGGCGGCATGGGCG
>Ga0114970_10002524_pt1 | contig 13644 bp, 10 predicted proteins | sample M_140205_XF_Meta_FD_87030 | JGI IMG/M metagenome (GOLD analysis project Ga0114970, IMG submission 87030) | Freshwater microbial communities from Lake Montjoie, Canada to study carbon cycling - M_140205_XF_MetaG | ecosystem: Environmental > Aquatic > Freshwater > Lake | place: Lake Montjoie... | reverse complement strand
TGGGCTTGCCGGACGCGAAGGTTGCTACCTTGCAAAAATTGCCCGACCAAGAGCCCTTCATGTGGCTCAGCTTCGAAGGCCTCGCCGAACCGATCAACTTCCTGGTGATCGAGCCCAACGGCTTTGTGAGCAACTACAGTCCCGAGCTGTTTGACCAAGACGCTGATGAAATCGAGATCACCGCCTCCGGCGATGCTTTCGTGCTCAACATCGTCACCTTGCGCGACACCGTTCCGGCCACCGCGAGCGTCAACCTCACCGGCCCGATCGTTGTCAACCGCCGCACCCTGCAAGCGAAGCAGGTCGTGATTTCCAACTACATGGGCTACCGCGCCCCATACATTTTAGGAGAAGCCTAATACCATGCTCGTGCTATCTCGTAGAGTTAACGAATGCATCGTGATCGGTGGTAACATCGAGATCTTCATCTCGCGGATCGAAGGCGATCTCGTGAAGCTCGGTATCGCCGCACCGCGTGAAATTTCCATCGTGCGCAAAGAGGTCTTAAACGATCTCGCCCGCAGCAACCGTAACGCCGGCCTGGCCGCCGCTCCGAAGTTCACGCTGCCCAAATTGGCGATGCCGGTCCTCACGCCCAAACCGGCGGCATCCGCGACCGGCCCCACCAGCAACTAAAGCCACAAGCTTCACTCAGCTTGCCGTGGCTTGCCGTGGGTTGCCGTGGGTAGGAGCTCGCTTGCGAGCGATTTGAGGCGGCGCTTGCGGGCGATTTGAGGCTGCGCTGTTCACGCCCGTCATATCGCCCGCAAGCGGGCTCCTACCTCAGAAGCCTCCGAGAACCCGAGGACCCCGATGATGTGAAACGTGTCTGGGCGGCGGTAAAGCAAGTCTAAGTCGGGCGGGCTTCAGCCCGCCTTTGCCCCCAGCACGGCCCTCACGAGTGAGGGCTGAGGTCCGCTCTACTTTCGGAACACACATTCTCGCGACGGCTCGCGACCGTGGCCCGTGATCACCATTCGGTCCGCCATGATGCGAGCAGTCGCAAACGCCGTGGTCGCCGCCGTCTCGACCATGCCCCGCATCGTGACGCAGGGGACGCCGGCGTGTTCGGCGAAATTTCCTGCGTGATTGTGGCCGTTGAGCCAAGCCACCACGTGCGAGTGACGTTCGATCAATTTCAAGACGGCCGGTGAATTCCACACGTTATGCTCGTTGTCCGGAGCGACCGGATGGTGCGCGAGGACGATCACTTTTCGACGATCAGTCCGCGCTGCCGTGCACATACGATCAAACCAGGCGAGTTGCGCCGCACCGATCCCGCCATTCCAAGGCTTGGCCTGCCGAACCTTTTCCGCTTCGAGCCGCTGCAACGCTGCGGCGGCAGTGATCCGCTCAGCCGAACCGGCCGCGTACGCATAAATGCTGACGTCGTTGGTATCGAGGATCACGAAACGAAATTCGCGGTGGTCGAAAAACCGGTAGCGCTGTTCCATGCCGAGCCTTCCCGGCACCTTGGCTTTCAACTCATCGAGCACGTCGAAGTCATGGTTGCCGAGCAGATGGTGCCAGCGGTGGTGACTGGCTGCGAGCGGCCGAGTGATTTCATCGAAGCTCCGCCACTCCCGATCGATCAAGTCTCCAAGGTGAGCGCAAAAATCAAGGTTACGCCCATTGAAATGCTCCACGGCGTCGCCGAGTTTCTTGAGTGAGTTTCGATAGAAACGCGTCCCTTTGTCATCGACGTCGGCGAACTGCGCGTCAGCCACGAGGCCCATCTCGAATCCGGCCTGTACCGCACTCCGCAAGATCGCCGGAGCCGCGGCCGCGAGCAGGGTGGCTTTCAAAAAACCTCGGCGGTTCCACGAGTGAGTGTTCATCATTTGGCCTTCGGCAGCCAACCGTTAAAACGCATCCACGATTCGCAGTGCCGCGGCCACTCGGCCGTGGGCCCGAGCTTGGGGTCCATCCCGGCACCGTGCGGTCCCTGCGGGTAGAGATGCAACTCGATGGGTGCTTTCGCGCGGCGCATACCTTGATAAAACAGCAGGCTGTTCTCCACCGGCACCGTCGTATCCGCCGACGAATGCACGAGGAAAGTCGGCGGAGTGTCCTGCGTCGTCTGTTCGTCGACCGAGAGGTGATGCCGCGCATCGTCGGTCGGTTTTTCTCCGAGCAGCGCGCGCCGCGACGTACCGTGAGCGAAGGGGTCTTGCATCGTGATCACGGGAAACACCAGCACGAGGAAATCGGGACGTCCGCTGACCCGGTCGAGCGCCGCGCCCGTGCGCCCCTCGGGTGCTTCGAAGAGCGTGCCAGCGCTCGCGGTGAGATGTCCGCCGGCGGAGCCGCCAAGCATGCCGATACGCTCCGGCTGCACGCCCCACTCCGCCGCGCGCGACCGCACGGTCCGGACGGCACGCAACGCATCGCGCAACGGCGCAGGATGGCCGTATTCGACATTCCGATATTTGAGCACGAAGACCGTGATCCCAAGGGAATTCAGCCAGCGTGTCATCTCGCCGCCCCTCGCACCGATCGCGACACGAATATAGCCGCCGCCGGCCGCGTAAATAACCGCCGTGCCGTTGGCCGTGCCCGCCGCCGGCGCGTAAACCGTGAGCGTCGGCCGGTGGATGTTCGTGAACCGACCGTTCCCATCGTCTTTCTCAGGACCGGCGTCGGCTTTGATCGCCGGGACCCCCTCGGGCCAGAGCTCGACGACGGGCGCGGCATCCGCCGCGAAAATCGCCGTCGTCACCTGAGTCACGAGTAGCGCGGAAAGAAATGCGAGGCGTGGTTTCATCGCTAAAATCAGAGCCGGTCCCACGGGAACGCGACCGTCGGCGCATTCGCATAGCGCTTCATTGTCAGCGCGAGTTTTGCGCCCGCGCCGGGTGCGAGCCGAACCGAGAAAGTCCCCGCCCCTACCCGCGTCGCCACGCCACCCTGCTCCACCGTTTCAATACGATGCTCGCCGTAACCGCCACCTTGCACGATGACCGTGCGGGTCGCGGTCGCACTGAGGTTCACGAGCGTGACGACCGTCCGGGTATCGCTCATTTCCGAGACCAAGGCGCCCACGTCGTCGGGCACACCGGCGCGTTTCTGCTCGGGATCGAAATAACGCAGCCGCGCGTTCAGCAAGCCGCCTTCGCGACCCGGGAGCAGGGCACCCCACATCAGTTGCACGAGGGCCGAGGTCGCCGCCGGGTTCGAGTCCATCATGTTATCCGCCAGCCGCTTTTCCGGCAGAGAATCATCAGCGCGAAATCGCTGCACCTTGCTCCCAATACTGGCGAGGTCACGCCGGAGCGCCGTCTCGGCGAAGTCGGCATTTTTCCCTTCCAGATAGTCCACCCATTCATTCCGACCGAGGCGCGCGCGATCGTCGCCGCGCTGGGACCAATACCACGTCTCGAGCGCGCCGATGTTCCACGGCGTGCGCTGCCAGCCATACCAACCCTTGGCACCATACATCGTGGGATACTCTTTTTGACCGTCGACGGTGCGTGCGTGCGAGTTGACGGCGGCGGCCATCGTCCGCCAGGCGCTCACGTATTTTTGATCCCCCGTCACGAGCAACGCGTTGTTAAAACCCACGAGCGCGCGCGAAATGCGGTTACGGTTCTCCGGCCGGCCGTTGACCGGATTCACGGGACTGAAACCCCAACCATAGGCTCCACTCCACCACTTGCCCTCGGCGCCACCCACCTTGCCATCAAGGGCGACGTGGCTCGGGATCACGCCGCCGTTTTGCTGCATGCGCACGAGCCAAGCGTCCATGTAGTCGACAATCCATGTCTTGTAGCTGGCCTCGTGCGTGAGGAAGTAGGCGTTGGCCGGAAGCACCGTCGCCACCAGGTTGATGAAATGGTCGCCCATCACTTCGTGGTAGTCGCGATAGTGATCTAGAAATTCAGAAAACGTGCGCTCGCCGTGGCCGAGCTTGAAGCCCGTCAGGTCGAACGGATCGCCCACCCAATCGAGCGCGGTGGCCGGTCGTAGCATCGGGCCCTTGCTGCCATTTTGCATCGAACGAATGAGCTTCAGTTTCGTATCGTAATTCGGGGCCGCCGGATCCTCGCCCATGTAGAGCCCCGCGAATCGCCGCACTCGCGTTTGATAAACGGGGAGCGTGGACATCGAGAGCCCCATGAGGTTGAAACAACGCAGTCCTTCGCCGTGATGCATCCAATCGGACTGCGCGGAAAACTCCTTGAAATACATGCCGTCGCGCCCCGCTGGCACGTCGATCGTTTTCGCTTCGGAATACTGGCGGATCATTCCGTCCCAGGTTTTTGTGTAAATCCGCGCGATCTCGTCGCTCGCCCCGAGTGCATGCAGCTCAGGCCAACCTACGAAATTCTCAAACGCATCGTCGGGCCCATCGTTCGCTCCCCACCGAATGAAGCACTGCACGTAGCCCCGCGCATCGTAATATTTTTCGGCAAACTCGCGACACGCCGGCACGTTTTCCGCCAACAACTGCCGCTCCAATTTCGCCCATTCGGGTGCGACCATGGGGGTCGTGATCGCGAGCGACGTCTCCGCTGCAGTCGCGCACACAGGCACAACGGAGAACAGGATCGGGGCAAGCCAGCGCGTGATATTCATAGGGTTGCACGAAGGTCGCTCCGCAACACGACCAGCGCACGGAAAATCCACTCGGACAGTTCCCCTGTGCTTAGCCCCCGATCGCCATCGTCGCTTTGAACACCACGAGCACGACGATGACCAACGCGCAACACACCGCGAAGCCGCCGGCATCCGTCCGATTCCATTTCGTGAATTCCCAATCGGATTTTGGAAATAGCTTAAGGTCATCAAAGCGCGTGGGACTCGCGTAGCTCGCCTCGACGCTTTCGATATCCAACTCCGGCGTCGCCGCCACCGGGGTTTTCAGCCGCACGTAGAACCGGGCCACTCGGTTGGGTTCGGTGCGCCGCGTCAGCAAGCTCACGCCAAAGATCAGCGAAATCGGAATCAACGCATCCACGAGGTAGCGGGTCGTCAGCAACTGCGCCGAGTTAAAACCAGCCACGTCGACGCCGAGAATCTTCAACAGATAGACTTCCGTGCGAAACAGACCTTTACCAGTCTTCGGCGAGGCCGGATCTCGGGGATCGACGCGGACGACGCCCTCTTCAAAGAACAGCGAAACCGGTTCGATGCGCCGCGTCTTCACGAAACTGTCACCGACCTGCGCGGCCCGCCCCGCGGCCACATCGGCGACCGTCGCCACCGCGGCGACCGTGATCGTGCGCTCACGAGTCGTTTGCGTCAGGGCCTCCGAACGCGCCAGCGACTCGATGTTCGGCACGATCCAAGGAATCACCGCGATCAACAACAAGGTCGCGGCGACCTGCACCACCACCGCCGTCTGCGTCACGCGTCGCCAGAGGAAGAGCACGGTGATCGGCACACCCCAGACCAACAAAAGCACGATCATGAATTTCAAAATCGCGATGACGCTGTTCAAATACAGTCCGACGAGCACACCCGCGCCGAGGAGCACCGGCACCGCCAATCGCGAGACGACCATGTAGTGGCGGTCCGAACGCCCGGGCAGCAACGGTTCATAAAGATTTTTCACGAGCAAACCGGACAGCACGACCGACTGCGCGCCCAGCAACGCGATTTTTCCGCCCAGAATACCCGTAATCATGATACCGATGAGCCCGACGGGCAGGAGCTCGCGCGTAAGCAATCCCCACGCTTGATCCGGGTCCGCGATGCCCGGACCGAACAACGCAAAGGCGATGAGGCCGCAATACGCCCAGGCGATCGTCACAAAGCGCTTGCCGAAGCCGCCCGTCACGGCGCCGAGCCGCGCGGCCTTTTCATCTTTCGCCGACCCCGCAATCGTCATGTTGGCCTGCGACCCGGCGATTCCGATCAGTTGCACCAAGAGCAGCGCGCAGATCGAATACCACGTGTATTCCGAAGCAATGTCGCCGCCGAAAAGGTTAAACATCACGTCCGGCACTTTCTCGTGCAATGCCGCCGCTCCGCCGATTCGCCACAAGCCAAACGGAATCAAAATCACTGAAATCAAAACGACCAAAATAGCCTGCACCGCATCCACCACCGCCGAAGCCTTGAGCCCGCCAAGCATGATAAACACCGCCACGAGGCCGGTCGAAACGAGATAGAAAATCACCGGATTAAGATAGGAAACATACGGCTGCAATGCGCCGCGCTGGTAGTAGTCGCGGAGCGTGGAGTACCGATCCTCTGTCGCGGTGGCCAAGGTTCCGCTCTGCCGCTGCGTGCGCAGCTCGATGAACTCGTGATAGTCCTTTACCATGGCCCGCTCGGCGACCGTGTAGATCAGTGGATCCTTCACCATGAGCGGCTGGAGCGTTTTCAATGCCATCACATTTCCGCCCGCGATTACGCCCACCACCGCAATCATGAGCATGGTCACCGCATACAGGGTCGAAAGGAAGCGGCTGCCGAAACGATCCGTGAACAAGTCCGCCATGGTCGTGAGCCGCACCCGACGAAACCACACATTCATGAACCAATAGTAGGGCGTCAAAAAGAGCGTGATCAAAGCGAGCCACGCCCCGCCAGCCCCTTGGCGATACACCGAACTAGCGGTCGTCGTCGCCTGACCGGGATCGGTCATATTGCCAAAGTTGAGGAAGAATTGGAGCCATCGGCCCAACGATCTCCCGCCCAGAAAGAAGTCCTTCTCGCCCTTCACGCTATGCGAGAAAATCTTTCCGATCACGAGGACCGTGATGATGTAGGCGACAATAATGGAGACATCGATCCAGTGGAGTCCGAAGAATTTCATAGGGGTGGTTGGATAGAGGAAAAATAGCGAAACGCAGAGGTGCGAGAACTAACCGGCAGGGACCGAAAAGATAGACCAAAAAAGATCCCCGGGCAGTCACGGCAAAACCTCATCGCAGTGAGGCCGTTCCCCCGAGCGCGAACACGCCCGCCACCTACCTCCGACGCTTCGGAAACGGCTCCTGGTTCGTAGTCCCGCCTTCAGGCGGAATCCGTCAACCCTTCCGCCTAAAGGCGGGACTACAAACTCGAGCAATCGATGTTTTTTCCCGTCACGGCAAAAAGTCGCTGCTGTGGGTGGGGCTGAATTTTCAGCTCAGCTCTCAACGGGATCGACAACGGGATCGACGCGACTACGGCAGCTTGGCCTGCACGAGCTTACTCACGGCACCGAAGTCGATGAGCGCCGCGTCCGGGTGTTGCTTGAGCGCACCGATAACCTTGCCCATTTCCTTTTTCGACTGCGCGCCGGTCGACGCAATCGCGGCAACAATCAGCGCTTCGACAATCGCGGCATCGAGCCCTTTCGGAAGATATTTTGAAAGAATGAGGATTTCGCTCTCGTTCGCAGCCACCAGATCGGCGCGCCCGCCCTTCGCAAATTCTACATTGGCATCGGTGAGATTTTTCACGGCCTTGCGCATCGTCGCGATCGTCAGTGCCTCGTCGATTTCCTTGTTGGCGTCCATGGCCGCTCGCTTGATCCCGGCATCGGCGGTGCGCAAGGCAGTCGTGGTCACGCTGTCGCGCGCTTTCATGGAAACGATAATGTCAGCTCGGAGGGTTTCGTAGGTAGTGGCCATCCCGGGAGCCTGCTCACCTAGACGGTCGTGTCGAGAATCGAGCGCTCACTCAACATTACGTTCACAGAGAAAACCCGTTTCGCGGCGTACCGCGTCGCTCCTCCGGTGAAACGAGCGCCGTCGCAAAACCACCGAGATTTCCCGCGGATTCGGGACACCGTAGAGTTCGGAATCGACCGAGCAAACTTGTCGCCCTTACTGCGAGCACAGCACTCATCCCGGACTCCGCAATCTGCGGGGTCCTGAATCGGTGGGAGATATTTTTGATAGCGAATGGGAATCAGCCACCGCGACTTTATCCGCCACGTAGAGCGTGTAGGCCGCCCGCTTCGCCGTCGCGTGGACTTTGGCCGCCACCACCTCGACCTTGAATCCCGCCTTCACCAAGCGCGCTGCGTAGGCGCGGTCAGGCGTCGCCGACCACATCACGACGCGGCCGGTCGGCTTGAGAGCGGTGTAGATCCGCTTGAGACCCGCGTCGTCGTAGAGCCGCGCATTTGAGCGCTGCACCAGGGGCGTCGGACCGTTGTCCGTATCCAGAATGATGGCATCATAGCGCGCCGCCCCCGCCCGCGCGAGCACGCCCCACACATCGCCGACATGGAGCGCGACGCGTTTGTCGCCCACGAGGGCACCGTTGAGTTTTTTCAGAAACGTGCGGTTCCACTCCACGATCGCTGGCACCAACTCCGCTACTTCGACCACTCCGTGCGGCCCCACGCCTTCGAGGGCGCTGCGCAGCGTGAAGCCCAAGCCCAGCCCACCAATGAGTACGCGAGATTTTCCGAAACGGGGAAACGTATCCGTCGCCAGCTCGCCGATCTGCCCCTCCGAGGTCGCGACCGTTGAGTCCATCAACGCTTGCCCATTCACGCGCACGCAAAACGCGCCGTCGTGCTCGTGCAGAGTGAGCCGGGCCCCGTCGGGCGTGGTGGTTTCAGCGAGCTTAAGATGCGGTTTCATACGCGGAGGTGACAGCGCGGAGTTGTGGCGGGCCGCCAACGAATTACCAGCCCGACGTTGCACCGCGAAGCGCAGCCACTCAATTTGCGAACATGCTGCCTCTGCCCTCCCGCAACGTCCTCGGCGGTCCGCTCAAACCGTGCTCCACCGCCCCACTCACCGGTTTCTTCCGCAACGGCCACTGCGACACCTGTGCGGGCGACCAAGGATGTCACACGGTCTGCGTGGAAGTGACAGCGGCGTTTCTCGTCTTCAGTCGCGCCTCCGGCAACGACCTCTCCACGCCCGCGCCAGACTATGATTTTCCGGGTCTCCGGCCCGGCGACCGTTGGTGCGTCTGCGCCGCGCGTTGGCTCGAATGCGTCGACGCCGGCTTTGCCGCTCCGGTCTCTCTAGCGTCCACCCATGAGCGCACGCTCGAAATGATTCCGTTGGACGTGTTGCAAAAATACGCCACCGCCTAATTCCTCGCCCGCGCCCACCATGACGCCATCGCAAAAAAATAATCCGCTTCACGCCATCACGCTTGAGACGCTGCTCACCCAACTGGTCGCCCACTACGGCTGGGAGGAACTGGGTAGCCGCATCGATATCCGCTGCTTCACCTTCGACCCGAGCATCAAATCCAGCCTGACCTTCCTCCGCAAAACCCCGTGGGCGCGCACCAAAGTGGAACATCTTTTTCTGAACACCGATTTCCCGAGCAAGCCCGCAACGACCGATCCCGCGCCACGCGCACCCTAACGTGATCCGGCGGGCTTGGCCTTCCGGCTTGGCCTGCGCGGAGCGAGGGAGCCGTCGGGCGTGAAAGCCCAGAAACTCGGCGGAAGTCCCGCGCGTTGTGAGCCGCTCGGATCGTTCGCCAAGGTCGCCCCCGCACCAGGCCCCACACTAACCCCGTTGGCTTGCTCGTCGATTGCCCGGTTCGCAACCCGACCCTGTTTTCGTCCGCTAAACCCCTCCCCTCACGAATCACGTTTCCCAGCAGACCACCTACCCAAACAAGTTTTGGCCCCGAGGGGAGGAAGCTGGGGAGCATGTTCCAAGTGGTGGGTCCGACCGATCTGCGGCTTGGAAAATCTGCCTACCAATAAACTCTTCCTACCCGCTACCGGCGGTTTGATTAATCGGAAGCTCCCAGCAGTAGCCGTTTCCTGAGGCGACGAGTAATCGCGGCACCGAGCGCCGCGCGAAGCTCAGTTTCCCGACTCGAACGCACCCAAGTCCGGCGCCTGGCCCTTGAAAGGGCGTCCGACGTCCACGCCTCGGTCGATCGCGTCACTGCCGGGCGCTAGATGCAGGAAAGGCACGTCAGGCAAATCGCCGTTCGGTTTCCGCGGTTTGACGAGATCCGCTTCATCGAGACCGAGAAAATCCTCCGCGGTAATTGTGACGGGGAGCGTGAAGGCGTTGGCACTCACCTCGCTCGCCGCGGCGTCGAGCTCGGCGACTTCAGCGTCCCCGGCGAAACCGAGGTTGTTTTTCAGCACATGCCCGCGGCCGGGGATCACCGTGCGATTATCCTGCGGATCTCGGCCGCGCAGATTGAAATTCGTGCGGTTCTTGTAGGCGGTATTGTTAGTCCACTCGAGGCCGCCTGGGTGATGATTGGCGTAGAATCCGTTCACTTTGTTGCGCACCGCGACGCTTCCCACCACCACGTGACGGGGGATCGGATTCGGCAATTGCTCCACCCGCCGTCCGGACTCGCCGCCAGCTTTGAAACCGTTGCCGTCGCCGAGCGAGGCGAAGCTCGTCGAGTAACCGTTGTAGAACGCCCAACAAGTTTCGATCCGTGCAACCTCGTCGGAATTGATGAAATCGAAACCGTCGTCGCTGTTGAACCATGCGCGGCACCCACGAAAAACATTTCCGATGCTTCCCTTTTTTCCGTGATAGCCAAAGCCATCGGTGTTGCCGCCCCGCCCGCCCTCGGAGACTGAGTCGTAGTTGCGATACGCGTCGCAGTTCACCACGAGATTGTTCGCACCTGCGCCGATCCAAAAACCGATCGCCATGCCATCGTGCACGCTCAGGCGCTCGTAGACGTTATGGCTCCCCTCGTTGTCAAAGCCGATCGATTGCGTGTGCGTCTTGATCGTCACCTGCACGCCGATGACCTCGATGCCACGGAGATGCACCCACGAAGCGTTGACGCGAAATGCCGTGACGCGCTGCCCGGCTGGCTGCACCTCGGAATAATCGAACACCGATTGCTCGCCGGCATACGCCCAATAATTGATCCGTTTCTCCGCCGTGCCGCTCTTGTCGAGTAACGTCACGCAGGCATACGGGCCCACGCGTCCGGCGATCTGCGTCGCTACCATGCGATACGTGCCGCCGCGAATCAGCACGGTATCGCCCGGCTCCGCTGACTGCTGCGCGCGCTGGATCGTGGCGAAGGGTGTCGCTTGGGTGCCGAGCGCGGTGTCACTGCCGTTGGGCGCAACAAAAAATTCTTTCGCGTCCATCGGCCTCAAAATCGCGAGGGCAAAAATGACGATTCGAACGAGCTGATTGCAGGGTGCGGAGTCGGTGCACATGAAAACAGTTTAGGCGCAATGGCCGGCGCCGAAAGCCCCGTCGTGTCGGACAGACCGGAGGCGCAGCGATTCCCCATGGATAGTCGCCAGCTCGAGCGAACGAGCGCCGGCGAAGAGCCCCACCCAGGGCTTCCCCCTCGCACGGTGGCCACCCGCTCCACCCATGAAATTCTCCCTCGCCTTGCGCCGCCGCGGTTCGGTATTTCTCCCGGCTCATTTTTCACTTTTCACCGCCTTGATTACGTCTTCCGCCTCCTCTCTGCAGCCCTCCTTCGCATGACCTCCGCGCAAATCCGCCAGTCCTTCCTCGATTTCTTCGCCTCGCAGGGCCACACGATCGTCCCGTCGTCTTCCCTCCTGCCGGACTCGCCCGGACTGCTCTTCACGAACGCCGGCATGAACCAATTCGTGCCCATCTTCCTCGGCGACCGCGCTCCCGACGTTTCCAAATGGGCCGGAGTCCGCCCGTCCAAAGACACCCGCGCCGCCGACACCCAGAAATGCATTCGCGCCGGCGGCAAACACAACGACCTCGAGGACGTCGGCTTCGATACCTATCACCACACACTCTTCGAGATGCTCGGTAACTGGTCCTTCGGCGACTACTTCAAAAAGGAGTCCGTCAATTGGGGCTGGGAACTCATCACCAAAGTCTGGGGCGTACCCGCCAAACGCCTGTTCGCCACCGTCTACTCACCCGACAAATCCAAGGGCGACCCTTCCGAGTTCGACCAAGAAGCCTACGACATCTGGGCCAAGATTTTTATCGCCGCCGGCCTCGACCCAAAAATCCACATCGTCCATGGCAACAAAAAGGATAATTTCTGGATGATGGGCGACACCGGCCCCTGCGGACCGTGCTCGGAAATCCACTTCAACCTCTTGCCCTCCGACGACGAAATCGAAGGCCGCAAGGGCGTGAACAGTTCCTCGCCCCGTTGCATCGAAATTTGGAATCACGTCTTCATCCAATTTAACGCCAACGCCGACGGCACCTTTTCCCCGCTCGCCGCCAAACACGTCGACACCGGCATGGGCTTCGAACGCGTCGCCGGCATTCACGCCGTCTCAAAAGGCTTCACCGATTTCACTGCCGAGCCCTCGAACTACGAAGCCGATGTCTTCGCCCCGCTCTTCGCAAGAATCACCGCTCTCTCCGGAAAAACCTACGCCCGCACCGTCCCCACCAAGCGCGAGGGGCTGACCGAGCAGGAGCAAACCGACGTCGCCTTCCGCGTCCTCGCCGACCACGCGCGCTGCGTCTCCTGCGCCGTCGCCGACGGCATTCTCCCCAGCAACGAAGGCCGCAATTACGTCATCCGCCGCATCCTCCGCCGCGGAATCCTCTACGGAAAAAAACTAGGCCTCCCAACCGGCTTCTTCGAGCAACTCGTCGCTCCCGTCGTCGAATCGCTGGGCAGCGTCTTCCCTGAGCTGAAGGAGCGCCAAGAAATCGTCCGCCGCGTCATCCGCGGCGAAGAGGAGAGCTTCGGCCGCACGCTGGACCGTGGTCTCGCCATCTTCACCAAAGCCGCGGCCGCAGGCTCCGTCACCGGAGCCACCGCCTTCGAACTCTACGACACCTACGGCTTCCCGCTCGATATGACGCAGCTCCTCGCGACCGAGCGCGGACTCACCGTCGACGCCGTCGAATTTGAGCGCCTCATGGACGAGCAGCGCAAACGCGGCCAAGCCTCCACCAAAAAAACGATTGTTGTCGCCGCCACCGAGGGCGATGCCGCGGTCGATCTCCAACCGACCACGTTCCTCGGATACGAACTGACCCATTCCTCCGCGACGCTCATCGACGTCATCACGACCGACACCGACACCTTTATTGTTTTCGACCAGACTCCGTTCTACGCGGAGATGGGCGGCCAGACCGGCGATATCGGCACCGCGCTCATCAACGGCCAGCTCCTCACGATCACCGATTGCGTGAAAGACAAAGCCGGCCGCCACCTGCACAAGATTTCCGCCGAACTTAATGGTCAGCTTCCCGCCGTAAACTCCGCGTCCACGCTCAGCGTGGACGTGGTCCGCCGCCGCGCCATCAACCGTCATCACTCTGCCGCGCATTTGATCCATTGGGCGCTCCGCAAAATCCTCGGCACCCACGTTCGCCAAGCCGGCACCTCGAAGACCGCCGACCGGATGCGCTTCGATTTCTCGCACTTCGAAGCCGTCACGCACGCCCAGCTCCTCGAGGTCGAGCAGCTCGTCAACGCTAAGGTCATCGACAACGCCAAGGTCGAATCCTACGAGACTGAATTCGACCAGAAACCCGAAGGAACCCTCGCGTTCTTCGGCGACAAATACGGCAAGTTCGTCCGCGTCGTCGATATCGGCGGCTACAGCCGCGAGCTCTGCGGCGGCACCCACGTCAGCACCGCCGGCGAAATCGGCCTCATCAAAATCGTCGCCGAGATGGCCATCGCCGCCGGCACCCGCCGCATCGAAGCCGTCGCCGGTCAGCCCGCGTTCGACTTCGTTGCGCACAAAGAAGCCGCCCTCGCCGCCGTCAGCGCCCACCTCGGCGGTGGCACGAGCGATGTCGTCAAAAAACTCGAAGC
>Ga0114970_10002522_pt1 | contig 13645 bp, 9 predicted proteins | sample M_140205_XF_Meta_FD_87030 | JGI IMG/M metagenome (GOLD analysis project Ga0114970, IMG submission 87030) | Freshwater microbial communities from Lake Montjoie, Canada to study carbon cycling - M_140205_XF_MetaG | ecosystem: Environmental > Aquatic > Freshwater > Lake | place: Lake Montjoie... | reverse complement strand
TTCTGGTCCCCGCCACAGAGGAAGATCAGGCCTGTTGCGGTAGGTACCATCCCCGCGCGAAGCCCGATGGCCCCGGTATTGGCATGGCCTTCCGCCAGTGCGCGCAGATCGTCACCCACCGGCACCTGCCATTTGATTTTGCCGGTATTCAGATCATACGAAGTGAGGGTCGTGTAGGGCGGCTTGATGATGTTGCCCATAACGTTGTAGCCCGTGTAATAACGGTTCGCCGGAACGTCCACGCCTTCCGGATAGGGCGGTCCCGTCATTCCCGCATAGGGTGTCTTTGGTGCCAGCGCTGCCGCCGCCGCAATTGCCTTGCCCGCAGGCGCGCCCCCTGAACCCGCAATCGGTGCGCTGGACGCCGCTATCGCAGCCTGGCCACCCCGTCCTCCGGCCGCAGCCGCAGCAGCGGCCCCGGGGCTGCCGAGATAGGCCACCAGATTCGCCAGCGCTGTGTCATTCAGTTCCGAGTTGAAGGCAGGCATCGGGCCCTTGCCTCCATTCACGATCGTGCGAACCGTGTCGGCCCCGATCCGCACCGTGATGTCTACAAGGGACGGAAAGTTGCCGCCACCACTCAGGTCCGCCCGGTGGCATTGCTGGCAGTGCTTTTCATACAGTTCCTTACCCATGGAAGCTACCCCGGGGAGCCCCCGTCCGTTGCCGCCCCGGCCCGGGGGCTCCGGTGCCATTTTCAGAATCGCCGGCTCATTCAGGCCCAGCACGTACACCGTCCCGTTGTGGGGGTTGGAAGCCGTCGTGCCCCAGTTCGACCCTCCCTGGTTTCCCGGCATCGATATCGTGTCCCGCATGCCCGGAGGCGTGAACAAACCTTCGTTCCGGGCGCTCGCCACCACGTCCTTCCACTTCGACCTTTCTTCGGGCGTCAGAATGTAAGGGTTCACATCATCCGCCGTGAATTTCTGCGCAGAAAACGGAGGCACAACAGTGGGGAAGGGCTGCGTCGGAGCGGCCTTTTCACCGGGCATCTCGCTCTTCGGCACCGGACGCTCTTCTATCGGCCACAGCGGCTCTCCGGAAACCCGGTCGAATACATACAGGAAGCCCGTCTTGCCGGCGAGTGCCACCGCATCCACCGTCTTGCCGTTGTGCTTTACGGTCGTCAGCTGCGGCGCGGAGGTGTTGTCGAAATCCCAGAGATCGTGGTGCACCATCTGGAAGTGCCACAGCCTCTTGCCGGTCCTTGCATCCAGGGCCAGGATGCAATCGGAGAACAGATTTGCCCCGGTTCGGTCGGCCCCGTAGAAATCATAGGTGGGGGAACCAGTCGGGAAGTAGGCAATCGCTTTCTTCGCATCCACCGTGATCTCGCCCCACGTATTCGTGCCGCCTGAGTACTGCCACGCATCCTTCGGCCATGTGTCATACCCGAATTCGCCGGGATGGGGCACCGTGTGGAACTGCCATTCCAGCTTACCGGTAATCACATTGAAGGCCCGGAGGTCGCCCGGAGGCGACATAAAGCCTTCCCCCGGCGAAGAACCCAGAATCAACAGGTCCTCGAAGATTTTCCCCGGGTTATTAGACTGGACCCTCGCAAACGGGCCCCCCGTGGGAAACCGGCGCAATCCATCACGCAGGTTCACCAGGCCCTCGGTCCCAAACGTCAGAATCGACTTGCCCGTCCGCGCATCAATCTCCTGCAGATAGCTGTTGATCTGGAAGATTAGCCGACGGTCCTTGCGGTCCTTACTTTCCCAATAGTTGATCCCGCGGGGGGCAATCCCCTGCAGGTCCTCGTGGATCCACAACTCCTTACCCGTTGTCGCATCCAGAGCCACCAGCGAGTTATTCCGCGCCAGCACGTACATCATGTTGTCCACAATCAGTGGATTCCAGACATAGGCGACGCCATCACGGGTGGGATAACTCCACACTTTTTGCATCTGCGCGACGTTGGCTTTAGTGATCTGTGTCAGGGCGCTGAAATGCGAGTTGTCGGGGCCGCCACCGTTGTCCAGCCAGGCTTTGTAGTTCTGAGCGTTGGCACAGGCTGCAGCCATCGCGGCAACGGAAAGCAGTTTTATGGTCTTCATGGGAATAGGATCCTTACATGTCCTTCAGAAGTGCTTCCAGAATCGTCTGCGTTGCGGCGTAGGGGTCGGAGCCGTTATTGCGTCCGGTTTCAACCGAAAACAGGCCCTTGTAGCCCACTTCCTTAGCAATCTTCAGCGCGTCCGCTTCGCTGTAACGCTCGGGTGCATAGTGGCAGTGGCTGCTGCCCGAAGTCATCGTGTACATCACGCGCAACCCGGCGTGCCGCGCCTCTTCGTTGGGGAAGTTCCCGACGTCCGGGTTGGCATAGATCCCCGCACCTTTAATCACTTCTACTACGTTTTCCCAGGTCGACCGATAGGGTGCCACCTGCCCTGGCGGCAGATTCACCGGCGCCGCTCCCCCCCCGCGGTTCTCCATCGTGACGAACACCTTCTTCGTCTTGCCGTAGTCACCGATCACTTTCAGCGTCGCGATCGCTTCTTTCCTGATCTCCGGGGCCAGCGTTCCCTGATTCACCATGACGCGGGCGCAACCAAGGTCCGCCGCATGGTCCAGCCATTTCTTCGTCAGGTCTATCGTTTCGAGGCGCCGGATCGGGTCAGGATTCGAGATATTCAGCGGGCCGAACTCCACATTGATCTGATTCATGTTCGCCTTTGCCTTCCGCATCCGCTCCCGGAATTCCTTCAGGTAAGCTGCTTCGGTGGAAAGGAAATGCGAGTGCTGCATCTCCACGTTGTGAACTTTGTAACGATCCACTATCATTTGTGGCAGATCCATTACATCCAGAACGCGGTCCTTGTCATTCGGGAAGGCCGGTGATTTCAGAACGCTGCTGAAACACAGGCTCATGATCGCGATTCGCTCCAGCTTCTGCTCCCGCGTCTGCCCAAAACTCATACCCGCTCCGGCTGCCGCCAGCGCTGCCGATCCAATGAAATCTCTCCGTCGCATTTACACTCCTGAGTACATCGGTGAGAGTATATACCCCCAAGGCCTCTCAAAAAACGACTCTGTCTCATAATGAAGAAGAACCTGATGAAAACTGCCTTCCTCTTCCCCGGCCAGGGCTCGCAATTTGCGGGCATGGGCCAGACCCTGTCTCAAAATTTTGAGGCCGCCCGTCGCCGCTTTGAAGAGGCGGATGACGCCCTGGGCTTCTCGCTCTCCACGCTCTGTTTCGAAGGTCCGGACGATCAACTCCGCCTCACCGAAAACACTCAGCCTGCGCTGCTTGCCGTCTCCGTCGCCGCATGGACGGTCCTTGAAGCCGAAGTGGGTGCCCCCGACTATGTCGCGGGCCACAGCCTGGGCGAATACTCCGCCCTGGTCGCTGCGGGGTGTCTCGATTTTGGCGAGGCGCTGCGCCTGGTGAAAAATCGCGGTCGCTACATGCAGGAGGCCGTGCCAGCCGGTGTCGGGGCCATGGCTGCCATTCTTAAAATGCCGCTCGAAGCACTCCCCGGCATCCTTGCCGAAGCAGCTCAGGGCGAAGTGGTCACCGCAGCCAATCTGAATTCCCCCGACCAGATCGTCATCGCAGGCCACAAGGCGGCCGTGGACCGTGCCATGGAACTGGCCAAAGCCGCCGGCGCGAAGCGCGTTGTGCCTCTCCCGGTCAGTGCGCCCTTCCACTGTCCCCTGATGTGGCCCGCCCAGCAGAGACTCCGTGCTGACCTCGATTCCACGACGTTCAACGATCTCCGGGTCCCGCTGATCAACAACGTGGAAGCGCGCGAAATTACCACCGGTGCGGAAGCCCGGGAAGGCGTCTTCCGCCAGGTCCCCAGCCCGGTTCTTTGGACGGCATCCATGGAAGCCCTGGCCGCACGAGGCGTCGAGCGTTGGTTTGAAGCCGGAGCCGGTGCCGTCCTGTCCGGCCTGCTCCGAGCCATCATCGCCGGTGCCAAATGCACCTCGTTCGGAGAAGCGAAAGATCTGGAAAAACTTCGGCCCGTGTAGCTTCCGGGATTCGGTCTGTTTTCAATCCGGCCAAGCCTTATTCATGCGGTAGCATAGCCATGAATGGACCGTCGCCGATTCCTCCAAACCGCCACAACGTTGGCCGCCGTACCCGCCCTCGAAGCCCAGCAGTCGCCCGCTGGGCAGCAGGCCAGGCGAAATATCATTTTCGTCCTCGGTGACGACCACCGGTTTGACATGATCGGGGCCCTCGGGCACCCCATGCTCAAGGGCCACACTCCCAACCTCGACCGCATGGTCAATCAGGGTGTTACCTTTCGCAACGCCTTTGTCACCACGTCCCTCTGTTCACCCTCCCGAGCCTCCATACTCACCGGGCTCTACATGCATCAGCATGGGGTCACCGACAACTTCTCACCTGTTGATCCGAAGCTCGTCACGTTCCCCCAGCTTCTCCAAAAAGCGGGCTACCGGACCGGTTTCTTTGGGAAGTGGCACATGGGCGGCGTCAGCGATGAACAGCGCCCTGGCTTCGACCATTGGCTGAGCTTCCGCGGGCAGGGCGAGTACACCAATCCGGAAATGAATCTAAATGGCGTCCGTCAGCGCATGCAGGGCAATACGACGGACATCCTGACTGCGTCTGCCGTCAGTTTCATGCGCGACAACGCTGCACGTCCTTTCTTTGCTTATCTCTCGCACAAAGGTGTCCACGCGCCCTTTCAGGCTCCCGAACGCCACGCCCATCTGTTCGAAGGCATGGAAGTTTCACACCCCCGCACCATGCCTTATAAGGAAGAGTTCTATCGCCAGTGGCCTGAGTGGGTCCGTCGCCGTCGCGTCACCCGGCACGGCGTGGACGGCATCATCGACAGCGACGAGCCCCTTGATGTCCACTATCGACGCTACTGCCAGTGTCTGATTGCTCTCGACGAGAGTCTCGGGGAGATCTTCCGCCATCTGGAGGCAACGAACCAACTGGAGAACACCATGCTGGTCTACATGGGCGACAACGGGTTCCTCTGGGGCGAACATGGCCTCGTCGACAAGCGCGCCATGTATGAAGCCTCCATCCGCGTGCCTCTCCTTGCCCATTGTCCCGGCCTGTTTGGCAAAGCGCCCCGCACCGTCAACGAAATGGCTCTGAATCTCGACATTGGGCCGACTTTCCTTGATGCCGCCGGCCTGCCCACGCCCTCTGTCATGCACGGGCGTTCTCTCCTGCCCCTCGCGGCCGGCAAAGCAGCGCCGAACTGGCGGAAAGACTTTATCTACGAATACGCCTGGGAGCAGGACTTTCCCTATACACCTAACATCGTCGGGCTTCGCACCGAGACCCATAGCCTGATGAACTATCCGGGTATCTGGGACATGTCTGAGCTGTACGATCTTCGCAAAGATCCCGACCAGGTCGACAATCTGCTGGCCGGAGCTGTCCTCGGCCCCCGCATGCGAGGCCGCTACGCGAATCACGTCAAAGACCCCGCAGTTCGGGAGACCGTCGATCAGTTGCAGGCACGGCTTGCGGAACTTCTGGCTGCTACCGGAGGCGATCCACGCCTTGCCGGCAGACCGGGTCCGGACGACAAGTTCGCGTATTAGCTCCGCACCAAATGAGCGAAAAAAAGGGGCCCGGCACGAATGCCAGGCCCCTTTGCTCTTTCCCGAAATAACTGCACCTATTCCCGAAATAACTGCCGCTACCCCAGCATCTGAACGGCGGCCTGGATGTATCCAAACGCGTACGCAAACGCCTGAGCGCCCTTCACGTCACCCGGGATATGCGGTACATGGTCCGGCATCAGCATGTACTCATAACCGACTTCCTGGTAGGTCCGAATCGCATCCAGCATGTTCACGCTGCCGTTGTCCGGATAGGTCTCCCGGAAATTGCCGAAAGTCCCCTCGATATTCCGGAAGTGCACATTGAAAATCTTCTTACGTGACCCGAAATAACGAATCACGTCGTGGATCTCTTTGTTCGGATCCCGCAACATCTCCGACACCGTACCCTGGCAGAAATTCAACCCATGGTAGGGACTCTCGTGCATCGAAACAAACTTCTTCAGCCCCGCCGGACTCCCCAGCACGGTATGAACGCCCCGGTATCCGGCAGGCTCCGGCATGCCTGGGTCGTGCGGGTGGCACGCCATCCGCACCTTTTCTTCAGTTGCAACCGGCACCACTCGCGAAAGGAAGTACTCAATCCTCTCCCAGTACTCATCCGCGCTCAGAGCCCCGGCTTCCGTCAGCTTGTCTTTGTCGGGGGCCTCAGCGTAGTTCCAGGAGCTGTACGAGCTTTCGCCGCGGCCTTTCGCTCGCTCCGGAAGTCTCACCACGCCCAGGATGCTCATGTTGTACTTCACAGCCGGGATTCCTGCTTTGGCACAGTTCCGGATCATCTGCTGACACATTTCAATCAGCTTCGCGCGCTCCGGGTCCTTGCCCAGCATGATGGCCCCCATCGGAGCCCTCCCGATTGCAGCAGAAGGCAGCGGCAGCGGCACCATGTCGAGGGAAATGCCGTGCCTCGCTACCGTTTCCTTCAGTTTCGACAGCCCATCCACCGACCACGATTCATCCAGCACTTTCCCCAGATCCGTGCTGCAGATGTGGTTGACGCCCAGCGATGAGAGGACAGACAACACGTCCTCCTGGTGCGAGTGCTGCGTGCCCACATGCATTTTCGCCTTGCGCGGTGGCGGAGCTGCCGGTGCCGCCCCGGCACGACCTCCCCGCTGTGCCTGTGCCAGTTGTGACGCGGCCAGTGCCCCGCCTGCTGCTATGAATCTTCGTCGGTCCATGATGTTCTCCTGAAAAACGGGCTTGTGTAAGCTAACCAGCCTATCCTATCGGCCCGTGGTTGTAATCGCAACATTCGCGGCGTTGGTCGCCACACCCTTTACATTGAGTGTGAGCGGCCCAGCCGGGCCCAGGGGTGTATCTGCCGGAACGGTGATATTCACCTGATAGAGGCCCACGAAACCTGGCGTCAGCCCGGTGAACATGGCATTGGTGGTCGTTGGCCGACCGCCGAAGCCACCTCCAAATGTCGCCGTTACACCTGCAATCTGCAGGAGCGGATTGGCGGACGCGGCCTGGCCCTCAACGGCAGCCGGGGCCGTTTGTCCAAAGCCAATTCCGTACAACACAATCACGTCGCCTGGCTTCGTCGGGTGCGAGCCGGTTACGGTCCCGGTCGGCAGTGCGAGCATGCCATCGGCCGCATTCTGGATGACGCCGTAGGTGCCGAACAGCAGGATCCGCGGCATCACCGCATTCACATTCAGAGCCCGGATGTTGCCGTTCTGGCTTCCTGAAACCACCTGCACCGTAATCGTGCCCGTGGCCGAATACGGAATCTGGAAATTCACCTGATCCGGCGACGCGTAGTACAAGGGAGCCGGGACGTTATTCACCAGAACCTGCACTCCTGCCAGGGTCGTCGCCAGCGGCGTGGAACTGTTCTGTGCTGCGGTGCCGGAAGGTGCCAGCTGACTGCCAAAGATCGCCACAATGTCGCCCGGTGATACGGCTTCCGCGGCGAAGTTGGCTGCGTTCACGATGCCTCCCGAGGAGATCATCGGTTGTCCGGCAGCTGCTACCACCAACTGCACAGGCACGGACACCAGGGCATTGTTCGCGGCGTTCGACGTCAGGGTGATCGCGCCGTTGTAGGTGCCCGGCGTCAGGCCGGTGGGATCGGCTGCGATCAGCACACTGTTCCCCGACACTGTGCCCTTCAGCCATGGCTGCGACCCGGTTGCCGCTGTAATAGCCAGAGTGCCCCCGCCCGAATTGTTAAAGGTCGGGACGCGATACTGTGTCGTGCCGCCCTGGTAAGTGGACATGCGCAGCGTCGAAGTATTGTTGAGCTGGATAATCGGCGCGGTCGTCACGATCAGCGTAACCGTGATCGTCTTGTTATCTGTTGCCGCCGACGACCCCGTGATCACTACTGTTCCCGTATACGTTCCTGGTGCCTGCCCCGCCTGTGCCGCTACCTGAATCAGCCAGGGAGCGGGTGAAGAAATCAGGCCATTTTTGCCATCCAGAAAACTCAGCCAGTTTCCACCCGAGGTTGTCGCTACTGTTCCTTTGACCCCCGTTCCCGTGGTGAATACCTGGAAAATTTCATTCGAATCAGTCCCCCCAAAAGGCGTCGTCCAGGCCGTAATCGAGGCCTGTACGCCCGTGGTATTCACCGTGACGGCAATATCCTGGGGAGAATCAACCGCGTTCGGGTCTGTCAGCGTAATAAATTCGGTATAGGTGCCGGCCGCCAGGGTCGCAGTATTCAGGGCGATGCTGATCGCGTGGCAGCCTCCGGGACCCTGCGCGCAGGTCGCTTTCGCGCCCACTGTGGCCGAAAGCCATGAAGCCGAAGCTGTTGCTGTCAACGCCAGGGAACCGTCACCCACGTTGTAAGCCTGAAGCGTTTGGGTCGGACCCGCCTGCCCGGGCAGCGTGTTGATGGTCCCCACCGCCAGTGTGCTGAGGCTGAGTCTGGGCGCTGCCTGTCCGGCAGATGCCAGTACCAGCAACAACAATCCGGTGGTCTTCACGTTCGAGCTGAGTTTCATAGTCAATTTGCCTTCCTCTTACCCGGTTTCACCCATCAGACGGAATCTAATAGATGAAGCCGATCTTCTTCAATGTCGCAGCCGGCTCCGCATCTTCAAACTGCAGCAGCATCGCCTTTTGGTACCCGTTTTCCAGGGCCACCGCAGCCGGCGGCAGATCAAACGGGAATAATTTCTTGAGCACGTCCAGGTCTTTTGCCAGAGGCCCCTTACCGGTTAGCCCGGCCTTACCCAAAAACCAGCCGCCAAACTGCGGGTTTTCCGTTGCCACACCGATCCATCGGGTGTCGCCCCAGTTATACCCGGCCATCTTCTTTCCCGCTTCCAGGCAATGCATGCACTGTGGATTAAAGAAGTAGATGAGCACTTTGCCTTCTTTCAGCGAAAGCACTTTTCCGTCTTCCGCTGTTATCGTATCCGGGGCTTTAGTTCCTGTCTGTCTGGTGGCCGACACGCCATACGATACACCGGCGAACACCACGACCGCCGCCAGTACCAGCGCTGCGGGACGCAAACCTTCGGATTGCTTTGTCCACCAGCCCGCCAGAATCGCCAGCACCAGCATGATCCCGTCGCCTACAAAGAAACCCGGCCCCACGGCACGTTTCAGCCACGGGAAGCACGAGCACTCCGCGCCCACCAGTTCCTTATAGTGAATGCCGATGAAAATCATGAAAGCCACCAGCAGCAAACTCGTGATGATGGAGCCCCAGCGCCGGAACCGCGGGATCAGCAAAAGAACCCCTGCAAATGTCTCCGCAATGCCAAAGGCTACTGCAGCGAACAGGCTCAGCGACTCCGGCACCCGTGCCTGCGCCAAACGGACGGCCGCGCCAACCGGGTCTGTGGCCTTCCAGATACCTGCCACCAGAAACACGATTGCAATCAGGATCGCCGAGATCCAGTTTACTGCCACCTGCCAAGTCTTCCTCTCTCCTTCGGCGGAGAGTGCTGCTGTGGCCATATATCGTCTAGTGTAGCCGGGTTGTAGCTCTTTCTACGCCTACCGGTGCTACTTCACCGCAAACCAGGCCAGAAACAATCCATCGGGAGCCACATCTTCCCAATATGAGATGAACTCGCTGTGGACCTTCCGGCAATCCCGCTCCAGCAGTTTCTCCAACTCCCGGCGCTCAAACCAACGCTCCCACGCAGGGGTCTTGAAGCGACCCCAGTGCTCGGCGTTTTTGTCAATAATCACCAGTCGCCCACCCGGCTTCAGGACCCGACACATCTCCGCCACTGCGCGTTCAATCTCGACGGCATGCTCGAGCGATTCCGTCGCGTACACAAAGTCAAACGTCGAGGCGGCAAAGGGCAAGTCCGTCATCAAAGCGGATACCTTTTCCACGCCTTCGGGAACACACGTCAGCATGGCCTCCGAGATATCCAGCCCAGAGACTGCCACGCGGGGATTGCTCTCCGACAAAACCCGGGCAAACCGTCCTTTGCCGCACCCGACATCCAACACACGTTTATCGGTCAGATCTCCGAAGAACTTTAGCAATACCTGAACGTGCTGAATGCGCGGATCAATCGTGGACGGGAAATGCTCTTCATCGTACGACGCTTCGTTAAAACTCGCCCGAATCTCGCGACTCAGTTCCGCCGTAAGACTGGCCCGGGGGGTAGCTGGCTCAAAAACGACAGGAGCGGCTGCGGGTTCCCCACGCAGCCACTCCGAAAATCGCCACTTCACAGGCTACGGCCGCGTCAGGAAGATCGGCAAACCTTCCTTATTCGCATAGCTCGGCCGGTAACGGTCGGTGTTGTACATGCTGGCAATGTCCACCGCGCGAGGTCCAAGCTTTGGGTCCGGAATCGGAACTGCCGCATAACAACCCTGGTTGATGGCCATCATCAGGCCGCTCTTGCCCGCCTGAATCGTGTCAATTGCCATCCCCGCGAACGTTGACGCCACCATTCTATCGACAAAATCCGGAGCCCCGGAGCGAAGATCATAGGTCAGATCGCTGACCACCGTCTCCTCCCCCGTCTGGCCCTGAATCTTATCCGCCAGAATCTCCGCAATGTTCATCTTCTTGCGGTGACCATACCCGTCCGGGCGCCCGTACTCCTGCACTTCGTAACCCACCCACTCCGCGCCTTCCGATAACAGCACCAGCGAGTAGGAACTCGGGTTCTTCTGCTTGTCTTCCACCAGCAGGTTGATGAGCTTATCCACATCCACCTTGTACTCAGGGATCACGCAGCGCATCGAGTTCACATACGCCGTATAGAGAGCCGTGTAACCCGCGTCGCGGCCGAAAATGCGAAATACACCAATGCGTTCGTGGGAGCCAATCGTGGTCCGCTGCCGGTCAATCGCATCTGTTGCCCGCGAAACGGCCGTCGAGAACCCGATGCAGTATTCGGTATTCCGAACGTCATTGTCCATCGTCTTCGGAACGCAGACAACCTTCACGCCCAGCTTGTCCAGATGTGCGGCGTAGCTCAGAGTGTCATCGCCGCCAATCGCCACCAGGTACTCAATTTCCAGCTTTTCCAGGTTCCGCAGAACCGCCGGGCTCATGTCGTAAACGGTCGAAGTGACGCCGCGCTTGGTGTTCTCCGCCGCTGTAAAACCCTCGCCCGCCAGAAACGCAGGAACCTTTTTCATCTTCAGGGGATTCGTCCGTGAACTATGGAGCCACGTCCCTCCGGTCCGGTCGATATTGCGGGTGTTTTCCCTGTCCAGCGGTCGGACATAGCGCTCCACCGAGGCCGGGTCTTCCCAGTTCAGGTGCGTCAGGCCTTCCCAGCCACGGCGAATGCCGGTGACTTCACGGCCGAGTTCTCCGGCGCGGTACGTAACGGTCTTGATAACGGCATTCAGGCCGGGGACGTCGCCGCCCCCCGTCAAAATCCCGATCTTTCCTGCTTTCATTGGTTCTCCACCTGTATGGATGATTCGAACATGAAGATCATTCGAATACGAAAATAAATGCGAACTCCCATTGTAGGATGTTCGCCCAATGAACCGCCCGCTGGAACCTACTCCCGCTCCTTCCTCCCCTTCGGCTTTTGCATCCGGACTTTTTGGCAAACGGGACAACGCCACTTCCGGTTGCCATGTGACAGGTGCCGGTGGTTTTCCTGCTTCATCTTCACCCGGCATTTGGGGCACGTCATTGCGTTTCCTGCGTTGAGAATACCAGCGCCGCGTCGCCCCGGGCCTTTCTCACTCCCGCTATCATGAACTGAAGCTTTTTTATGCGCAGCCCCCACCGTCGCGGATTCCTGCACTCTGTCAGTCGGACCGCAGCCGTTTTTACCTTCGATCAGCTCCTGGGCCAGGTACCCGGCTCCACCTCGACTATCCCGCCCACACCCGACGGCATCCGCTTCATCAACATCGCCCGCGAAGCCGGCCTCCGCTCCAAAACCATCTACGGCAGCGAAAAGCGCAATAAATACCTTCTCGAAACCACCGGTTGCGGCGCCGCTTTCTTCGATTACGACAACGACGGCTGGCTCGACATCTTCCTCTCCAACGGCACCCGTTTCGAAGATAAGGTCGTCTCCCCGGCCAGCCCCGTCAGCCGTCTCTACAAAAACAATCGCGACGGCACTTTTACCGACGTCACCCGCGAAGCCGGCATCGCTCGCACCGGGTGGGGTGGCGGCTGCTGCGTTGGCGATTTCGACAATGACGGCCTCGACGATCTCTTCGTCACCTACTGGGGCGACTGTTCCCTCTGGAAGAACCTCGGCAACGGCAAATTCATTGATGTGGCCGCTAAAGCCGGCGTCACCACCCGCACCAAATCCGGCCTGCGACGCCACAACACCGGCTGCTCCTTCCTCGACTACAACAAAGACGGCCACCTCGACCTCTTCGTCGCCAACTACATCGACTTCGATCCGAAAACTGCCCCCCTTCCCGAGTCCGGCCCCTGCAAGTACAAAGGTCTCCTCGTCGCCTGTGGCCCTCCCGGCCTCCAGGGCGGAAAAAACATCCTGTTCCGGAACAATGGCGACGGAACGTTTACTGACGTCTCCGCCGAAGCCGGCATCCTGAAAACCCCCGGCACCTACGGCCTCGGCGTCGTCGTCTGCGACTTCGACAACGACACCTGGCCGGACATCTACGTCGCCAACGACTCCACTTCCTCCACCCTCTACAAGAACAACCACGACGGCACCTTCACCGACGTCGCTATCGAATCCGGAGCCGCTTACTCTGCCGACGGCAAACCTCAGGCCGGCATGGGCGTCGGTGTCGCCGACTATGACTGCGACGGTCGCTTTGACATCGTCAAGACCAACTTTGCAGGTGACACATCCACGCTCTATCACAACTCCGGAGATGGCTTTTTCGAAGACCGAACCTTTCAGTCGGGCCTCGGCCGTATCACCCGTTTCCTGGGCTGGGGCGCTACCTTCATGGACTTCGATAACGACGGCTTCGCCGATATCCTGCTCTGCAACGGCCACGTGTACCCCGAAGTCGGTGACTCCGATCTCGAATCCGGTTACCGCCAGCGTAAACTGGCGTGGCGCAATCTTGGCAACGGTCGCTTTCAGGAAATCGGAGACACCCTCGGCCCCGGCATCACCGAAAAGGTGACAGGGCGTGGAATGGCCATCGGTGATTTCGACAACGACGGAGATCTGGACATTCTTGTCAACTGCATCAACGATGTCCCTCAGCTTCTCCGCTGCGATTCCACCCTGAAGAACACCTGGCTCAAGGTCCGGACCATCGGTACGAAGTCCAACCGGACTGGAATCGGCACCAGAATCTATTGCACCTCGCTCCGCGCCGGAAAGCCCCACAAGCAGATGGATGAAGTGCGAAGCGGCGGCAGCTACCTTTCCCAGTCCGACCTGAGGGTCCACTTTGGCCTCCTCGACGCCACCACCGCTGACCTCGAAATCCACTGGCCGAGTGGCATCGTTGACAAACTTCCGGCAGTGAAAACGAACCAGATCCTCGCCGTCACCGAAGGCCAGACTCACCTCCCGTAGCCACACAGGCCCGATTGGGTATATGATGTCCTGGGCGGAGGTAAGTACCTTCGCTGCGCGGTTTTAGCGAGTAGTACTTTATCGTTGACTACGGATCGCGGCAAGGAGATAACAGATGAAATCAGGTTCCCTAATGTGTAACCGCG
>Ga0114970_10002519_pt1 | contig 13652 bp, 8 predicted proteins | sample M_140205_XF_Meta_FD_87030 | JGI IMG/M metagenome (GOLD analysis project Ga0114970, IMG submission 87030) | Freshwater microbial communities from Lake Montjoie, Canada to study carbon cycling - M_140205_XF_MetaG | ecosystem: Environmental > Aquatic > Freshwater > Lake | place: Lake Montjoie... | reverse complement strand
ATCACAGACACTTAGCAACGGCGATTACGTTCTCTCGCCGTCCACCCTGCTAGGGCCGACCACTATTTATACCACGACCGGGCCACAGGGAGCTACATATTCGCTCAGCCGCTACATTGGCGATTACGACTACCTCGGTGATCGTGGCAAAACGCAAGGCACCGACTTTGATCTTGATCAATACAACGGCCGCAACTGCGTTACGCCAGAGTTTCCAAGCGGCACTTATGCCTACTTCGTGAGCATCGACGCGTCTGGCAATCCCGCTTTCCCCTACATGCTCGGCAAGCAATACTGCGGCACGAAAACCGGTGCGACGGGTGCCGTTGTTCCTGCCTCGGGAGTGACCGATTATTTCAACAACGGCGGCACAAGTCTTGCAGAGTCGTGGAGCGGCTCACCTTCCGTGAATTCATCGAACGGTGATGTAACGATCACTTGGAGTAGTCTTGAAGGTGGTACATATAAAGTCGAGGCGTCTAACGATTTGTCCTCATGGACTACGATCAACGCGACTGTCTCTGGACCTGATAACACACAGCTGCCAGCGCCTGCTAACGTCGTAACACAGACGGCGGTCATCGATCCCGCCGGCGCCTTACCGGCAAACCGCACAAAACGATTTTATAAAGTCACACGGAATCCGTGATCTTTTTCTCCCGCGTGGCAACGTTCAAACATCGGCTTTCGCGCGTAGGATCGGCCATCTAGTGTCCACCCAAAACTGGCCAATGAAAAACATTCTTCGCAAGATTGCTTGGATCACTGCCATGATGCTCGTCATCAGCCATGGCCGTGGTGCGTCGCTTGAGATTGCTGTCCGACATGTGTTCAATGCAGAACCGCTATTGCTCGATTCGCTACGGTATGATAACGCCGCTGGTGAAACGCTGACGTTTACTCGCGTCAGCTATCTGCTTGGAGGTTTTGCTGTCGAGCGCGAAGATGGCAGCTGGGTTGAGCTGCCGGAGAGTAACGCCTGGATGGATGTGGCAAGAAAGCGCACAACGATTCGGATCAATGGCGTTCCTGAAGGTAAATATCGTGCGCTCCGTTTTCACATTGGCCCTGATGCTAAAGCAAACGCGGCCGATCCGGCAAAACTCGCCCCAGATCACCCGCTGAACCCAAACCTCAACAGCCTTCATTGGAGCTGGCAAGGGGGCTATATTTTTCTCGCCATTGAGGGGCACTTCCGCACCAAAGGCTCAGAATTGAAAGGCTATGCTTACCACCTCGCACGTGATCCAAATCGCGCCCGCATCAGCCTCTCAGCACCGCTCGACCTCACGCACGACGCAACAGCGTTGCTCGATTTTGATCTTTGCACATTGTTAAATATGCCACGCTCAATTTCTATTGAGAAGGATGGTGCCACCACACATTCCCGCGAAGGCGACCCAATAGCGGCAGCTCTAGTCGCAAATCTTCCCGGTTCATTCCGCCTAGCCCAGGTTCTCACAACAGCGCCTGCGATAAGCCTGCCATCCCCAGTTAAGCCTCTGTATCTTCCCAGACGGCATACACCCTATCGCTTTACCATGAGCGGTTACTTTCCCATTCCGCCGCTGCCACGGGATAATCCTCTCTTGGAAGAGCGCATCGCTTTGGGGAAGCTCCTTTTCAATGACACCGCTTTCTCGCGCGACGGAACGCTTTCTTGCGCAAGCTGCCACCTCGTCGAGAACGCCTTCACGGATCCACGCCGATTCAGCGTCGGCGTCGAAGGTCGTGTCGGCACACGCAATGGGATGCCGCTCTTCAATCTCGCGTGGAAGACAAGCTTCTTTTGGGATGGCCGCGCTCCTTCACTACGGGCGCAGGCTCTGATGCCTGTGCAGGATCATCTTGAGATGGACGAGAAGCTCGAAAACGTCGTCGCCAAGCTCGAAAAGACCTCCAAGGAGCACTTCGCCAGTGCTTTTGACAGCGATAACATCACGCCGGAGCGCATCGGGCTTGCTATCGAAAACTATTTGCTCACGCTGACCTCCTACGATTCCAAATTCGACCGCAGCATGCAGGGCAAAGAAAAACTCTCTGCCGAAGAACAGCGTGGGTTTGAACTCTTCATGACTGAATATGAGCCGCGCACCGGCCAGCGTGGTGCCGACTGCTTCCACTGCCACGGCGGCCCGCTTTTCACCGACCACCAGTTTCACAACAATGGCCTCAGTCCTGTCGAATCCGACACGGGGCGCGAGCGCATCACCCAGGACGAGCGCGATCTATACAAGTTCTCGACCCCCAGCCTGCGCAACATTGCCCTAACCGCTCCTTACATGCACGATGGTCGCTTTCAGACGCTCGAAGAAGTCATTGCTCACTACGATCACAATCTTCGCCGCAACGACACCCTCGACCCAAACCTCGCCAAACATCCGTTAACAGGCATCCAGCTCAGTGAGGCAGATAAAGCCGCTCTCGTCGCCTTTTTGAAGACGCTGACGGACGAAAAATACACCAAGTGATGGTCGGCAATCGCGGATCATTTCACAATGATCCACGGCATCCAGTAGGCCTGAGCCATCACCAACACGCCCATGAGCAGCGCCAGCGCGACGCTGTGCCAGAAAACGCTTAGCAGCACGGTGCCTGCGTCGGGGCTGTCTGCGCGGCCACCCGTTGCCACAGCGGCGACGACGATGCTTTGCGCGTCGATCATCTTGCCCATCACGCCGCCACTGCTGTTCGCTGCTGCCATGTGGATCGGTGAGAGATGAAGTTGGTTCGCCGTGACTTGCTGGAGATTGCCAAAGAGCACGTTTGATGATGTATCGCTGCCTGTGAGTGCGACACCGAGCCAGCCGATGATGGGTGAGAAAAAGGGGAAAAGCACACCTGTCGAGGCCATCATCAGACCCATCGTCGTATCCGTGCCGCTGTAGCGCGTCACGTAACCCATTGCGAGCATGAGCGAGATGGTCAGCAAGGACACGCGCAACTTCCAGATTGTCTGGCCATAGACCCTCAGCAAACGCTGCGGTGACATGCCCAGGCATAGGCCTGCCAACATGCCGGAAAGCATCGCCGCAGTGCCAGCAGTGCTCAGCGCGTTCAGCTTGAACACGGCCTTCTCCAACTCTGGATGAATGACCACCGGTGGCACACGTTCGATGGTCTTGTGCAGCAGCGGCACTTCGATCTCCAGATTGAAGATCGAGTTCAACTCCGCCTTCACTGCCGGAATGCCCCAAACAAAAACAAACAACGTCAGAAATACCCACGGTATCCAAGCCTTCCAGGCATGAGGAGTGGCAGGCTCGGATATCGGAATCACTCCGGTGGCTGTCTTTGGCTTCCACACTTTCATGAATAGCACGAGCGACGCCATCGCCACCACGGCGCTGGCGATATCGACCAGCCACGGACCGTGATAATTGCTCATCAAAAACTGCATCACGCCAAAGCTCGCTCCGGTGACGAAGCAGGCAGGCCAAACGCCGAACATCCCACGCAGGCCAACCTGTGCAGCCACCAACCAGAACGGCACGAGAAACGAAAACAGCGGCAACTGCCTACCCACCATCGCGCTGAGTTTCATGAGATCAAGGCCTGTGATGTCCGCCATCGTGGTGAGCGGAATGCCAAGTGATCCAAAGGCCACCGGTGCCGTATTGCCGATGAGTGCCAGCTTCGCTGCTTCGAGCGGCTTAAAGCCCAATCCGATCATCAGCGCTCCAGTAATTGCCACAGGTGCGCCAAACCCCGCCGCGCCTTCGATGAAAGCTCCGAAACAAAACGCAATCATGAGCGCCTGAATGCGTCGATCACCCGAGACACCTGCGATCTGTTTTTGCAATACGGCGAACTGATTCGTCTCCACACTTAGGTTGTAAACGAACATCGCATTCAGCACGATCCAGCCAATGGGGAAGAGGCCAAACACCGCGCCACTCACCGCCGCCATGCCCGCGAATTGAGCGGGCATTTGATAGACAAGCACGGCGATCAGTGTCGCCGCCACGAGTCCCGCCAGTGCCGCCACATGTGCCCGCACATGCCAAAAGGCGAGTAGACCGAGTAGTACGACCACCGGCAACGATGCCACGAGTGATGAAGAAATCAGATTGCCAAGGGGATCGTAGTTTTGGGACCAAGTCATGATGCTTTTGATGAATTTTTGTGGCTGGCACCACTCTTCTGTATGAAACCTCGCCCCAAGCTCAGGAGAAGAACATTAAAAAGCAGCATGACTGACACTCCTTGCCAGGTTGTGCAGTCATACTTTGCCTCTCCAAGGTACATCAGCGGTCCTTTGCCCAACCCTGGGCCGTAACCCAAGATCGACATCCCACCGTATATCAGCGTCGCCAGAATTCCGCAGGTGGCAAAAAAAACGAATGTCCAGCCGGCCGCACGCGCCAGCAGCCTCAGCAAGAGACCCGGCAGCAGCTTGATGCGCAGCCAAGCGATGGCGCGTTGCTGCCGGACAGCGGGTGGAATGGTCTGCGTGCACATTGTTTTGTTGGTTGATTTAAACAAAGTGCAGCGCATGACGCCAAACTTGCAACCACTCATCCTACTTCAATCCACAAAGCTGAACTCGTTGAGGTTCAAGATGACTCGGCAGGTGTTTTCGAGGCCCTCTTGTTTGGCGTAGTCGATGAGCGGAGCAAGTTCGTCGGGCTTTGGATCACGGGAGAGGGCGAGGGTGAAGGCGTGTTTGGTTTGTGCTTCGAGGCCTTGAGCTTCTTTCGTCACGCGCTCGGCAAAATGCTTGGCCATGGCGACGGTGAGGCCGTTGTTCATCATGGCGAGGGCTTGGAGCGGGCTAAGGGACTCGTTGCGCTTATCCACGCGCATGGAGGGATCGGCGCAGTCCATGACGGTCATGAAGGGCTGCTGCTGGCTGCGCACGATGAAGCGGTAGATGCTGCGACGCCACGACTTCGGGTCCTCGGGATCGTGCAGGGTGTATTCGTAGTGCGGGCTGTGCTGCGGCTTTTCGATGATGAAGTCCTGAAAGCTCGGGCCGCCCATGGTGAGGTCGAGTTTGCCGCTGACGGCGAGGATGGAGTCGCGAATAGACTCGGCGTCGAGCTTGCGGCGATTTTGGTGGGAGAGGAAGACGTTGTTGGCGTCGGACGGGGCCAGTCCATCCGATCGCTGCCGGTAAATCTCGCTCATCACGATGAGCTTGTGCAGATTCTTGAAGCTGCCGCCGAGATCATCACGAAAAGTTAGCGCAAGCCAGTCGAGCAGCTCGGGATGGCTGGGCTTGTTTCCCATGCGACCGAAGTCGTTGGCGGTATCGACCAAGCCTTTGCCAAAGTGATGCTGCCAGACGCGGTTCACGATGCTGCGCCAAGTCAGGGCATTGTTTTTGTCCGTGACCCATTTGGCTAAAGCAGCCCGACGGGCAGATTCGTCGGTGCCTTCGACTTTGAAAGGCAGGCCAAAGAGTTTGCCGATTTGCGAGATGCTTCCAGGGCTGACTTCTTGAGCGGGTTGCTTGATGTCGCCACGTTTGAGCACCTGGATGGTGCGCGGGATGCCGTGTGTGCCTTTGAAGGCACCGCTGCCGTAGTGGACGGCTCCAGCATAGACTTTCTGCGGCGCGGGCAGTTGAGGCAAGGCATCGCGTTGCTTGCGTGCGGCACGGAGTTTTGTCTTTGTGGCTTCATCGGCCTGCGCGAGCATGAGGGCGTCGCGTTCACGGATGAGCTTCTGTTTATCTTCGTCGCTGCGGCTTTCGGGAGCGATGCCGTCGGTGAGATTGGCTTTCCGCCAACGCGGCGCGGCCTCGATGCTGTCCAGCGAGGTCACCGGGCGACCCGCTGCGAGATTAGGGCCGGTCTTGCTGTCATAGACCTCCATCTCGGCGAGCGCGAAGATGTAGTCGTTGCTCCGCTTGGCGAGCTTCACGGCGGTGACGCGCACAAATCGGCCGGTGACGCCATCATCGCCCGCCGTGCCGCTTTCGAAGGGCTTGAGGCCCGGATTGGCGAAATCATTCATGAAGGTGGCGTCGTGCTTCCGCCACACGAGCGTGACGCCGGTTTTGAAAGTCGGATCGTCACTGACTTCGATCTTGAAGCGCACCGGAAAGCCGAAACCGCCGCCGATCTTGCCAAAGTCATCGTAGCAGGGCTTCAACACGATGCGCTCGACCTGCACGCTCTTGCCCAGATCGACCTGCACCCACTTCACCGCGTCCTGCGTCGGCGAGATGGCACTGTGGTAGCCGAAGTCAGGCTTCGCGTTCGGATTCGCGCCTTTCTCGGCCGCGCCGTCGATGCGCTTGCTGAGCGCGGCGAAGGCTTCACCGGCTTTTTTCTTCAAAGGCTCTTCAAGCGCGGCGATCTCGTCGGTGAGCTGCTTTTTCTGCTTTTGAAGCGCGGCGAACTTCTGCATCGAGGCGTCGTCGGGATAGTAATCGACGTCGGTGCGATCAATGCCCGCGAAGACGGCCTGAAGTGAGTAGTAGTCCTCCTGCGAGATGGGATCGAACTTATGATAGTGGCACTGCGCACACTGCACCGTGAGTGAGCAAAAAGTGCCGATGGCATTTTGCACCATGTCATCGCGGTCGAGGTGGCGCGCGATCTTGCCATCGAGCTTCGTCTCCGGCACTTCCGCATGCCCAATGAGATCCCACGGACCCGCTGAGATAAATCCGAGCGCGGTGATGCCATCGGTGGTGCCGGGATAGAGCACATCACCCGCGATCTGCTCTTCGATGAAGCGGGTGTAGGGCTTGTCGTTGTTGAAGGCGCGGATGACGTAGTCGCGGTAGGGCCAGGCATTCATGCGCGGCTTGTCTTTGTCGTAGCCGTGTGTTTCGCCGTAGTGAACGAGGTCCAGCCAGTGACGAGCCCAGCGCTCGCCGTAACGCGGCGAGGCGAGCAAGTCGTCCACCAGCTTCTCATATGGTAGCGCGGTGTATTTCGTAATTTCCTCCGGCGTGGGCGGCAGTCCGGTGAGGTCAAAGTAGAGGCGTCGGATCAAGGTATGCGCATCTGCTTGTGGCGCAGACTTCAAGCCTTTCTCCGTGAGCTTCGAGTGAATGAACGAATCAATGTTTGTTGTGCCCGCTTGTGCCTGGAGCGGTTTGAAGCTCCACCAGTCGAGTCTGTCTTCCACTTTGGCGACATCGACGCCCTCCGGCCACACCGCACCTTCGTCGATCCAGCGCTTCAAGATGTCGATCTCAGCGCTACTGAGCTTCGACTTCGGAGGCATCGATATTTTTTCATCCGCACCACTGACGAAACGGAAAAGCGGACTCTCTGCACTTTTTGCTGCGATGATGTTCGGCGCGTGATCTTCGCCTCCAGTCAACGCGATGGCTTTAATGTCGAGGCGGTAGTCGTTCTTCTGTTTCTTCGCGCTGTGGCACTCATAGCAGTGCTTTTCAATGATGGGGCGCACCTCGCGGACGAAATCGACCGCGAAGGCGGGCGTGGAGCAGGCGATGATGAGGCAGAGGTGGCGCATTGTTTCTCATACGGCATCAAAAGCCTCATTTCATGCCACGCGAGCGCGGGACAGCGTGATTCATTCGAAGTCAGCATCTTGCTGCCACTCAGATCGAGCCTATAGGGAGGCATGCCCTTTGCCTCACTTGGTCTGTCAGCTCCACTTTTGAGTGCCGTTAACCAATACGTCACGCCGACGCCGGTGCAGTCGGCTGCGATCCCAGTGGTGCTGAAGGGTGGCGATGTGCTGGCTTCGGCGCAGACCGGATCGGGCAAGACGATGGCATTTGTGCTGCCGTTGCTGCAGCGCTGGCTCGCGGCACCGTTGGAGAAGCCGCGCAGAGTTCACACGTTGATTCTTGTGCCCACTCGTGAACTCGCAGCACAGGTCACGGAGACGGTGTTGCGCTGCTCGGTATATCTGCCGGAGCGGCTCAAAGTCGTGAGCGCGTTTGGCGGTGTTTCGATCAATCCGCAAATGATGGCAATGCGCGGTGGAGCTGATTTTGTGATCGCGACGCCGGGGCGCCTGCTCGATCTCGTGGATCACAACGCGCTGCATCTCAACCACGTCGCTGCGCTGGTGCTCGATGAGGCCGATCGGATGCTCGATCTGGGTTTTGCGGATGAGTTAGCGCGAGTGCTGGCTCTATTGCCAAAGCGTCGGCAGAATTTGCTCTTCTCCGCCACGTTCCCGGACGCCATTCAGTCCTTGGCTCAGAAGCTTCTGCACGAGCCCACGCGAATCGAGATCGAGACAGCACCCACGGAGATGCCCGTCATCGTGCAACGCGCCATCGAGGTGGATGAAGATCAGCGCACGCCTTTGTTGCGGCACTTGATCAAGACGGAAGGCTGGAAGCGTGTGCTGGTCTTTGTGGCCAAGCAATACAGCGCCGAACACGTCGCCGATAAACTGCGGCGCAGCGGCATCAGCGCCGTGGCGTTTCATGGTGATCTGAGCCAGGGCGCGCGCAGTCAGGCGTTGGCGGCATTTAAAGACTCCCAAATCCATGTGCTCGTCGCCACGGATCTCGCCGGACGCGGATTGGATATCGTGCAACTGCCGGTCGTGGTGAACTACGACTTGCCGCGCTCGGCGGTGGATTACACACACCGCATTGGCCGCACGGGTCGCGCTGGGGAAGCCGGCCTCGCCGTGAGCTTCATCACCGCAGCTGCTCACGCGCATTTTTGCCTCATCGAGAAGCGCCACCATCTGACCATCCCACGCGAGCACATCCCGGGCTTCGAACCTCAAGACGAAGCGCCGCAACCATCCAGCACCGGCGGCATCAAAGGCCGACGCAAGAGCAAGAAGGACAAGCTGCGTGAAGCAGCGGCGAGGCAGTCATAGTCCTCAGTATTTCGGGAAGATGGCCGGGGTTGGGAAGCGCTCTTCGAGGCTGTCATTGAGGTATTCCTCGCGTGGCACTTGAACCGCAGGCCAGCTCGCGGGGCGGACGCGGACGATGCGGGTGGGGCGGATGCCTTCGATGATGAGATCGGTCTCAAAGCGGATCTGGATGCCGCTGCTGCCGAGAGGGGCTTCGCCGGGCAACTTGATGACGTCGAGGATGGGGCCTTTGGAGGCCATGTGTGCGGGGCCGTAGCCTCCGTGGGTGTGCTTCAGGGTATTGGCGACCGGGTTCATCAGGGCGGGGCTGCCTTTGGTGAAGTCGGCGTAGAGAGATGGGTCCATGCCGCCGAAGAGGGTCGCCGTGATGGTAGCGCGGCCGAACTTGCCATACTCGACGGCATCGATCCAAGCGGCCATCCAGCGGCTGCGGATGAAGGCTTTGTGCGTTTCGGTTTGTTGATAAGCGGCGCGTTGCATCGAGGCATCGTCGAGCCAGATGTCCGAGATGTGGAAACGAGTGAAGATGCCATCCGGCGTGGGTTTCCAGGTGATGCCGAGTTGGACGGCTTGGCCGCCGAGGGGTTTTTTGCCATCGGCGGGCCATGCGCCTTCGGCGATGAGTTCCTCGATGCTGAGGCATTCGCGGCCACGCCAGACGCGCGTGGCGGCATCGAAGGTCAGCTTTTCTTCGGTGGCCTTGCTGTCTCCGCCTTTTTTTGGCTCGCATGTGGCGATGATCATGCCTGCGTTGCTTTTGATCTCCACTTCCTTGAGCTTCCAGGTCAAACCCGCGCGCTGGCAGTGGCTGGGTTCGTCTTCGAGGAGAAGCACATGATTCTCGGCGGGAAAGATGCCTGCGCCGCGATTGTGATTGGCGTCCTGCTTCCCGCTATCCACCGGCAACACCGGCACGGCGGAGGTCTTCGGGTCGGGCGGGAGAAAGGCGCGGACGTGCATCACGGTGCCGAGCGGGATGTCCCGCAGATCTGCCGGTGCGCCATGATAACGCACGATACCAAAAGGCAGCATGGCGAAGGGGTGCGGGTCATTGCGGAAAAACATGCCCGATCCTTGCAGGCGAATGCTGCCACGGCGGTTCGCATGATCCACAAAGATGAGTTCGCCGCGATAGGAGAGGGCTTTTTCAAGAGGAGGGAACTTGCCGGCTTCGGGGCGGAAGGGCTCGTCGGCAGCGATGGCGGCGTTCGGGATCAGCAAGAGGCCAAGGCAGAGAGCTGTGAGCCAGTGGTGCCTTGGAGTATTGGAGTGGTGGGGCGTTGAAGGGATCATTTTAGACAGAAGAATGGGGACAGGAGAATGAAGGGACTGTGAGATCAGTAGTTCGGAAAAATGGCCGGGGTCGGGAAGCGCTCGTCGATGCTGGAGGCTCCGTTGCCGAGATACTCCTCACGTGGCAGGTGGACATCCGGCCAGCTTGCTGGGCGCACTTTGACGATGCGCGTGGGGCGCATGCCTTCGGTGATGAGATCCGTTTCAAAGCGGATCTGGATGCCACTGCTGCCAAGCGGGACGTTTCCGGGCAACTGCGTCACGTCGAGGAGCTTTCCGCGTGCGGCCATTTGCGTGGGACCGGCGGTGCCGCCTTCGGTGTGTTTCAAGGTGTTCTCGACGCCATTCATCAGCGTCGCGGTGCCTGGTTTGAAGTCGGCGTAGAGCGAGGCGTCCATGCCGCCGAACAAGGTCGCCTTGATGGTGGCGCGGCCAAACTTGCCATACTCGACGGCATCAATCCAACCGGGCAGCCAACGGCTGCGCATGAAGGCCTTGTGGGTTTCGGTCTGATGCTGCGCGGCGTTTTGCATCGCTTCGTCGTCGAGCCAGATGTCAGAGAGGTGAAAGCGAGCGAACACACCGCCGGGCGTGGGTTTCCAGGTGATGCCGAGCTGGACGGATTGACCGCCAAAAGTCTTTTTGCCTTCGGTGGGCCAGATGCCCTCGGAGATGAGGTGCTCGATGCGGAGGCACTCGCGACCACGCCAAACACGCGTGGCAGCATCGAAGGTCAGGGTTTCGTCGCCGGGCTTCGTTTTGGCGTCTTGTTTGCCTTCGCGACTCGCGAGGATCGTTCCTGCGCGATCTTTGATTTCCACTTCCTTGAGCTTCCAGACGAATCCTTCGCGCTGGCAGTGGCTGGGCTCGTCTTCGAGCAGCAGAACGTGGTTCTCAGCGGGCGCGGCGCCAAGTGCTCCGGCTTTCGTCTTCTCCCGGTGGTTCACGGGCAAGACGGGCACGGCGGACGTTTTCGGATCCGGTGGGAGAAATGCACGAACATGCAGCACCGTGCCCAGTGGAATGTCACGCAGATCGGCCGGTGCGCGGTGATAACGCACCAAGGCATACGGCAGCATGGCAAACGGACTGGGTGCCGTGAAGCGGAAGATGCCCGCGGATTGAATGCGAAGGCTTCCCCGGCGGTTCGCATGATCGACGAAGACGAGTTCGCCACGGTAGGCGTGTGCTTTTTCCAACTGAGGGAACTTTCCGGCTTCGGGACGGAAGGCGTTCTCCTCGGCGTGTGCGAAGGCAGCGAACAATGAAAGTCCCAGGCACAAAGCCACGAGCCAGCGGCTCGATGGAGTGGTGAAGTGCTGGAGTATTGGAGTGAACATCAAGACAAGAGAATGAAGAGAGTGCGTAACTGGCAAATGGTGGGCTTAAATGACTCGGGAGACTGTGTTCGTTTTTGCCTGAAATCTTTCACAGGCATCAGTATTGGTCGGGGCGAATTCGGGGGGGGTGCTTGTCGCAGTGGCAGTTCGCCATCACTCCATGTTCATAACCGGAACGGACGTCTGGGAGTGAGGGGGCTACCCGGTTCATAGTTCTTTGATTCGGATATTCCTGAACTCAAGCCCAGACAGAGGCACGTGACCAAGAAAGCCAAGCCGACCCGCTGGGTTTTGCAGTCCGGGGTGGCCCTTCAAGTCGTGAATCTGAGAGGTCTGCGTTATCGTGCTCAGATTAGCATCAACGATGACCTCTCCGTTAAGCGTTATTTTTAACTTTGATCCGTCAGCCATGACTTCCTGGTCATTCCATTCTCCAACAGGTTTCAGGTGTCCTCGTTTGGCGGGCACAACGCCATAAAGGGATCAGTGATACTGGTAGTCATGAAGGTTCCTAAACTCAGGGGCCGAATCGTCCAATATCTGGATTTCCTCGCCCTTTGGTCCGCCGTCGCTGCCGGCTGGCTGCCGGAAGGCAATCCCGTTGTTTGCACCCGGCGTCAGTTTGAATTCAAACCGAAAGACAAAGTTCGTGTAGATCCGTTTCGTTAGCAGATTGCCCGCTGACCGGCATATCAACCGACCGTCCTCCGCCACATAGCCCTTCGTGTCCCCGGTCCACCCCGTCAGATCCTTGCCATTGAAGAGCGACAGGAAACCGTCTTTATCCCGCTTCAGCGCCGCAGGTCCTTTCCCCTTTTCGTAAACCTCAAGCTCGGCAACATGGACCGACTCGTTTGTACTGTTCTTCAGGATGTTCAACCGGACGTAGCGTGCATCGATCGCCGGGAATTGAACATAATGCCCATCCCACGGACTGGGACTGGTGTCGCGACTATGATCGGCGATGTTTTTCCAGGTTGCGCCATCTTGCGACACGTCAATCGTGTATTGATAGAACCGATGGTTGTCAGAATAAAAGACCACTCGTGCGAGATCGATCTTGAATGACTTCTCGAGATCCACCTGCAACGATGCCGGAAACCTCACGCCCCACCATGTGGAATCATTCTCAGCTTTTCCGTCCACCGCCAATTCAGGAGCGTGATTACCCATTTGAGGAACCGATGTCGTCACTTTCTTCCGAAGCGCTAGATTTGTCGATGAAGCATCCGCCTCAACCGCGTCAGCCTCAGGAGGCCCTCGCACACACACCAACACGGCTACCACATACATCTGTATTCGGATCATCCCACAGTCCTTTCTCATTTCATATTCCCTATTAACGACAAATGCTGGCTGCTAGGGAATTGCTTTCGCGCCCGCCGCACCGGAAACGGTCACAACCGGGACAGGCGTTGGGGCGTGGGCGAGTTTGAACTTGGCCATCTTCTGGTCCACGAAGATGGTGTTGCGGTCCGAGGGGCCAAACTTCCCGCCGGTGAGCCATAAGACGAACCAAGAACGGAATCATATCGCGATCACCTTGTTGCTATCGCCAAACTTGTCGGTCTCCACGCCCATGCGCTGGGCCATGAGGAGGAGCAGGTTGCTCATGTGGGCGTCGGAGTTCACGGGGCGGCTGCAGACTTGGTAGTGCGCGGTGGTGAGGGAGCCGTCGGGGCCGAAGGTGTAGCCTTGGAAGTCTTTGGCGGATTTGTTGAAGTCGAGGTGCGTGCCGTGCTTCAGGCCGAGGTCGGAGCCACCGGCGAGCACCAGCGGGAGGTTCGCATTGCCGTGGCTGTGGCCGTAGGACATGCCGCTGCCGAAGAGAGCCATGGTGGAGCCGAGGAGAGGCTTGCCGCTGAGGTCCTTGGTCTCCGCGAGGCGGGTGATGAAGTAGCTGAATTGCTCGATGGCGAAGGTGTCGTAGTTGGTGAGCTTTTCCATGTAGCCAGCATCGCCGCCGTGATGGCTGAGCTGATGGCGCGACTCGGTGATGCCGATCTCGGGAATGGAGATGGCATCGCCCTCGCCGCCGAGGCTGAAGGTGGCCACGCGGGTCACATCCGTCTGAAAGGCGAGCACCATGAGGTCATAGACAGTGCGAAAATAATCGCCCGCCTTCGTGGCGGCGATGTCGCGATTGGTGCGCTTGCGATCATCCTCGGAGATGGTGGGCAGCGGTGTGTCGAGCCACGCATCCGCACGACGCGTTCGGATCTCAGCTTCGCGGACGGAGGT
>Ga0114970_10002515_pt1 | contig 13658 bp, 11 predicted proteins | sample M_140205_XF_Meta_FD_87030 | JGI IMG/M metagenome (GOLD analysis project Ga0114970, IMG submission 87030) | Freshwater microbial communities from Lake Montjoie, Canada to study carbon cycling - M_140205_XF_MetaG | ecosystem: Environmental > Aquatic > Freshwater > Lake | place: Lake Montjoie... | reverse complement strand
CTGTTTCTCCGGTTGAACCTGTAGCACCAGTTGAACCAGTAGCCCCAGTTGATCCAGTTTCTCCTGTTGCTCCAGTTTCTCCAGTAGCACCAGTTGATCCAGTTTCTCCTGTTGATCCAGTTGATCCAGTTTCTCCTGTTGAACCAGTAGCACCAGTTTGTCCAGTTGCTCCAGTTGCACCAGTTGAACCAGTTGCTCCAGTAGCACCAGTTTGTCCAGTTTCTCCTTGAGTACCAGTTGCTCCAGTTGCTCCTGTAGCTCCAGTTGCTCCGACAGCTCCTGTTGAACCTATAGCTCCAGTTGAACCAGTAGCACCAGTTTGGCCTAAAACAACTGTTGTTGCACCTTGTAAATTAACATACCATGGTGTAAGATAACCAGTTGGTGATCCAGTAGTAGATACAACTGAATAAACCAAGGTTCCTGTAAATTTATTATAACTAATAACGGTAGCAACAAGGTGTGTATTTATATCATATGATATAAAAATATCTTGAGCAGGTGTATATGCTAATCCTGTTTCGACAGTAATTATTGTTGGTGTTGCGTTTGATGAATCAATTAAACGTATAGGAGTTGAAGTAGTTGTACTATACAAATCACCAGATAAACCAGTTGATCCAGTTAAACCTTGGGTACCTGTAGATCCAGTAGGACCTTGGGCACCAGTAGCTCCAGTTGAACCTTGAGTACCTGTAGCACCAGTAGAACCTTGGGTACCTGTAGCACCAGTTGAACCTTGGGCACCAGTAGCTCCAGTAGAACCTTGAGAACCAGTAGAACCTTGAGAACCAGTAGAACCTTGAGAACCAGTAGAACCCTGAGCACCAGTAGAACCTTGAGAACCAGTAGAACCTTGGGCACCAGTAGAACCTTGGGCACCAGTAGAACCTTGAGCACCAGTAGAACCTTGAGCACCAGTTGAACCTTGTTGACCAGATGCTCCTGTAGCACCCTGAGACCCAGTAGCACCCTGAGACCCGGTTGAACCTTGGGCACCAGATGCTCCTGTAGCGCCAGTTGCTCCGGTTTGGCCTTCTACAATTATAAAATTACCTTGTAAACCAACATTCCATGGTGAAAGATAACCAGTTGGACCACCAACTGTTGAAGTAACTGAATAATTAAGTACACCAGTTAAAGGATTATAAGAAATTACAGTTCCTTCAATATAAATACCATCGCTGTAACTTATAAGTATTTGTTGAGCGGGAATATATGCTAACCCAGTACCTATCACGATAGTTGTAGGTGTTGCATTTGATGAATCTATAATACTTATAGGTGTTGAAGTAGTAGTAGAATATCGATCACCGGCGGCTCCAGTAGGCCCAGTAGGTCCTGTTCCTCCAGAACCATTAGATCCTCCAGTATTTGATGGTAGAAGCCAGCCAACGTAACTCATCGTCTAATACTATTAAAGAATATAATAATTATATTAAAATAAAATATAATTGTAAATTATAAAACATGTATAATGTAAATGGACCACCCAGAGGTTCAAATGTAACATCCGATCAGTCATCATATGATATTGTTTTTAAAGACATTATTGTAAAATCAGAAAATAGAAATATGACAATTTATCCAAATCCTAATAATTATAGCGTAAATCTCAATCAGGGTATGGATAAAGTATATAAAGCAGAACTTATAGCAGTATATGTTCCGGCAGCAACTGATATAGCAGTTAATATTACATCAAATACTAATCGACTTTATTTTTCGGTTGATGGAGTTTATGGATATATCAAATTACAGGCTGGAACTTATCTTAACCCAACTAGTATTGCTTTTGAAATTCAGCGCCAATTTGATATTGTTACAACTGGACTAATTGCTTCCTATAATTCTAATTTAAATAGATACATCTTTGTAGCTCCAATGGGTGTTACCTTAACTCTTTATCCTATAAATGGAACTAATATTCCTGGATATACTGTTCAAAATAGTATCGGAAGTTCTCTAAATTTATATATTGATCCAACATTAAATGTTACCCAAGCTATAAATATTATTGATAATCCTAGTGGTATTCTAATTGTGGTTCCATCAAATGATTATGGAAATTTTAATGGGGTACAAACTACCAATGATTCACAGTATGATAATACCATAGCTTCAGATTTAGTATTAACCGATTCAAATATATATCTTTCATTGGGAAAACTCAATAGTAATACTATACAGTTTGTTAGTAATCAAAATCCAATGATTAGTGCTAATATTCCAAGTATATTTTGTGAAATACCTAATAACACAACTGTAAGTAGTAATGCCGTTAAAACAATTCTTAACCAACCATGTGTATGGAGTAGTGAAAATTTTTATAATCCACCTTTAGCTGAAGTACGAAAACTTGATATCTCATGGTATGATGAAAATGGACAACTTATTAATATAAACGAACATACATTTACCATACGAATGTATTTCCTTCAAAAGAGAAACCAAACTACTGCCTTTTCTGTTCCATTTTTCAATTATGCTGGAACTGGTACTATGGATTCTATTTTTCAACCATTGTCTCAAGGTTAATTTAACTTTTCGTCAAAAAAAATTTTTAAAAATATCGATTCTGTTAAGGAATCTTTTTAAAAACTTTTAAAGATGCCTTATTACAAAGAACTTAATTTATTATTTATCCATATACCTAAAACAGGAGGAACTAGTTTAGAAGATTACCTTAAAAAACGTTACACACAAACTGTTTATGGATTTCCAAATCCATTTCCTGATCAAAGTCAATATAATTTACATCATTTAAATTACCAAATGCTTTATAAATATAAAGATCAATTGGATATAACTTTTGACAATATTATAACAATTGTTCGTAATCCATATGATCGGATTATCAGTGATCTTTTTTATTTATATCTTATTAAAAAACCAGTAACTCCAGAAGAAGTATTTACAGTTATTAAACGATATATAGAAGATAAATGGGTTATTGATCATCACAACCTTCCACAACATACATTCTTAATGGAAAATCTTAAAAATATAAAGATATTTAAAACAGAAACACTTACACAGGAACTTCGAGATTATGGATTTACTGATTATCAAGGTTCGCATTCCCAAAATGATTATAGTATTTATTTAAATGATGATTCTATAAAACTTATTAATGAAGTTTATAGAAAAGATTTTGAATTATTTGATTATCCGATGAAAGAAGTTCCATTATTAAAAAAAACTATTTGTTTAAATATGATTGTTAAAAATGAAAGTGAAATTATCGAAGAAACATTAACACAATTAGTTAAATCTATAAAATTTGATCATTATATTATTTGTGATACGGGTTCAACAGATGCTACAGTTCAAATTATTCAAATGGTTATGGAAAAATACAACATTTCAGGAAAAATATTTTTTCACGAATGGAAAAATTTTGGACATAATCGTACATTAGCATTAGAATGTGCAAAAAATGTATGCGATTATACATTTATATTTGATGCCGATGATCTAATTGTTGGAAACATTGATTTAAAAGATCTTACAAAAGATAGTTACATGTTTAAATTTGGTGATGCTTACCATAGTTATCAACGAAAATGTTTGGTGAGTAGCAAACTTTCATGGAAATTTATTGGTATTCTCCATGAATATATATCATGTGAAACTTTTGCTTCTGAAGGTTTAATTGATGGAAACTATTATATTGTTTCTGGACGTACAAGTTCACGTAATAAAAATCCGAATAAATACCTTGATGATGCCAAACTTTTAGAAAATGGATTTGAGGAATCATTAATTTTGAAAGATGGTCTCCATGATAGGTATGCTTATTATTGTGCTAATAGTTATAAAGACGCATGTAAAAAAGAAGAAGCTATTAGTTGGTATAAAAAAACATTAACTTTGAATGGATGGTTTGAAGAAAAATATAATTCATGTTTACAACTTTATGATTTAATACAAGACAATTCCCGATATTATTATCTTGTTGAATCATTTAATATTAATCCAAAACGAGTCGAGGGAATTTCTGAACTTATTAAATATTATACAATAAAGGGAAATTATGTTTTAGCATGGAACTATTACACTTTAATCCAAGATTATTATGAAAAGGAATACTACCCTTCAAATGGTGATCTTTCTTCTAAATTATTTGCAAAAGTAATGGAATATACTTTTTATTTACCATATTATATGATTATTGTATGTGAAAAGAATAAAAAAATGGAAACTGGTGTAAAATTGTTTGATATTATTTTTAAACGCAAAGTTAATCCTGGGCAATGGTGGATAGATAATTTATTATTTAATTCTCAATTTTTTAATGTTAATGTTTCCAGTTTAATTGAATATATTACATTTTTAGATAAATGTACAGACCTTTTAAAATTCTTTTATAATGTAGATGATAATTTACATAATGGTAAAAGTACAAGCATTTTATGGAAAAAATTATTTGAGATAAATAAAAAACAATTAATAAAATATGAACCTTTTAATTTTATCAAGAAAGGAAATGAAATTATACTTACATTTACAACATGTAAACGACTTGATTTATTTGAACAAACAATTAATTCTATTATAAATAATTGGAAAGACATTCATTTAATTGATTCTTGGTTTTGTGTTGATGATAATTCATCTCAGGAAGACCGAAATATCATGAAAGAAAAATACCCATTTATTGAATTTTATTTTAAGGATCAACTTGAAAAGGGGCATCTTAGTAGTATGAATATTATTTGGGAAAAACTTGAAGGATACACCTATTGGGTACATATTGAAGATGATTTCCTTTTTTATAAACCATTTTATTTGAAAGAAGCTATAGATGGATTTAATGAAATTAACGTAAATCAAATTCTTTTTAATCGTGGATATGCGGAAACAATTGATGATATTTCAATTCCATGTAAACAAGTTAAATCTTATTGTATCCATGAATATCTCAAAGAAACAAATGAACGAAATTGTAATTATTGGCCTCATTTTTCATTTCGTCCATCTATAATTCAAGTTGATTGTATTTTAAAAGTTGGAAAATTTAAATGGGGTGGGTTTTTTGAAATGGAATATGCCAAACGATGGGTTGCCGCTGGTTATACTTCAGGTTTTTTAAATAAAATTACAAATATCCATATTGGGAAACTTACTAAAGAATCAGGTGATAACGCATATTCATTAAATGGAGTTAATCAATTTCAAACAAAATCATTTATTAAAGTTGTTAATTTAGAACGACGTACAGATCGCAAAGAACAAATGACTAAAATATTAAATAACATTCCTTTTGAATTTTATAAAGCAGTTGATGGAAAAGAACTTAAACCAACTCAAGAACTTTATGATTTATTTAAATATAATGATTTTGAAAATAATACAGGAACTATTGGTTGCGCCTTATCACATTTAAGATTATGGAAACAACTTCTTACAGATAACGTCGATTATTATATTATAATGGAAGACGATATCATCTTAACTGAAAACTTTAAAAATAAAGTGATTATTGATTCAACAAAAGACTTGGTTTTTTATGGATATTCAAAATTTAAACAAATTGAAGAAAGTTCAAGTGGAATTCATTTATTAGATCGTTCCAATTATATGGGTGGAACTTTTTGTTACTCCATAAATAAAGTAGGTGCTCAAAAAATGATTGATTACATAAATAAAAATGGAATTAAACATGGAATTGATTATCTTTTAAAAATAAATAAAAATCTTGAATTGTGGTGTTGTTCTCCATGTTTAGCATTTTCTGAATATGTTACAATTGGTAAACAAGTTGATTCCGATATACAATATTTTAAGTTTAAACTTAATTTTTCAAGATTTTGTCCATTTGTATTTGTTCAGGGACTTGATCAACACAATAATGATTTATACTGTAAAAAAGAAACTAATTTAATGGAAATTGCTGAAAAAGAACCTGAGTGTGTAGCATTTAATACTCTTGGGTTTTTTAAAAATAAAATTACCAAATTGGAAAAATCAATTTATTTTTCTCAACATGATGGAATTTATATTAAAAAGGATGTTTATTTTAAAGGACTTACATTTAAATACAATAAAGTATGTTTTATCCATAGCTGTACGATTTCTTCGATTTCGAAAGGTACTTTAACAGATAACTATATCTTAACTAAATTACTTAATAAAGTAAAATCTCTTGAATTAGATTATATTTTTGTTATTAATATTGGAAAACCTGTTAAATTAAACGAAGAAAATAAAATAAAAATTGTTCACTTTTCAGATGATCCCAAACTTTATGAAATTGAAACTTTAAATTTCATACATACATTTTCGCAACTTTACAATAACATTGATTTACTTTACATCCATACAAAAGGTATTTCATATAATGAACCACACCTTGTAAAATGCGAAGAAGCGTGGGTTGATCTAATGTTATATTTTTTACTTCTTATAAAATCATTGGATTCTTATGATACCATTGGGTGTTTATATAAACAATTACCTAAACCACATTTTTCTGGTAATTTCTGGTGGGCAAAAACTAATTATATAAAAACATTACCTAAAATGGAAACAGAAATTAAAACAGATGCTGAATTCTGGTTGTTTACAAATAAACCAAATTATAAAAGTATGTACAACTGTGATATTAATATGTTTGAAACTATTGTTCAACCCAGTGATTATTCTAAGATCCGTATAAAAATGTTATGTAACTGGTGTGATTCCAAACAATTGTGTGAAGAATGGTCAAATATGTGTGATTATAATTTTATATGGAAAAATATTGAAATAACATGGGAAGAAGATGTTGATTATTATGTTATAATTAATGCTCCGAGAGTCAATGATTATTTTATTCCAGAAAAAACTATAATATTTCAAATGGAACCATGGGTTGATGATCCATCAAAAAATTGGGGTGTTAGAACATGGAAACAATGGTCTGAGCCCAAAGATTCAGATTTTTTAGCTGTTAGAGGTAGAAAATCAAATTGTCATAATAATGCGTTTTGGCAATTAGAAGGTAAAATAAATTCACTTAAACTAGATGTAAAATATAATACCCTTTCAACAATTGTAAGTAAAAAATATTATGATATTGGACATAAACTTAGAATTAAATTTTTACATTTTTTAGAATCCAAAGGTGATATTCCATTGGATATTTATGGAAACGATCATTTCAAAAATTATAAAGGTCCATTAACTCCATACATTGATAAAAGTAAAGGGTTGTGTACTTACAAGTATTATTTTATGATGGAAAATTGTTTTGAACCTAATTTTATAACTGAAAAAATATGGGAACCTATACTTTGTGAAACCTTATGTTTTTATTATGGATGTCCAAATATAACAGATTATGTTGACTCACGAGCATTTGTTCAACTTAGTGGGGACTTTGAACAAGATTATTTATTAATAAAGAAATCAATTGAAGAAGATTTATGGTCCCAGCGAATTGAATTTATTAAACAAATGAAGGAAAAAATAATCCATGAACTTGCTTTTTTTCCAGTTGTTTCAAAAATAATTCATTCACTTAAAAAAATAAAATAAATTTAATTTAAAATGAAAGTAGCTATTTTTAATAGTTTTCCCTTTCATTATGAAACATTTGGATATATTCTCCATTTTGTAAAACAAAACAATTACCAGTTAACTATTTACACTAACCAATCGGATCCACTGGGATGGTTAACAATATTATTTAAATTAAAGAGTGTATCGAAATGTTTTATATGACATCCAACAATTTCACAACGATTTTTTGATTTTTGAGAAATAACATCATGGTCAAATAAATTATTTTTTAAATATTTTTCAAAATTACTTATAAAATATCTTCCAGTTATTTTAATAACAAAACAATTTTTTGGTAAAAAAGGTTTGGTGTAATTTATTGAAAAGAGTTCACTTGCTCCTTTACTGTTATTTCCAATTAAATATTGTGCTTCTGGTAATGTAGATTCATTAAAACAAATTTTTTTAAAACGTTCTGATTCACTAAATTCATTAAAAGGATATCCAGAATTTTCAACTAAAAATATTTTAAAATTTGTTTTTTCAAGCCATTGATTTATTGATTTTAAATACATTTTTATCCTTTCAGTAGGATCTGTTTGAAAAACATAACACTTATTTTGAACATATACAGTTGTTGTTAGAATAATAACAGTTTCCATAACTTTTATCTTAAGTTTTAAATAAATTTAAAGTTTAAATAACTTTTAAATTAACTTAAAAAAATCAAAGTATAAAAATTAAACCAAAAACTAAAAACATTTAATGAGTGATATTTATTACGTAACTGCTTTTTATGATATCGGACGTGGAAATTGGAATACTTTTAGGAGATCACCTGAACATTATATAAATTCATTTAAAAACTATTTAAATGTTGATTATCATATGATAATTTTTATAGATTCAAGAATTAAAATACCAAGTGATAGTTTTAAAAATAAAACATTTATACCAATTGATGAAAAGTTCTTGGAGACAAATATTAAAGCATGGCAAAATAAATCTAAGGATGTTTCTATAATGAATTCTGAAAAATATAAAGAGTTAATTGGAAGCCGTAACAATCCAGAAAATCATTTTCCAGAATATAATTGTATTAATCATTCTAAACTTGATTTTATTAAATACGCGTATGAAAATAATTATATTAAAAGTAATTTTGTATGTTGGACTGATTTTGGATACCATTATAGTTTTAATTCTTATCCAAAACAACAAGTTGATATTAATAAATTAAATCAACAAAAAATTAATATAGGAACATATGAACCTCTACGTGGAAATTTGGATCCATATTATATTCTCGCAAATGCCCCAAATATTTTTTGTGGATGTTTTTTAGGAATTCCTATTCCATTATTAACTGAATTTTACAATCTTTATCATGATTGTTTAGATGAATTATATAACCTTGGTATTTCAGATGATGACCAACATGTTTATCTTAGGTGTTATCTTAAGTACCCAAATTTATTTGAGGTGTACCCATTTAATAAATGTTTAGAAAAATTACAAAAGTCAGAAATTGAAATAAATAAACTTAATTTAACTACTTTAATGAATAAATATGGAAGTGATAAGGGAACTTTTCACAATTATACAATTTTTTATGAAACAATATTTAAAAATAAAATAGTTGAAAATTTATTTGAACTTGGATTAGGGACAAATAATACTGATGTTTTAAGCAATATGGGTCCAAATGGTAAACCAGGAGCAAGTTTATATGGTTGGAGGGATTATTTCCCAGATTCTCAGATTTATGGTGCTGATATAGATAAACGTATTCTTTTTCAATCTGATCGTATAAAAACATTCTATTGTGACCAAACAGACCCTCAAGTAATAAAAGATATGTGGGAAATGATACCTGAACAATTTGATATTATTATTGAAGATGGGCTCCATGAATTTGATGCGCACGTATGTTTCTTTGAAAATAGTATTAATAAATTAAATAAAAATGGAATTTATGTTATTGAGGATGTACACGTAAGGTATATTGATAACGTAAAAGACATTTTAGATTTATGGAAAATACAATTTCCATCTTTTTCATTTGAACTTGTTATTCTCGATCATCCACGTAATAAACTCGATAATATTTTAGTTGTTATAAGAAACAATGGCTAACGTTTTATTTTTTATAACCTCTTTAGTTGAACCAAAAAATAAATATTTTAGTGTTTTTAATCATACAGAGAGATATAACCAAACAATTAAAACTATTGAAAGTATAAAAAAATATGTACCAACTGCTCTTATTGTTGTTGTAGAAGCGTCATATACATCTAAATTTACATTTGGTGAAGTATTAGTTTTTAATATTGAAAAAAATGAAGAAATATACGGACATAAAAGTATTGGCGAATCGCTTATTATAGAACAATTTTTAAACTCTGAATATTATAAGAATTTAAATTCTATAGATATTGTTTTTAAAATTTCAGGAAGATATTATTTAAATGATAAATTTAATATTAATTCTCATGATTTATCTAAAATAAATTGTTGTATCGTTGATACAAAGAATGATCCAAATAATAATTTTAAGCACAGTGGACCACCCGATGATGTTAGTGTTACATCATTATTTTCATTTCCATATAATAAATCGGATTATATATTACAAAGATTAAAATTTGTAATAGAAAATATTAAAAATCATGGAGGAGATATTGAACATTATATTTTTAAAAATGAAGAAGTAAATAAAATTAATGTTATAGGTATTTCAGGAACTCAAACAGGTGGTAAATTTGTTATGTATTAAATTAAATTAAGTATTTGAAATTAAACGATGTAATTAGTATTATCAACTTTACGTTTATGTTTACAAAGTTTCATATCTTCTCTAATATAAAATACAAATGAAAGTCTATATCCATCATCATATATACGAATCGGTGTATTACAATGCCATTGGTGAACATCCATTAAAAGAAAATCACCAGCTTCAATTTTTATTAACACTTTGAATTGTGGAAATCCTAGATATCCACCCTTGAAATTGTTTCCTACTACAACTAAATTACCCAACCCACCTGAAAAATCACCGGAGTCCTTATGACACGCTGTTCTCCAATTGTAATTTGATGTTACAGTTGTAAAAACTGTTTTTGGTATTTTAAGTTCCGATTTTATGGAATTAATTTCTTGAACTTGATTTTTATAATATTTACCTCCCCACTTTTTATAAAGTTTAGAACAACGTTGTACAAATAATAATCCTTCATTCCATAAATCCTTATTTAAAAGAGTAAAAGCAGTTGTTCTACATGCTTTTATGGTTCCTAATATACCACGATGCTCCCTTAGGGGGCGGTCAAAGTAACCTGAAATATTACTTGCTATGTAACTTCCTTCACTTTGTCCATTATCAGTTAAGTGTCTGGCATTTGTTTGTCCTTGAGGTATACCTGCTGCTAATCCTCGGTTACTATGTTTCTTTTTTGATAGATCCAAAAAGGACTTTATAGCAATATCTGAATACTTTGGTATTATTTTATTTTTTTTAAACTTGAATAAAACTTTTAAGTTTCCATTTTCCATGAAATAACCATTGCTTTCTGAATTTATAATAAATTTGTACCAAGATTCATCAAAATGTTTTCCTTTACCATCAAACTCATTATCGGGAATAACTTTTTCATAAATTTTTTTCATTTTGTTTATCTTTAACAAAGTTTTGTTTTACAAAATATTTCCCCTCTAAACTACATTTTAATTTATTGGTTCGAGCTACTAGAATGTCTCCATACATTTTACAGAATCCATTACCAACAACACCTGGTTTATAATTAACACACTTAACACATTTGGGGAAAAATTCTCCAACCAAAAGTTTGTAAACATTGAAACCGGAAATCATTTTTAAATTAATTTAGATTTATTTTTTTAAATTAATTAAAAATATCTCTTTATTTAAATGTCTGAATTTATTGTTGCCCCAGTTAATGCCTCAGTTCAATGTATACAAACAAATTACACAGGTCAATATACAGTATGTATAACTGGTAATCAAGTATATTCATCTCAAGACTACGGTCAAACAAATGGAGGTGGTATTTGGTATTCATCTGATTATGGGGTGCTATTCCATTAATTTTACCATTTCTAATTTTTAAAACGTTACCATCCAAAAATTAAAATAATCTTTTCTTAAAAAAAGATTATGGAAAAAAATAAATTTGCTGCTGGGGTAGTTCCATACCTAATAATTGAAAATCAATATTATTTCTTATTAGGTTTAGAACGTAGTAATAATAAATGGTCTGGTTTTGTTGGAAAATCTGAAATTGGTGAAACACCACAAGAAACAGCTTTAAGAGAATTTAATGAAGAGACTTCTTTACTTTTTAAAAATAATTTACAATTTGTTTATTCTAAATTAAATTTAACTGAACCTGTACTTGAAACAACACCTTCGGGTAATGTAGCTTATATTTGGTTTATACATTTTCCACCTCATATCATTTCGATGGATTTTAGTGAATTTCATTTTAATCAAAGTAAAATTAAAGATCGTCATTTTAAAGAAAAAAGTAATTTACGATGGTTTACATTATCTCAAATAAGAAATGGACCTATTTTAAATTGTTTAAAACAAACAATTTTAAGAACATTTTAAATTTAAAAGATAATTTATATCACTTTGAATTGAATTAACGTTCCCAAAACCAACAAGCTTGGGTTGGTATGGAGGCATATTAATGTAATGTTCTGGAAGACTCATATAAAAAACATTTGCTATTACCCAAACTAAACTTTTATAATCGGCAAGTTTATGTTCAAAAATAGTAATGGTGGCACCTCCAGTTAATAAAGTTCTATAAATATAATCATTCATTTCCGGATTATTATTTAATTCTTCAAGTAAACTTGGAACACTTTGAATAAGTTTAAATCCTTTCCATAAATGTAAAGTATGGTTTCCTATAATGTATGTAAAACATTCATCTGTTTCATTTTTTGAATCAAAATTAATGTTTTTTTCTATAAAAGAAATACCAAATTGTGTAGAAAACATAATCAACAAATAAATAACTGAACTTTTTGTATTTTTTAATATCATATTTACCTCAAACAAAAGTTGAGCTCCCGAATAAACAGCATCATCGATAATAACATAATTACCATTTGTTTTAATAGACTGGTAATTTTTAAAATTTACTATATTAATATATTTTGTTGCTTCGTTCATCATCCAATCTTTTGATTTAATACTATTTGGTTTATAATCATCAGATCCATACTCTAAAACACCAGTAAAATTATTACTTTTATTTAAATAAACTGTTGCCTTTTTAAGTTGTTCTACCAGATCTTTATTTGTAATAATAGTAATATGTTTAAATAACTCAGTTAAAAGTTGAACAGAACTTCCAGATCTTTTAATATTCATTTCAAAAGACCAAATACTTTGCTGGTAAATATCAAAATTATCAAAGACACTTTCACCAAGATTTTCTGGCAAAGATAAATAACTCATCCATTTAGGATACATTTTTCCATTGATTTCAATTTGTTTTGGTAGTTCTTTAACAATGTTTTCAGCTTGTTTTTTAAAAGTATCTGAATTTGATATATCAATGTAAGGGACCGTGTAAGGAATAAATCTTTCCATAAATTTAAACTTACATTTTATTTTAATTTCAACTTGTAAAAGTATATTTCCAATTTCCCGAAGTTGTCTGATAAATAAATGTTTGATTATTTGAAATAGATAATTCCTTTCTATTTGCAAAAGTCTCATTCCATAAAATAACACCTATAGAATAATCTTTAAATATTTCACATGTTACATCACATCGATAATCAAAACTACTTATTTTATTTGATAAACTATTTAGTTTTTTGGATCTATCTTTAGGACTACATGGAGAACTAAGTTGACAAGTCCGAATATCAAGATCCATTTTATTTGCTAATTTTAATTTAACAAAACTTCTGATTTTTTCGTAATCATTTTTTGTTAAATTACACAGATCTAAATTTTTAATTGTTTCAGGTGCTTCGAACTTATAATAATATTCAGAAACAATAACTGAATTTTCTATGAGTTTAAGTTCTTTAATAAGTTCATTATAACTTTCAAATTCTTTTGAGTCTTTGATAATTAATGGTTCAGGTAATTCCTGATTGGTTATTAGTTTTATAGTATTTTGAAT
>Ga0114970_10002514_pt1 | contig 13665 bp, 10 predicted proteins | sample M_140205_XF_Meta_FD_87030 | JGI IMG/M metagenome (GOLD analysis project Ga0114970, IMG submission 87030) | Freshwater microbial communities from Lake Montjoie, Canada to study carbon cycling - M_140205_XF_MetaG | ecosystem: Environmental > Aquatic > Freshwater > Lake | place: Lake Montjoie... | reverse complement strand
GATCGTGCGGCGGCGCTCAAGTTGAACGCGGTGCTCTTTCAGATCCGTCCGGCGGCCGATGCGTTGTACGCGTCCAAGCTCGAACCGTGGTCCGAATATCTCACCGGTGCGCAAGGGCGCGCCCCCGTGCCGTTCTGGGATCCTCTGGCGTTTGCCATCAAGGAAGCGCACGCGCGCCACCTTGAGCTGCACGCGTGGTTCAATCCGTATCGGGCCCGACACACCGATGCCAAGTCGCCGCTGTCGAAGACGCACATTGCCAGCACGTCGCCCAAGCTCGTCAAGAAATACGGCGGCTATCTCTGGATGGATCCGGGTGAGCCGGCGGTGCGCGCGCGCACGTTGCGCGTCGTGCTCGATGTGGTGAAGCGATACGACGTCGATGGCATTCATCTCGATGATTACTTCTATCCGTATCCGGTGAACGACAAGCGCGGCCGCGCCGTCAGCTTCCCCGACGATCGCAGTTTCAAGCGCTATCGCCGAGAGGGGGGCACGCTCAAACGCCCCGATTGGCGTCGACGCAACGTCGATCTCCTGGTGCAGGAGCTGCACACCGGGATTCACGAGGTCAAACCCTGGGTGCGTTTCGGCATCAGCCCGTTTGGTATCTGGCGTCCCGGATTTCCGGCGCAGGTGCGCGGGTTCGATGCGTACGAGAAGCTGCACGCCGACGCGCGGAAGTGGTTGCGCGAAGGCTGGGTGGACTACTTCACGCCGCAGCTGTACTGGCCGACCACCAGGCGCGAGCAGGCGTATCCGGCCTTGCTCGAGTGGTGGGTGGGAGAGAACGTGCTGGGTCGGCACATGTGGCCCGGCAATTTCACGTCGCGCGCCGGTGGCGTGGGCTCCGGCGCGTTTTCGGTGAGCGAACTGGTGGAGCAGATCCGCGTCACGCGGGGGCAGGAGGGAGCCACCGGGAACGTGCACTTCAGCATGAAATCGTTCCTGACCAATCAAGCCGGCATGAACGACACACTGTTGGTCGGCCCCTACGCCGCGCCGGCGCTGGTCCCGGCCACGCCGTGGCTCAAGGCGGCCGCGCCGCCGCTCCCCCTTGTGCGTCTCGCCGAGACCGCGACGGGTACGCGATTGCTGCTGCGCACCACGGGTACCGCCGTGCCATGGCAGTACGCCATTCGGCTGCGCACCGACACCGCGTGGATTACGATGGTCGTGTCGGGATCGACCACGTCGTGGGCCATTCCGAAGGGCACTTCCCCGACCGCGCTGTCGGTGGTCTCGCTCAATCGCGTGGGTACCGAGAGTCCACCTGTCACCGTTACGTTCCCGACGCGCACCGGTGTGTCCGGTTCGTCGTCGACCCCTGCTCGAGGCCGTGCTGATGCACCCTGATCCCATTCCGTTCTACTATCGCATGACCTCGGGCATTCGCATTACGGTGCGCCCGTCGTATCTGCGCGACCGCTCCAACCCGATGCTGGGCCAGTTTGTGTTCGCGTACCATATCCGCATCGAGAACGTCGGTGAACAGGCGTCGCAGCTACGTACGCGTCGCTGGCTGATCCACGATGAGTCGGTGGGCGATACGGTGGTGGAAGGCGAAGGCGTCGTTGGCGAACAGCCGCATCTGCTGCCCGGTCAGGTGCACGAGTACCGCTCGTTCTGCGTGCTCAAGGCGCCGCTGGGATGGATGGAGGGCGCGTATCGCTTCGTGCGCGACGATGGCTCGTCGTTCGAGGCCATCATCCCGCGCTTCACCTTGGCGGCCGAGCCGCGCGCCGACACGGTCTCGTAACGCGGCGATCCCTCCGGCGTTGGTTCAGCCCGGAGGGATCGTGTCGGCGAAGGCGTCGGTGAGCAGTAGCACGGTCGCGTCGTCCAGCAGATCGCGCACCATCAGCGCCAGCAGCGCCGCCAGCGCCGGCTCGGCGATGGGCTCCAGTGCAATCTCCGATTCCGGCGAAGCATCCGGCATCGGTCGCTTTACCAACTGCAGGAGCGGGCCGCTGAGGGCATCACGAGCCTCCTCTCGGCCACTTCGGGTGATCACTTCCCCCAAGCGCGCATCGGCGGCTTCGTAGGCACGGGTGGCGGCGATGGTCTCGTAACGCGCCACGACGGCCGCCCGATCGGTGGTGCCGAGGCCGGCCAGGCGCACGAGAAATCCGCGAATGGCGGCCGTTTGTGGCCCGTAGGGCTGCGCACCCATCGTGCTCACGACGCCGCCGCGGCGAGCGGCACCTGATGGCCGAGCAGACGAAGCCCGTCGTACACCGTCGGCGCCGCGGGCCGCCATCCGGTGGCCAGCAAGGCGTCGATGTTGATGCGTTGGTTACTGCGGCCACTGCGGACAGGGGCGGACCGATCGATAGCGGCGCGCTCATCGGGCGTGTGCACGGCGCGACCGGTGAGCGTGGCCGCGATGTCCGACGAGCGCAGCGGCGTCCCATCGGTGCAATTGAAAATGCGGACACCCGGCGCGCGGTCGTGCCGCAGCAGATGAGCGATCGCCGAGATCACGTCGTCGCGCCACGAGAAGTTGCACCACACGTCGGCGGCCGCGAAGGCGGGGTCGACGAAGCGCGCCACCGGATCGCGCGCTGGCCCGTACAGCCCGGCCGCCCGCACGATGTGCACGGTCGCGTCGGCATGGTGCGCCACGGTCGCGATGCGCTGCTCGGCGTCGTACAACGCCTGCACCCGCGCGTCGTGCGGTGTGATCGCGCTCTGCTCCGTCACTTCGCTGCCGTCCTGCCGGTCGTACACGCCGGTGCTGGACACGTAGAGCACCGATCGGATGTGTAGAGCGTTCGCCAGCGCGACGGCACCGGCGGCGGCCTGCGGATACACGCCGTAGTCATCGCCGCGGGCGCGTGATGGGGCGATGCAGACGACGAGGTGGTCGATCGGTATCGGAAGGGCGGACCGCACGACGGTCAGCAATGCCGCCAGCTGCTCCGGACCACGCGCCGCGTCGGCGATGTCACCGGTCAGGGCAACGACGTCGGGGCTGGTGGAGACGGGAACGCTACGCTGGAGGGTCGCCACGGTCGCGCCACGCGCGGCCAGTTGCGCCGCTGCGGTCTTGCCAAGCCAACCCGGCCCCACGAGCAGGACGGTGTCGTTCCGCGCCGCCGCCGCACCCTGCGGTCCGGGAATCGTCATGAACGCAGCAGGAACCACCACACCGCGCCACCGGCCACCACGGCTGCCGCGATTCCGCCCACGATCAGCCCGACGCTCCTGCCTACGCGCCCGCCCTCCGCTTTCCGCTGTCGGTCAGGCATCGGTGGGCGAACGCTCCGTGCGGCGCTCGGCTGACTCGCCCTGGCCACGTCAGGCGCATCCTGCCCGCGCATCGGGGCCCGCGGCACCGGTATCGGCAACGGCGGCATCGTAGGCAATGGCGGCATCGGCTCCGACCGGTCGCTAGGCGTCACCAGCGTGGCCGGTGGCGGTCCGAAGCGGTGAACCATGGGCGGTTCCACGTACCGTACCGGTTGGCGCAGCGGGGCGTTGAGCGCCGAGAGCGGCTCCCGCACGGCGCGCGCCGGTTCGTCGAGAGGCGACGGGGCGGGGTGGTCGAGTTCGCGTGACGGCCGGCGTGTCGGCACGTCGACCAGCGCATCGGCCAGCGCGTCGTCGAGCTCGAGCCCCATCAGATCGGTGCTCGCATCCAGCATCGGAGCGGGCAGATGCGACGCGGCGAGCCCGTGCTCGGCGAGCCCATGCTCGGCGAGCCCATGTTCGACCGTGAAGTCGAGCGCCATCGAGGCCGTCGTATCGGCCGACATCGGAAGACCAAAGTCGTCGGCCAGATCGAGGGCGATGTCCACCGCCGCTCGGGGCCGCTCGTCTACCAGATCGTCTACGAGATCGAGAATCGCTCCGACTGGCGTATCCACCACCGTTTCGAACGCGGCCAAAATGTCGGCGTCGTGATGCGCCGGCTCCTGAATCATGATCACCCCTAACGGGGTCGTGCGTAGCAACCCATCGGTGATCGCGACGGCATCGCGGAGCGGCTGATCGTCCCACTCCTCCAGCGCCTCGTGGTCGTCGATCGAAGCGTGCGCGTACACGGCCACGACGTCACGGCTGGCGTCCGTGCGATCGGCCTCGGCCCCTGCCCGCACGGCGGCGACCATCGCCAACAGGCGATCCGCGCGATCGGTGGACATGCCGTGCACCGCCAGCAGGGCGTGCAAGCGCAGCAACAGCGGCTCGGCGTTGGCCGGTTCCCCCGCGGCGAGGGCGAGGCGGGCCGCGTTCTCGAGCATGACCACGAGACGTGCATCTTCGTCGCCCACGTGCAGTTCGACGGCGGCGATCGCGCGCTGCACAAGAGCCTGCGCCTCGTCCAGCCGGCCGGCCGCTCCCAGCATGACGGCGAGATCCATCCGCTGGCGGGCCACCGGCATGGCGTCTTCGCCCGTAAGGGCCACGCGGAGGGCGCATGCCCGCTGCGCATGCTCCAAGGCATCGTCGGTCCGTCCGGCGCGGAAGCAGGCCTGCGCCAGATTGCCAAGAATCAGCGCCAGCGCATCATGCGAGCTCGAGTTGGGCGCACGGCGTGCCAACACGTCGGCCGCGGCAGCAAACGCCTCGGCGGCCTCGTCCCATTCCGCCAACTCGGCAAGAGACAGACCTCGTGTGTTGTCCTCCATCCAATCGTCGCGCTCGAAGCGCGCGGACTCGTGTGCCATCAGCAGCTCAGGCATTGCGTGAGGTTGACGCGCCGTCGTCACCCGCGTCACCGTGGAGTGCGCGATGGTGCCAGCGGCGTGACGTTCGTGCACGGAGCGGCATGGCGTAAGTCGGCCGCTCCTGCAATATGGCATGGATGGCCCGCGAGGGGGCAGGCGCGATGCCGTCCGATCGTGACAGCACCGAGCCGAGGGCCCGCGTTGACGCGGCCCGCCGGGCGCGTAGCTTCCGGATCATGATCTCGTTGTCACTGCATCGCATGGCTCGTCATTGCGCACGGCTGCTGCTGCTGTCCGCGATCGTCGCGTGCAATCGGGACAAGAGCATCACGGTGTCCGGCAACGTGCCCGGCCTCGACACGCTGGGCTTTCGTGCCGATTCGCTGCTGGCGCAGGCCGAGCGCGGCCCAGCGCCTGCCGGCGAACTCGCGACCACGGCTGGTCAGGCGATGAGTCTTCGGGCGCAGGCCCGCGGCGATTCGATGGCGCGCGCCAGTGCCCAGCGGCTCGCCGGCGGCGGTGATCTGTCTGGTCGTAGCCGTGGTGATTCGGTGCGCGGCGTGGTCACGCTCATTGGCGCGGAACCGGCACGGCAGGTCGTGCTGCGTGTGGCCGGCAACAACATTGCCCTGAGCGGGATGGCCACGTCAGGGCTTGGTCGTCTGGCCGGCACCGAGGTGATGGTGCGCGGCGTGAAAATCACACCGCGCGACATCGTGGTCTCCGATTTTCTCGTCCGCGCATCCGACGGCGTGCCGGCATGGGATGGCACGCTCGACGAAGGCGGCGGACTGCGCCTCACCGACGGCTCAGGCCGTAAACGGCTGCCGTCGATGCCTGTGGGGTTGCGCGGCATGGTCGGCGCGCGCGTGTGGGTGGCGTTCAAACCAGGGAGTGCAACCGCCGCCTCGTACGGCATCATCGAGCGGCGGTAGACGGTAGGCGCGTCCCGTCTTCGTCACGCTTCGCGGATCGCCGCCATCGGCGTTTCCTTGTACACATCGCGGCTGGTCAACAGGCCGATCCCCATCGTGAGCAGCAGCATGCCCGCGGCGATCACGAAGGTCGGACCGACGGCGGGATCGAACGGATCGTCGAACACGAATCGCGTAAGTCCCCACGCGCCCGCGAACGCCAGCATCATGCCAGTGAGCGCACCGAGTGCCCCCAGCGCGCCGTACTCGGCCAGCAGCACGCGAGCCACCTGCGCCCGTGATGCCCCGAGAGTGCGCAGCAAGACGCCTTCGCGCAGTCGGGCCCGTCGTGTGGCCGCGACCGCACTGAAGAGCACGGGCACGCCCATCGCCAGCGAGAACAACCCAAGGAACCGGATGGCGAGCGTGACCTTGTCCACGATCGCCCCGATCGTCTGACGCACCAGCGTCAAGTCCACGCTGGAGATGTTCGGGAAGCGCCGCACAATGTCCCGCTGCACGGCGGCGATCGCGGGGCCCGCCGGCACGTTTGCCACGACGATGAACTGCTGCGGGGCCCGACGCAGCGCCTCGGGGGCGAAGACCACGAAAAAGTTGGCCTCGAAGCGCGCGAAGTTCACGGTGCGGAAGCTGGTCACCACCGTGGTGATCGGTACGCCCTGCACATTCCACGTGACCGTGTCGCCCAGCACCACGCCCAGATCGGTCGCGAGATTCTGCTCGAGCGACACTTCGAACGGCGCATCCGGGTTGGCGGCGCGCGCCTTCGCCCGGGTGGCCGAGTCGGCAAACCACGTGCCGGCCACCAACTCTTCCGAGCCCACGATGGAGTCGCGATAGGTGCTGCGATATTCGCGGCGTAGCGCCCACCCGGCGCGGCGCGCACTCGTATCGGCCATCAGCGCCGATACGCTCTGGCCATTCAGCGCATCGATGCGCATGGTGACGACGGGGGTCTGCTGCACGATCGGATGCTGACGTGCGCGCAACAGGGAGTCCAACGGCGCCGCCTGATCGTCCTGCACATCGAAGAAAAGCAGGTTGCCGGCCGAACCGGCCGAGGTGGCTTGCACACGACTCAGCAGATTCGCCTGCACCAGATACACGGTGCTGAGCAGAAACGCGCCGAAGCCCAGCGCGAGCGTGACGGCGCGCGTCTGATTCGCGGGGCGATGCAGATTGGCAATGCCCTGGCGCAATTCGAACGGCCACGACGGCCGCGTGCTGCGGCGTGCGGCGGCAATGAGCAGCGTGGCGGCGATCCACAGCACCAGCACCGCACCACCGATGGCGGCGCTGATGTAGAGCCCCTGACGCACACTGCCAATGCGCGACACCACGATGCCGATGATGCTGCCCACCAACAGCGCATCGACGGTGAGTCGCGCGGGATCGTTCCACTCGCGGGGCAGGGCCGTGTTGTCCATGTCGCGGCGAATTGCCTGCAGCGGCGACACGCGACGCAGGGCGAGCAGCGGTCGCATGGCGAACACGAGTGACACCCACACGCCGGTGGCGAGGCCAAGGATCAATGGCCTCGGTTCGAGCGCCAGCTCAACGTCGATGGGCAGGAAATCCGACACCACCCCCGGCAACAGGAACTGCACGGCGACACCAAGCAGTGTGCCCGCGATGGCACCAACGAGCCCCATCGTGGCCGACTGCACGACGTACAGCGCCAGCACCTGCCGACTGGTGGCGCCTAGGCAGCGCAGCACGGCCACCGTGTCGATCTTGGCTGACACGAACGCGTTCACGCCGCTGGCCACGCCGATGCCACCCAGCAACAGTGCGATCAGCCCGATGATGCTGAGGAAGTCCGCGAGCCGTGCCACCGACTCGGTGAAATCGCGCTCGGTATCGGCCACGGTGCGCACGCGCACGCGGGTGCGGGCGACGCCGGACACGAGGCCTGACGCAGCACCTGAGGCAGCACCTGAGGCGGTGCCCGTGGCCGAGTCGGTCGTGGCCGCGGTCGCACCCCGCGCCGACGTGTCGGCCGGCGGTGCGTCGTCTTGGCCGTCTGGACCACGACGTTCTTCGCCGCGCGCTTCCTGCGCCTCCTGCAGCGCGGCGGCCTTCGGATCGATGCGACGGCGAAGATCGCGGGCCATGGTCTTCGCCGCCGCCGTCGTGGCCAGCGACGCGGGCAGCTTGAGTACCACGTCGTACTCGGCGCGACTGCCGAACGTGAGCAGCGCGGTGGCGTCGAGCCATCGGTCGGACAGGTACACGCGCGGCCCGATGACCGCCGTGATCCCGGCGTCGCCGGGAACGTTGCCGAGCGTGCCGGCGATCTCGAACATCTTCTGCCCGAGCCGGAGTGAATCACCGACACTGGCGTCGAGTGCGACCAGCAGCGACGGGTCCACTAACACGATCGACTCGGTGTGTACGCGCGACCACGCGTTGGCGGGCACGGATTCGATCGCACCGTAGAACGGATAACCGGGCGAGACCGCACGCACCTGCACGAGCCGGGTACCGCCGGACGGTTCCGCCAGCGCCATGCTGGCGAACGTCGTGACGCGCGAGGTGGCGATCTGCTCGGCGCGCAGCGAATCGAGCAGCGTGTCGACGACCGCGGGGAAGGCGGCGCGCGCCTGCAGCGCCATGTCACCACCGAGCAGCGTGCGCGACTGTTCCCGGATCGACCGCGTGACGTTCCCCGCAAACGAATCGATCGCCACGAGGGCGGCGACGCCGAACGCGATGGACGACATGTACAGCGCCAGCCGCCGACGCGCCGTGCGACTTTCCCGCCACGCGAGGCGGAGCAGGGCCTGCGTGGTCATGAGGCGGCGGTCACAGGCGTCCCGTGCCGGATATCCTCGACCACGATGCCATCGCGCAGGCGGATCGTGCGTTGCGTGCGCGCGGCGAGGGCGACGTCGTGGGTAACGAGGACGATGGTGCAGCCTTTCTCGCGATTGAGCGCCTGCAGCAGCTCGACGATGCGCTCGCCGGTGGCGCCGTCCAAGTTGCCCGTGGGCTCGTCGGCAAACAGGATGCGCGGCTCGTTCACGAACGCACGGGCCAGCGCCACGCGCTGCTGCTCACCGCCGGAGAGCTGCTGCGGGAAGTGACCGGTGCGATCCCCCAGCCCCACGCGGGTAAGCAACTCGCGGGCGCGGGCGGTGGCCTCCTTGGCCGATACGGCGCCGGAGAGCTCGAGGGGCACCTGCACGTTTTCGAGGGCCGTGAGCGTGGGAATGAGTTGAAAGCTCTGGAACACGAAGCCCACTTTCTCGCCGCGCATGCGCGCCCGACGATCTTCGCCGAGACTTCCAAATTCCTCGCCATCGAGCGACACTGTGCCCTGTGACGGGGTATCAAGTCCGGCCAGCAGGCCAAGGAGCGTGGTCTTGCCGCTGCCGGACGGGCCGACAATGGAAACGAAGGCCCCCTGCGGGACCTCGAACGACACGTCGCGCAACACGGTCAGGCGCTGCGTGAACGCACCGGCGCCGATCTGATATTCCTTGGTCAACCCACGGGCAACGAGCATGCGATTGGAACAGAAGAGGGAAGTCGGACGCTGGGCGGCGAGTCTTGTACTCGTGGCTCTGGCGGCAATGGGCACCGCCTGCGGCACCAACGCGGAATCCGGTCGTTCGGATTCCGCGGCCGGCGCCACGGCGACAGGAGAAAGAACCGGGGAGAGCCCCGCGGCGGCAACTGCGATTGGTGAATCCGCCGTAGGCGGCTCGGCCGTAGGCGGCTCGGCCGTAGGCGGATCGGCCGCGGCGCCTTCCGATACCCCCAAGTCGGTCGGCGGGTCACGGCGGTCGCGGGTGGTGTTGCTGGGCACCAGCCTTACGGCGGGGCTGGGGCTCGATCCCGACGTGGCCTACCCGGCGCTTCTGCAACGGAAAGCCGATTCGGCAGGGTACGCGGTGCGCATCGTGAACGCCGGACTGAGCGGCGAGACCTCGGCGGGAGCCTTGCGTCGGGCCGGGTGGGTGTTGGACCAGCCGGCGGCGCTGGTCGTGCTCGAGGTGGGGGCCAATGACGGCCTGCGCGGCGTCGACCCCGACTCGACGTACGCGAACATCGTGGCGCTGGTGCAGGTGGTGCGGACGCAGCGCCCGGAGGCGGGGGTGGTGTTGGTGCAGATGGAGGCGCCAACCAATCTCGGCGGGCGCTACACCACGCGCTTCCATCAGGCGTATGTGCGTGCGGCCAAGGAGACCGGCGTGCCGCTGCTGCCGTTCCTGCTGGAGGGGGTCGCGGGCGATGCCCAGCTCAACCAGGCCGACGGGATTCATCCGAATCCCGAGGGTTCGAAGCGCGTGGCCGATACGGTGTGGCGTGGGTTGTCGCCGATGCTGGCGAAGCTGGCCGGTGGCTGACGGCCGCCGGCGCTGTCGGTGGAGCCCGCGGCGGGGTCCCTTCCAGTGGTGAGGCGGTCGGGTTAGTTTTCGAGGCTGCGCAGGATTCGATGACTGGGTGTGTCTCGCCCTGTGTCTGAACCCGCGCCGTATTCCAGCTGCTCTCCTGCGGGGGTTCGCCCCCGATGTCCCCTGTTCGAAGGTGTCGTTCGCATGGCCTTTTCTGCGACCCAGATCCGCCGTGGCATGGTTCTCGTGTTCGAGAACGATCCGTGCCGTGTTGTCGAGTTCCGTCACCATACGCCGGGAAACCTGCGTGCCATGGTGCAGGCGAAGCTGAAGAACCTGCGTACGGGTTCGAACTTCGAGCATCGGTTCCGCGCGGCGGATACGATCGTGAAGGCGGACATGGAAACGCAGGAACTGGAGTTCATGTACCAGGGCGGCGACGTGTTTCACTTCATGAACATCTCGAACTATGATCAGATCGAGATGGACGAAGAGTCGCTGGGTGATTCGGCGCCGTGGATGCAGCCGGGCATGAAGATTCTGGCCGAGTACTACAACGGTCGCCCCATCGGTATCGAGCTGCCGAACTCGCTGATCTTCGAGATCGTGGAAACGGCGCCGGTGGTGCGTGGTGCCACCAAGACGGCGTCGTCGAAGCCGGCGAAGTTGTCGAATGGCGTCACGGTGAACGTGCCGGAGTTCGTCGAAGAGGGCACCCGTGTCCGGGTGAACCCGACGACGGGTGAGTATCTGGAGCGCGCCAAGGACTGATCGTTCGGCGGATGAAGAAAGTCGGGGCGAAGTAGGGCTGCCCCGCTTGCAATCGGTCTTTCGTCTGGTTACAGTTTGCGTCTCCCATCGGTTGTCATCCGAGATGCTGATCGAGTGGATGTTGGCTTCGAGCGTGATGGGTGAAAGCACACACGTTCGGCGATGGTGGCCGTAGCTCAATTGGTTAGAGCACCGGATTGTGATTCCGGGGGTTGCGGGTTCAATTCCCGTCGGTCACCCTGATCACTCTGCAAGCGCTGGTTGGGTTCAGCGCTTCAGGAGGTCCGTAGCTCAATTGGTAGAGCACCGGTCTCCAAAACCGGCGGTTGGGGGTTCGATTCCCTCCGGGCCTGTTGGAAAGACAGTTTGGAGTTTGGAGTTTGGAGTTTGGTGTCGTGAGTGTTGAGTACAACGGGCGCTGCAAGGCGAACGGAGCGGGGAGTGATCGCGAACAGCGATCACGACGTGCAATCGCAGTTCCGCCGTGGCCTCGCGCCTCGGCGCGAGACCACGGCGGTATCGTCTAGGGGACTAGGACACAGCCCTCTCAAGGCTGGAACACGGGTTCGAATCCCGTTACCGCTACTGAAGGTGCTGGTGTATCACGCGGGTTGCACGACAAGCACAACGTAGACTCTGGCTCCATCGTCTATCGGTTAGGACACGACCCTTTCAAGGTTGAGAGACGGGTTCGATTCCCGTTGGAGCTATCAGCTCCCCATGGAGCTGGCTGATGCAGGTGTTGTTGGGGGCGTAGCTCAGTTTGGTTAGAGCACTCGACTGTCACTCGAGAGGTCGCGGGTTCGAGCCCCGTCGCTCCCGTTGGTTCGCGGATGTTTGGGTTGCAGTCGCTGGTGGAGTTTCCGCGAACAGCGATGTTGGTTGCAGGTGCAGTGCGCCCTCGTGGTGGAATTGGTAGACACGCTACTTTGAGGTGGTAGTGCTTAACGGCGTCGCGGTTCGAGTCCGCGCGAGGGCACTGTTTACCGCTGGATAGCAGGACACGGCACCTCACCGTGAGATCGACCGCCACAGTAGCTCAGTGGTAGAGCACCCGATTCGTAATCGGGCGGTCATCGGTTCAATCCCGATCTGTGGCTCTTTTGGAAGTGTTCGATATACATACTTTTTTCTTCGGCAACGGCGCCTCTCAGGGGCGCCGTTGCTGTTTTGTGACCACGGACGTGCACCGTGGCCGTTGCCAGTCCATTCGCGTTACGAGAGGATTCCCCCATGAGCCACGCGCACGCTGAATGTCGTATCCTGATTGTCGAAGACGCCCCAGCCAACATTCAGGCGTTAACGGCCGTGCTGCGCGAAGACGGGTACCTGCTACACGTCGCCACCAACGGCCGGCAGGCCTTGGAGGTTCTCGAGAAGGTCCGTCCCGATCTGATCTTGTTGGACGTGATGATGCCGGAAATGGACGGGTTCGAGACCTGCGAGCGCATCAAGGCCGTACCGGCGTGGCGCGATATCCCCATCATCTTCCTCACGGCGAAAACCGACACGGGCGACATCGTGCGCGGGTTCGAGCTCGGGGCGGTGGACTACGTGGCCAAGCCGTTCCACGCGCACGAACTGCTGGCGCGCGTACGCACGCATCTCACGATTGACCGGCTGCGCAAGGACAACGAGCGGCTGGTGCGCGTGGAATCCGAGGTCGCCCGGCATCGCTCGGTGGCGCAGATGGTGGCTGGCGTGGCGCACGAGATCAACACGCCGCTCGGCATCGTCAATACGGCGGCCAGTCTCGTGACCCGCGCGCTGTCGTCGCCGGTACTCACGGCCCTGGGCGGGACGCCGGATGGCCGGGAGGTGCTCGACGACCTGACGGATGCCAGCGCGCTGATTTCGCGCAACGTGACCCGCGCGCACAAGCTGGTGCAGGATTTCAAGAAGGTTTCGGTCGATCAGATCACCGACAGCAAGGAACAGGTGAATCTGGCCGACGTGGTGGACGAAATGGCGCACCTGTTCCGGGTGACCTCCCGCACGTCGCGCTTGGACGTGGTGATCGCCAACACGTTGCCCGACGCCCGTGGGGAGTGGCTGGGGTACCCGGGCTCGCTCACGCAGGTGCTGCAGAATCTGCTGAGCAATGTCCAGCGCTACGCCTATGCCGAGGGCGTGGGTGGCACCGCGGAGATCACGCTCGCCCTCGAGGGCACCGGCGCCGCGGCGAGGTACCGCATCGCCGTCCGCGATTTCGGCCGCGGCATTGCGCCCGAGCATCTCCCCCGTGTCTTCGAGCCGTTCTTCACCACCGGCCGCGGCAAGGGGGGCAGCGGCCTTGGTATGGCGATCGTGTACAATCTCGTCACCGCGCATCTGCAGGGAACGATCGCCATCGCATCCACCGTGGGTGAAGGGACCACCGTAACCGTGCTCGTGCCGGTCATTGCGCCGGAGTAGGGCGCCGCGCACCACTCGGCGGCCTGCCACTTTGGGCGTTACCGCCTCCTCCCGATACCCCGAAAGGAATTCCCGAGTATGCATTCCACCGAGTTCCATGTCGTCCTGGTGGACGACGAACCCGACGTTCACGAGATCACGCGCCTCGCGCTGCGCAAATTTCGCATCTACGGCCTGCCGGTGCGGTTGCACTCCGCCGCCAGCAAGGCCGAAGGGATCGAGCTGCTGAACAGCCTCACGCTCGGCCGAGCGGACATCAATCTGGCGGCGGTGGCGCTGATCGATGTGGTCATGGAAACCGATCACGCCGGGCTCGAGCTGTGCGCGTATATCCGTGAGGTGATGAAGAACCGCCGCATGCAGCTGTATGTTCGCACCGGACAACCAGGTGTCGCGCCGGAGCGGTCGGTCATCGACCAGTATGACATACAGGGCTATCTCGCCAAGTCCGAGGCCACCGAGGACAAGCTGTACACGTTGGTCAAGGCGGGGGTGCGCCAAGCCTGCTATACCGGTACCTCGTATGCCCTGCAG
>Ga0114970_10002513_pt1 | contig 13668 bp, 20 predicted proteins | sample M_140205_XF_Meta_FD_87030 | JGI IMG/M metagenome (GOLD analysis project Ga0114970, IMG submission 87030) | Freshwater microbial communities from Lake Montjoie, Canada to study carbon cycling - M_140205_XF_MetaG | ecosystem: Environmental > Aquatic > Freshwater > Lake | place: Lake Montjoie... | reverse complement strand
GCCGTAAGCATGTAGTGAGTAGGTGTTGCCGCCGCGCTTGTTTCTAAAATTGTACACGCCAGCATAGTCCGAGGCGATCCGCATCACCGCCATGTCGCTGCCATGCCGCGACTTGATGTCCTCAAGTACGCGCATGAGAGAGTGAGCGCAGTCCTGGTGAACCCGAGTGGTCAGCACCTGCTTGCCCTGGTAAAAAGTCGGATAAGGAAACGTAATTTTGTCTAGATTGTTTTCATTCCCTGGCGATCCGTAGAATGCTTGGAGCGCCGACTGAGACTGTAGCGGCCACGGTGACGGGTGCGGCATCAGAGCATGCAGGTGAGCGCGACACGCCGCGATCGACCGCGGCCCCCAGAATCCATCTGGCTCGGCTCCCACGCGCCGCTGTAGCGCTATGATCTCGCTATGCACCATGACTAATTGCTCTCGTGGTATTCGACTAGCATCAGCACCACTGTCACTTATCGGCGAACATCTGGTTGGCGATGGCGACTGCCGTTGCCGAGTCCATCGATCCGGTGAAAGTGCCGTCTGGGTTGTTTGTGACCGTGCAACCAGTCAACACAGCCGCGATGATGAGTGCGATGATTAGGAGTATGAGTTTCATTTGCTTTTGATATTGATCAATCCCATGATAGCGAGGCCGACAGTGAGGATTGAATTTTGCAGCTCGGGATCTAGGTGGATACCGCATGCCATAGCAATTGCGATGAGCCCCTTCCAAGTGGATTCTTCGCGTAGTTTTTCGATGATTGCGTTCATGGTTATTTTAGGTTTTTGGTGATGATTGAGACGGCGCTGAGAGTTGAGACGATGATTGCTGCAACCAGCGCCACGGTCTGTAGCCATGGGTTGATCTCAGCCGGGACGATGTTGACAATTAGCCCGGCGATCGGAGCGCCGATGCCATAGAGAAATTTGGTTCCGAGGTCAGTTGAGTCGAATGGATTCATTTGGGTGTAGCAGTGGTAGTGCGAACGATTTTTGAGATACGGAATCCTTTTGGTATAGTCGGCGCAGGGGGAACGACGAGCGTTGCCGACGGCTCAGACTCGCCAGCGATGTTTACGCCTGTGACGTTGACGTTGGTTCTACCGTCAGGAATCTGAACCGTGACTTGCGTTTCGGTAGTGCTGGCTACAGGCGAACCGTTAACGTATAGCGTATATGAATCCGCATCGGGGCTAGTGTCCCATGCAAAGGTCACTGTGCGTTCTGCTGCAAGAGGCAGGATTAGGGTTAGCAGAAGTGATGTAGTTTTAATCACGATTTAGAAATTTGTTACCGTAGCACGGCAAGTAATAGATGCTGGATCAATTGCAACTGCTGTAATGTTTGCAAGCCGAATACTAACCGTGTTTGTTGCACTAACCCAAGCTTGCTTTACAACGATTCCTGTTTCCAGTGCTGCACTCCAACCAAGAGATACCGAAGGGTTATTGGTGGTAACAGCACCTGTAACGGTAATTGTTAAAGTAGCTTCACCTAATGCTCCAATGCTTGGAAAATCAAGAGCAGCAGTACTTGAAAAAATGCCGAGTGCAGCCGCGCCAGAACCTACAGTTAAGCTCGTTGCGAAATTTCCGTGGTTACCATAAAAATATCCCCACCGTTGACCAGATTTTCCAACCGTAAAAATATCATTTGTAGATGCTGGAACAACACCATATCCGTCAAGCCTAAGAAGCATACCACCAGATCCACCAACTATGTTTAATCCATTGGTATTATTATAGATTGAAGCCCAAGTCGACGGGTTAATTAAATCACGATTATGGAAACGTAGTTCCGCGCTAGCAGCACCTGTTATTTCAAGAATATCTTTTGATCTCCAGCCACTATGGTTACCTATTGGCGGTACTAGCCTATGCTGTAGCTGTTTAGGCCATGCGGAAGAAACGTGACGGTGGTACGCCGCACCAATTGCGTTTGAACCAGCAGTATTGGTGTGTATCTCGTCACCAGCATCATAAATACCCCAGAGCAAGCCAATCTCCCACGACGGTATCATTGCGGCAATGTCGAATAATGGCACTCCGTTCGCACTACACCACGTTCTACTGTCGTTTATACCCTGTACATTGTTTGCGTAATTAGCGTTGGTTGTTTTAATTGGGTTCGGATTCCAAACAACAATTTGGCAATCTGGGGCAGCGGCACGAATTGCGGGGTATACATCATCCTTCCATTGGGTAGACATTACCGAATCTGCATAATCATAAATTAAAGTATTAGCTCCAGTGAGAGCAATTACCTTTGCGAAAACCGTAGAGTTTAATCCAGCCAGTTGGTTCCCCCAATCGGAACCCGATACTGACCCAAAAGAAAAATTTTTCAGTCCTATAATGCTTTGATAACAACCAACCGCAATAATTTTTACATTTCCACCAGACGAAAGGCAACGAATTTCATTATTCAAAGCAGAATCGGCAGCAATAAATCCACCGTCGGGACTAATCAAGAAGTCATCTTCGTAAATACCAGCGTCTAAAGTTGCATTAGCTGTTGAGATTGTAGCAATTGTTGTAAAACTACCACTACCTACTTTTCTTTGTACCAGCAAGTTGCCACCACTCGGTTGTTTAAGATAAATAACCGAAATAGATCTCATTGGACCAGCATAACTATTAAAAGAATAGTCATAAGATGCTCCTGCTGGTAAATTTTGAACTGCTGCTACTGAGTATACATAATTGATTTCACTAGTCGCACCATTCAAAGGATTGTATGGTCCCTCTACACCCTTCATCGAACCATCATTTGCTGGATGATTTGATATATATGCGTTAAATCTACGAATAAAGGAATCACCAATTCCCACAATAGTGTTTAAACTACTATATCCTAAAGTACCATTTTTACTGTGCATTATAAGACTTGGCATTACTGAAGCACCGCTTGTACTTAGAACAGGGCCACTTGTAAGGTTGCCACCTACTGGTGGTGCTAATGATTGCCACGTTGTACCGTTGCTGGTAAGCACATTTCCATTGGTGCTTGGAGCAACTACTTGTAATGCCGTTGTCCCATTACCCAGTAGAACATTGTTAGCCGCAAGAGTTGCTGCACCTGTGCCGCCTTTAGCGACTGACAGCGTCCCTGTAACTTTTGCCGTACTTAGGTCAACTGCACCTGTTGCAAGGTCAGCAGCGACGATGTCACCCGTGCCTTTTTTGACTGCACCTAGTACGCCAAGCGCATCTTTAGATGGAGTGCCGGTTGCTGCGGTGAGCAATGAGTTGATGTCTGTGCTTACTGGAATTGGCATGATTTTGTTTAGTTGAAAGTGTAATAGTCAGTACCGGCTAAATTTATGTAGTAATCGTTTTGATAGGTAAAGCTGTTGCTTGGTGCGCCACCCGGGCTTGTGCCGCCAGCCTTGCCAAGTATCGTTAAAGTAACATCACACGCGTCAGGGTTTGCGGATGGGTTGGAGAAAACAAATTGCTCACCGGAAACATCAACACCAATATCCCATGATTGAAGATGCTTGCCTGGGGTTAAAAGTGTCGTTCCACCATATGTGTTTTGCAACGCGACCCCACCATTTAAACAGACTGTGAGAGCAGCGTAGATCAATGACAAGTTGGGGATAGCGTTGCCTTCAAAGTCCTTGCCGTCACCGTCATACAATGCAACACCGGTTGTTGCTGCACCCAAAATTGTGTTAGCAGAATTTGCTGTGGTAATCCCGGTGCATGTGCCGTTTGCGACTGCAAGGTTGCATGTTGTGTCGTTGGCTTTTATAATCGATACCCCGCCAATCGTTACTGATTTGCGGGTCAAGACGATCGAGGTTGTTGTACCACTAACCGTAAATTCTTGAGCAAAGCTAGCGTCGGCAGCGAGGGCTGCTCGCACTTTACCAGCCCACACCGTGGCTGTGTCTCCAATCAAGACAGGCACATATTTTATAGGCAAAGCAATGAGATAGGCCGTCAGGGTTATGGCAGCGGTTCCAGATTGTGCTATCGTACCAACGCAGGTTAATGTCTCAACCTGTGCTGTGCCTGGAACAAATGCGGTAAACGTACAGGCAGCAGTCTCTTGCGAGATTGTGAGCGTGGATGCCGTGCCGATCATCACCGCACGGATGGAATACATCACATCGGCATCAGGAAAGTTTTCCTGCTGTGTCGTTACACCTAGCTTTAAATCATTGTAGATGTTTGTCCCCGAAGGTTTCGCGATCGATCGCAAACCATATGATAGAGTTGGTTGCTCAATCTCCATGGTGGATTATGCGACTCCAGCAACAGTGATTTGTAATGCGCCTGGTGCGCTAGCTGCGAATGTGTAGGTTGTCTCGGCAAGCCCGGGGACAAACTGCGCTGCACCATTTGCGCCGATCGTAAACAAATCGTTTACGTTGCCAGTGACAATAAATGCTGCGCCGACGGTTTTAAAAAGCTCGCCTGTCACGCCAGTCATTGTTGGCAAGGTAGTTCCCTCGAAATCTTTTGCATCACCGTCGTAGATCAGCACACCTGTAGTTGCAACTCCGGCAGTCGTGTTAGCCGAGGTTGCCGCAGCCGTGATGCCAGTGGCTGTGCCTGTCGCGATTGCAATGTTCAACGTAGCATCATTAGCAGAATGGATGTGATGTGTTATACCAGCGGATACCAGCACGGTTGCTGGCTTGCGGGTTAAAATAATTGCAGTGGTTGTACCGCTAACCGTGAAAAGTGCAGTAACCGCTGTGTCAGCAGCAAGCGCAGTGCGAACCTTTGCAGCCCATAAAGTTGGAGTGTCTGACGCAGCAACAGCAACAGGGATTGTCTTTGGTGATCCCGTCATGCCAACCGCTGTCACAACGATAGATGCGTTACCTGCGATCGTTACCGTGCCAACAGCGGTAGCCGTCTCGACCTGTGCAGTGCCTGCACCATATGCGGTTGAGCCGCTGGTCGATCCAGTGAGGTGGTTGAGCGAAAGGATATTGCCAGAAGCTGAAAAGAATGCCTGGAGAGAGTAAGCAACATTTGCTGTGGCCAGCGTGAATGCCTCGTTGTTGCTTCCGATTTGCACCCCGCCCAGCACGTTAGTGCTTAACGGCGTTGCTTTAGTTGACAGACCGACGGTAGCGCGTGTGTTGCTTAGATTCATAGTTGTTTCTAGTGTTCAGTTTTATTCGCGGTGTCAAACGGGTGAAGGATTCAAAGCTGAGTCGCAGCATCCAGAGATTCTCGTTTTAGTTGGAGGATGGGATACATCGGCTAACTCAAACAAAGCCTTAGCCGATGCCTCATTATTTTCGCCTGCCTCTATGCATGCTCGGCAGTTTCCTGTTAATGGCTTTCCGCCGTGGTAACCCAGCAGGCAACCGTCAAGATAGTGAGGGCAATTCATGTTATTTCAAAAAATGTTCCGTCAGGTTGCACTGTTGCATAAACGGTGATGGTGGCAACTGGAGTGGATGCACATGCACTCTGTGTGCCGGGAGAAATGGTTTGTAATTTTAAATCGCCTTTGTAACTGACCTTCAAAAGAGCGAATCCAGAACCACCTTGCGGAGAGTACCAACCTGCAAAGCACTCGATATTGTATGATGATGACCAAAGACCATCAGTGCGTGCTAAATCCACAAGAACGTTTACACGCTCAAATCCGTTTTTAGACTGGTCATCCGTTCGCCCGTCACCGCCAATTAACCATAAAACATACGTCCCACTGTCACCGCATGAAAATCCAACGGTTTCTGAGAACGCCGAAGTCTGTGTGTCCAAGTCAGTCATGTCAGTGCCAGTCCAATCGTAGGTGATGGCTAGCTCAGTCAACTCGCAGCAAACGCATGATGGCCTACCATTGCGGGTAATGACCTCGTTGCTGAGATTCATTTTTATAACTGGCATATCAATCGCATTCGGAGGTATCAAGCCAAAGCACAGTCGTTCCGTTGTGACCTAGCACCGATGTCCCAGATCCGCTTGGATTAGAAAGAGCGATCCACTCAGTGCCGTTATGGTAAAGAATATTGCCCTCGACTCCAGGCGGCAAACTGCTGATCGTGCCGGTCAGAGATATTTTCCTGCCAGCATTGCCTCCTTGCCCGGTGGTCTTTGTCTCAGCGAGCTGCAAGCCGCTGCTGTGTGCATTGGTATCAACCTCTAGGGCTGAGTGTACAAAGTTAGCCATCAAGTCTTTTGCCGAGATGCGGTACGGGTAACCAGCACCACCGATTGCTGGTGGTATCTTTGCCTTCTCTGAAAAATCGATTGGTTGGTTTGCCATATCAATAAATCCTTGTGAGCATAATATCTAGCTCGATAAACTTTCCGAAATTCCTTTGCGTTAAGATGGTTGGCTTTGGCTTTTTAAGCGATACGACAACAGACAAATCTTCAACAGTTGGATGTTGAAATGTGTAAAAATCATAAAACCCATCAAGACCGTTGCCACCGTATTTCTTTATGAAAGTGACAAAAAAATCTAAGTACTTGATGTAATTTGGCGTGGTTAAATCTGATTCAAATAACGCAAGCGTTTCCAGTATGTAAACCTCCTCGGCTGGCAAAGTAATTTGATAGAACAAATCAAACAATGAAAAAACTGTACCTCCATCAGTTAGAATAACCTAAGTTGCCACTGGATCGGGAATGCTTGTTGATGTCCTGCCGTATGCAGATACTTGAAACTCGGTAAATCCGTATTCGGTCTGTCTCTCTTGTGGTGCTGGATGGATGTATAACCCATCGACCTGCCCAGCATCGATATTCAATGATGATCCGTTTTGCAATGATGCCCGAGCATTTGCTACCGATCTGGTAGGGCAGGTTAACACCTGGTCAACTCTCATTAGACCGCTAGCAAATGTTGCCGTTGTCCTGTTTGGCAACTCGATCAGGTTGTCGCCGTTTGCTGTGTAAATCTGGTTCATTTTTTAAACTCCTAACGCCATAAGTGGCAGTTTTTTATCGATGCTCTTGACCGAGGTATCGATTGATTTTGCGATGGTTTCCAGAGATTTTGCTGGGTCTTTGCCTTTGCCATCTTGCCCACCGCCTTTCTCACCTTGCTTGCCGGGTGCTAGCTCTTTGTTTCGGACATTGAGCTTTTCCTTCACCGCGTCACGAAGCTCTCGTTGAGACATGCCTTTGGTGTCGATCTCAAGCTTCCTTGCCATGTCTGAGATCGATGTGCCGAAATCTTTGGTTGAGTTGGTAGCCTTTTTAAACTCGTCCTGCAGTTGCTGGTTTTCCTCTCTACCTTGCAATATCCGAGATTGTTTTCTGGCTCCGGTAAAGTCTCGCTCGCCGAGCTTCTCACTAAACTTTGATTTGATCTTGCCACCGGGATCGAGCTTTTCGCTTTCCTGTGCCTTGGCAATGTCAGCATTCATCTGCTGAGATGCGGTAAGTTGATCTTTTAATTCCTTGGTGATTCCCTTGTTAATTTGCAAGTTGTTTTCCAGGTGCTGACCTTGAGCCGCAACGGCTGATGTCATAGCATCTTGTAGAGTTGCCCCGCCATCCAATGCTTTTTGCAGTGCAACATAATATTGCTTTTGACCTTCTAATTCTTTGGTCAGTTGCTCATTGCCTAGTCCCTTTTGCGTTGCAATGTCTGCTTCAATTTCCTTGATTTTCTCAGCGTTGCTGGCTCGCTCGCCGCCGCCTTTTATTTGCAGTGATAGTAATACATCTTCATCATTGATTTTTTTTAGTGCTTCTTGATTCTGCGCTTTCAACAACCTCAGCTTCTCGGATTGGAGATCGTTCTCCATTGCGACCGTATCAACGAGTTGAGCAGAATCTTTCTTTGCTTGATCATAAGCCTGTTTCATCGGAGTCATGGCGGCTTTTATATTTTCGCCCATCGAGGCAAAGCCAGCATTCGCTATCTCAAAATAGTTTTCTGCTCTTTGTTTGTCAGCCGTTCCAATTAGTAATGTTTTGTATGCTTCATCAAATCTGCCGATTGAGATCAAAAACTGAGCAAGTATTTTGTTCATTTTTGATGATACCTTGTTGATGATTCCTTCCATCAACGCATCAATTACAATCAAGATCCCTGATTGATCTAGCAGCACAGGGATCGCGGCCATCACGCCACGGATCGATGAATAGATCGAGTTGATGGAGTCAGCAATCTGCAGCTTGATGCTGCTGAAGATCAAATTGAACGCATTGCCAAACTCGCCCATGTTCACCGCCTGGAGCGCAGCAGAGAATCCCTCCATGGCGTTGGAGCCGCCGGTCAGAACCTCGCCGAGCCGCATGCCAATCGCGGCGGTGTCGATGCGGGACAGTAGGCTGGTGACCAGCTCGAGCGCCGGAGCCATGCGATCCATCAGTCCAGCGGCAAACTCCACAAACTTGCCCTTGATGACGGTGATGTTGTCCGAGATGTTATCGAAGATTTCTGCCGAGCGAGTCATCACCTCTGGCATGCTGCCGAGCTGTGATTTTGCCACGTCGATCTCGTCACTCAGATTCAACAGCACCGGGATTAAAGCGCCACCACCTCTGCCAAAGATGCCCATGGCTAAGGCTGCACGTTGTGCTGGATCGTCAACTTCCTTGAGCCTCTCAGAGATCATCTTGAGTTGCTCGACCGGAGCCTTACCCTTCAAGTCATCAAAGCTCAGACCGAGGTTTTTTAATGCCTCGACATTCTTGTCGCTGCCATTGGCAGCATCGATCATAAACTTTTGCAGCTTGTTGATCGCTGGGCCGACAGCGTCTGCCGATGATCCAGCATTCTGAAATGCTCGCTGCAACACCATGAGGTTTCCAGATGTCTCGCCTGTCCGATCACTCAAATCCTTCAGCTCGCCGCCCATGTCGAGCGCACGGCCAAAGTCTGCTAGGCTGCCAGCAATAGCATTCCCAGCAATGTTGAGCGCACCGAATCCAAGCGCGAGCGCAGCGCCGGCTTTAACCATCGAACCAAACGATGCCCCAACCGACTTCGATACCTGGTCAACGGTTTTGTTGATTGTCTCGGTAGACTTGTTGATCTTGGCGACCGTTACCGAATAGCCTGCATCTTCGGCGGAAAACCCAACTGTGATGTTATTGCTCATGCGAATTTTTTGAATGCATCTTCAATTAAGCGTAGCGAGTCAAAGGACGATGTCTCTCTGGGTCTGTATGTCCGATGGATTCCTTTTGAATACAGGTCACAATCGATGATCTGTAGCCCTGCGCTGATGGGTAACTCCTCGAGAATTTCCCTGTAGCCCCAACCAGTTGCCGACGCTAGGTGATAGACGTAGCTTGCAAGCCAGTTGGGGACTGCTAGTTTTTTGACTCTGGAGCCTGTGGACTAGAGTTTAATGCCACCGATGCCGCCGCCAGGTAGGTATTCATCGCGGTGTTCATCAACTCGACGTAATCGTTTAGCCCGGTGTGGTACGGCATGTGCGTATCGATCCAATCATCGACAGCATTAAGAAAGTCGGTGCGGTTGTTTACCACCGTACGGATCAATTCTTTCGACTCCGAATGCAGGTAGATAAACGCAGCGGTCTTGGATGTCGGATCGCCGAAGTCGTCGTCGAAGACCTTGTTGCGCTGTAGCCAGGACAAGCTCAGCCCGGTCATCGGGCGCAGGATAAACTTGCCCTTTTTCTTTTTGCCGTCGGTCATGCCTTCATGTCTCAATTCTTCGTCGTCTGTTAGTTCTGTCATGTCTGTATAGGTTAGATTAGTTTGGAAATGGCGAGCTTGGTGGCATCGCTGGCATTTTCCGAGATGGCAACCTGCCGCCCGTTGACCTCGACAACCACCATCTTCGGCGTGGCCTTGATGTCGGTTATCAGTTCGTCACGGTTTGCTGCGTATGCTCGCAGGTAATTGATGACGTTCTCTGGGTCTTTTTTGGCGAGCGCATCGGCCCCAGTTGTCATGCCTTGAAATACCGCGTCTGCGGATAGCCCTGCTGCGTTTGCTGGCTCAAACCAGTAAGTGGTCGAGTCGCGACCATCGCGCCGCACCATGCAGGTGAATGCCACCTTTTTGAACCCGAGCGTCAGCAGTGCTGTTGCGGTCTTGAGGTTGGACGTATAAAATAATTTCTGCGGAGTCATATTTGTTTGCCCTCAATTTTATGCCGGAGGGCGAACGGCAAGTTAGATTAAGTGGTCATCGTCGATGCATATTGCGTGGCGCTGAGAGAGACTTTTTTAAACTCTCCCTGGCTGCTCGACTCGTTGACGGAATCAACGATGATCGTGCCGCCGCTCAGGCCGCCGGTGTCGGTGGCATTGGCAAGAGACAATAGGGCTGCCACATCATAAGCAGCAGACCCATTGACGTAACCCTCAAGCGAGATTGCTGCTGTCAGACCGCTATAGGCCACGGCGACAACATCGTTGACTGCATCACGCACCTCGGTCTTGACCGACTGCACGTTGCGAGAAAAACTGGTGAGGATGATATCTGACTCGTTAACGATACCGTACTCAAGATCGGCTGCTGCGGTGCTTTTATAGACTGTTGCTGGCATAGTGGTTGGTGTTCACCACTTGCCGGATGTCAAATTTTAGGCTTAGTTCTGAGGCTGCAAATCAAAGCGCGAGCATAGCACTTCAGCCGTAAACGATACTTCTAGGATGTTCTCATCCCAGCTCTGCGTGCTGCCCTGGTAAATCCACGAGTAGGTTTTCATGTCATCCAAGGTGGATGATTTCATGTAGCTCGAGTCGCCGAATGTTGACTCGATCTGATCGATCCACTCGTCAAGGTCATCGTCATTGTCCCCGCTGTGGACGCGCAATGTTGCGGCGATGGTGACCATCTCGACGTGCTGCAATGCCTGGCTGTGCGCGGCCGTGTTCGTCACCTCAACAGCTAGTACCGGCAGCTCGATGGCATCGCGCAGCTTAGCGTCCACAATCGTAATGGTGGTGCTTGGAGTGTTTTGTTGCAGAGCGGCGATGGTTGCTAGTTTGAGCCGTTGTGAGGTGGTCATTTGTTTGCTTTCTCGATTGATTTTGCGGTGGTGATTTGCATCCACTTGAGGCCATTTCTAAATCCCTGCTGGTGGGAGATGATCACCTCTGCTTCAGACTGGATATTTTTGATGTAGGATGTTGCGTTGGTGATCTCAACCTTTGACTTAATATCATGGCCGGTCTTGGTGACAAATCCATGCGCCGCTTCTGCATGCCTGTTGATACGGCTATCAACTCCGCTCATCTTGGGCTTACCCAGATCATTGCATGCTTTTACCCATGCAGCTTTTGCCCGAAATGCTTTCGCCTGCTGGATTTTTTTATAGTCATTTTTCTGACCGGCAGGAATAAGGTCTAACCAAGGCTTGCCTTTTTGTTTTCTAAACTGTCGATATGGCACAACTCCTTTTACTCGCGCAGCATTGTGTGCAGATTTAATGTCTCGGGATTCTGGATAGGCACCCATGTTGACCCCAAACCAAACGCTATCAATTTGGTGACCGATGCTTTTTACGAATTTGTCTAGCTTGTCGCCTTTTAATCCGTAGGGCTGCACGGTTGTTACTAACCTGCGTCCTGCGGATTTTGCCATGCGCTGTAGTCCTTCCTCAGCGGTTTTACCCGTTGCCCTGGTAAAGTCCTCCAGCGACTTGTTAAACCTAGCAATCCCAGTAGGATCGGTCTTGATGGTCATTTTCATTTTACTTCGAGTTGTTGATGCTCGTCAGTTCAAATGATACGGACACGGTGCCGATTCTAACCTTAGAAATCCGATATGCATTCGCACCGATGGTGCATCGCTTTTTGAGCAACAGGATAGGGTTGGCAACATGACTCGGTTGCGCTATAGCTATTGTCTGGATATCGTTCTCGTAGCCACCTAGCGCCCCTTCATAAGTATGACTGACATCATCCCAAACCACTGGGAAGGATTGCCCATCCACCACCATCGTTAGTGTGCCAAACAACGCATCTGCTTCGTTGTTGCCGACCAATAAAAAATCATCAACCAGACTCATACCATTAGGTATGAAGTCAAAAATTAGGCGGCCTTCAGTCTGTTAAGGCGTGGGCATTGTGGAACCCAGCGCAGCACGTCATCGGTGCGACCTGCGATGTAGCGAGCGCGTGGGTTGCGAACAACCGATCCCTCACCTCCAGCAGTGACGATCTCGTCGGCATGCTCGATGAGGTGGCGGGTGTCGGTGCAGCGCACTTGCTTGACGATGCCAACGTGCGCTGGGAGAGGGATGGCGAGCAGTTGCTTGTACCTGGCGCTGAATGGTGCGGAGCTGGGTACGTCAAAGGCTTGGAATGTCAGACCGTGCCATCCAGCGGCCATCAGCGTCTGGATCGCATTAAATTTGCCGCGACCGGCGAACAACTCACCGTCGAGCGTAATTGCTGGCATGCTTGCCTTGAACCATGCAGGAGCTGCGAGGATGTTACCTTCGCGGGTCACAAAATCAGCACCGTCCCACATGACGCGCCAGCCGTCAAGCTTCTCGGACATCATCCAGCCGTCAACTGATTGACCTTGGTAGTCGCGGAGAAGGGTTACTTGCACGCCTTTTTGTAGGCTTTATTTATAGATTCGTAAAGACAAATCACTGGTATTTTAAAATAAAAAACCCACCACCCGGGATGGGTGATGGGCTTTGTTTTTACTATGAATACACTACTTAGTCAGCTTCTTTTTTGGAAGCTCATTTACCCACAAAGCCTTGTTTGCATTAAACACCTCAACGAGGTTGAGACTGTAAAGTTTGCAAATGCCATGATTCTTGGATTCGACCACTCCCGCGTCAAAGCTGATGCAAGGAATGATCTTACCTTCAGCAGTGACAAGGATATAGTTAATTGGAACCATTAGATTATGGAGTTAGGACAAGAATTTTAAGTGCCGAAGTATCAGCAGCAACTGCACCGAACATGATGTCATAAGAACACCACAGGGCGCGGTTTGCGCGACTGCTCCACATGTTCATCTGCACTGTCAACCCAAGGTCTTCAATAAGGATGTTTTCCTGAGAGATCAGATCGTCAGTTACTGGCGAGCTAAGTGGAATACCAGCGGCCATTGCGATAGCTTCTGGTGATGCGGCAAATCCTTTGATCGTTGCACCTGCACCCGTCCAACGGTTGTTAAAGAAGAAACCGTCAAAACCAAAGATGCCAGCATTGCGGCCATTACCAGCAAGGGTGAAACCCTCAAGGGTAGATGGCAGGAATTGTGCGTAGATTGAACCGTCCACAACCAAGTTGCGCTCGGAACCATCTTGCAATGCACCCCACAATGTTTTCAAACTTGTAGCAGTTACCAAAGACGCAGTGTCAACATCGACAACAGCAGCACCAAAGTTAGTAGTTGTGACAGGTGTAAGTGCAACGTCGATAATTTTGTTAGCAAGTTGACGAAGATTCTTTTCAGCCAGCATCTCAATACGGAAACCTTGGTTGATTTCGTTATTAGTAAGAGCAAAACTAGCGGAATATTGAGAAACCGAAACAGCAGCATTACTAAGCGTGGTGTCGCCACTTTCAAAGTTTGTTGCGTTGGTCTGAACGGTAGCACCAGCGCTGCAGATCGGAACCTGTACAGTTGCGCGTGGGCGGAGTTGATCGGCCGAAAAGTCCCGCGCAAATGCTTTGAGCGGAGCTAAACGGGATGAGAGGGTTGTGATTGCAGCATCGCGGAGCGAGTCAACAATAAGCCCTGCGGCGAAGGTGTTAGCCATGGTTGTTTATTAGTTGTTAGTGGAGAGTTTTTC
>Ga0114970_10002511_pt1 | contig 13681 bp, 13 predicted proteins | sample M_140205_XF_Meta_FD_87030 | JGI IMG/M metagenome (GOLD analysis project Ga0114970, IMG submission 87030) | Freshwater microbial communities from Lake Montjoie, Canada to study carbon cycling - M_140205_XF_MetaG | ecosystem: Environmental > Aquatic > Freshwater > Lake | place: Lake Montjoie... | reverse complement strand
GGCGCTTACGGCATCAAGGAGTCCGATATCAAGCCCGAGTACATCAAGCCCAATCAGGCCGGCGACAAGATGAAGGACGGGTCGCTCGACGCCTTCTTCTTCACCGGCGGCGCACCCGCCGGCGCGATTGCCGAGCTCGCCACCAGTGGCTCGGGCATTGAACTGCTGCCCATTGACGGCCCCCAAGCGCAGAGCCTGCGCGCGGCCAGCCCGTTTTTCGCCAGCGACAGCATCCCTGCAGACACCTACAAGGGCGTTGCCGCGGTCAACACCCTGGCCGTCGGAGCGCAGTGGATCACCAGCGACAAGGCCGACGCCGACACCGTCTACCAGATCACCAAGGCGCTGTTTAGCGAGGCCACGCAAAGGGCGCTGCAGGCCGGCCACGCCAAGGGCAAGATGATCACGTTGAAAAATGCTGTTCAGGGAGTCGGCATTCCCTTCCATCCTGGAGCAGAGCGCTTTTACAAGGAAGCCGGCGTGTTGAAATAGATCGCAGCCGAGCACGCTGATCAACGGGCGGATATTCCGCCCGTTGCTTTTTGAGAAAGCCCCGCGTCTGCCATGACCAACGCCAGCCCACCCACCGAGCAGCAGCTCCTGGAGCTCGAGCAGAAGTTCGACCCCGAGATGCGTTTCAGGCCTTCGGTGCCGCCGGCCACGCAGCTGATCCGACTGTTGCTGATCACACTGAGCTGCTTTCACTATTACACCGCGGGTTTCGGGCTGCTGCGCGAGACGACGCACCGCGGTGTGCATCTGGCTTTTGTGCTGGGCCTGATCTTCTTGGTCTTCTCCGGCACCCGGTACGCGCCGGGGCAGCGTGTACGCCACCGCCTGCTGAGCCCCGGTGGCGTTCCGCTAATCGACTGGGCGCTGGCGCTGGCCTGCGCCGCCAGCGTGCTGTACATCCCCTGGGTGTTCCAGGACCTCGCCATGCGGGTAGGCAACCCGAGCGACATGGACGTGGTGATGGGCAGCGTGCTGTTCCTCACCATGCTCGAGGCGACCCGGCGCAGCATGGGCTGGCCGCTGCCACTGATCGCGTTGGGCTTTAGCGCCTACGCACTGTTTGGCCGGTCTTTTCCGGGCCTGCTGCAGCACGCCGGCGCGAACTGGGCGCAATTGATTAACCATCAGTACCTGACCAGCCAGGGTATCTATGGCGTCGCCGTTGGCGTGGTGGCGACCTATGTGTTTCATTTCGTGCTGTTCGGCGTGATGGCGACCCGTATCGGGCTCGGTCAGCTGTTCCTGGACATCGCGTCGAGCATCGCCGGGCGCCACGCCGGCGGACCGGCCAAGGTCAGCGTGTTCGGTTCGGCCATGTTCGGCATGCTGAGCGGCTCGTCGGTCGCCAACGCCGTCACGGTCGGCTCGCTGACCATTCCCGCCATGATCCGGGTCGGCTACCAGCGCCACTTCGCAGGCGCGGTGGAGGCGGCTGCGTCGACCGGCGGCCAGATCACCCCCCCTGTGCTGGGAGCCGCTGCGTTCCTGATGATCGAGTTCCTGAATCTTCCCTACAGCACCATCGTCGCCGCTTCGGTGGTGCCAGCTTTCATGCACTTTTTCGGCGTCTTCATGCAGGTGCATTTCGAGGCCAAACGCTACGGCCTGCGTGGACTGAGCGATGCAGAGATGCCGCGGCTGCGCCAGAGCCTGCAGATGCGCTGGCCCACGCTGCTGCCGCTGGCGGCACTGATCAGCGTTTTGGTCAGCGGCAAAACGCCCTACCTGGCGGCCTTCGTCGGCATCAGCTCCTGCGCCATCGTCGGACTCACCACCACCGTCAGCGGCAACCGCCCGCGCAACTGGGCGCTGATGGCCGGCCTGCATCTGGTGCTGGCACTGATCGCCTTCACCACGCTGGATCCGCAGGCCAAGCTCGCGCTGTTCGTCCTGGCGGCGATCGCGACCCTTGCACTGCGCCGCTACGCCGATATCAGCGGACGCATCGGCTATCCGGTACTGGTCGAGGCACTGGAGACGGGCGCCAAGTACGCGCTGGCAGTAGGCGCCGCGGCGGCGACCGTCGGCGTGGTGATTGGCGTCGTAACACTCACCGGCGTGGGCTTCAAGATCAGCTTCATCATCACCAGCGCGGCCCAAACACTAGCCAGCGCCATGTCCAGCGTCGTGCCCGCCGCACTGGCGTCGGCGCAGTCGCTCACGCTGCTGTGCGCGCTGGTGATGACGGCCATCGTCTGCGTGCTCATGGGTTGCGGAATACCGACGACAGCCACCTACATCATCATGGTGGCGGTGGCAGCGCCCACGCTGGTGCAACTCGGCGTCGAGCCGCTGGTGGCGCACTTTTTCGTCTTTTACTACGGCGTGCTCGCCGATATCACGCCACCGGTCGCGCTGGCCGCCTACGCGGCGGCGGGAATGGCCGGCAGCGACCCGTTCAAAACCGGAAACACCGCTTTCAGGCTGGGCATGGCCAAGGCGCTGGTTCCCTTTGTGTTTGTCTTTTCGCCTTCGCTGCTGCTGGTCGCAAAGGGTTTCAACTGGTACGACTTCATCGTCACCTTTACAGGCTGCATCCTGGGCATCTCGGTGCTGGCAATGGCGCTGAGTAAGTATTTCCTGGTCGAGATGCGACGCTGGGAGCAACTGCTGTGCTTTGCCGCAGCCCTGCTGATGGTCGCACCGAGCCTGGTCGCGACGCTGATCGGCATGGCGATGGTGGCGCCGGTCGTGCTGCGCCATGTGACGCTTTGGCGCGCGGGTGCTGGCGCCTCACCGGACGCCGCCTGAGGCGCGTCGCGCCCATTGTTCCATGAATAGGACAATCGATCAGGGCGTGGTAAATTGATTCCAATGTGCCCGCCGAGGGCCCACGACCAACACCCAGGAAGGACTGCCGCCATGGAAACATCGAGCCAAACTGCGCGCGAAATCTACGCCCACTTCAAGGCCAACCCGACGCGCAAGCGCTTCGGCTTCGGCGCCAAGCCGGCGCTGATCAACATCGACCTGCAAAAAGCCTACACCTGCGTGGGCGAGTTCGCCACCGCCTACGAGACCGACCCGCAACAACTGCACCACGTCAATGCGCTGGCGGCCGAGTTCCGCGCACGCAACTTCCCCGTCGTCTGGACCTATGTGGCCTACATGGATTCGGGAGAGGACTGCGGCGTCTGGGGAACCCGCACCGACACGCCGGATTCGCTGCAGAACATCAAGGTCGGCAGCCGACGCTCCGAGTTCGACGACCGCCTGAAGATCGACCACCAGCGCGACATCATCGTCAACAAGCGCATGGCTTCGGCCTTCTTCGAGACCAACCTGGGCTCGGTCTTCAACTTCCATGGCGTCGACACCGTCGTCGTCACCGGCGGGTCGACCTCGGGCTGCGTGCGCGCTACCGTGGTCGACAGCTTGTCGCGCAGCTACCGAACCATCGTGCCGGAGCAGTGCGTGGCCGACAAGCACGAGTCGCCGCATTTCGCCAATCTGTACGACATGGCGGTGAAATACGCCGACGTGCTGTCGGTGCAGGAAACGCTGGAGCAGTTGCGCCGGATCCCAGCGGCGGCAGGAGCGCGGCGTTGAAGCGCGACCCCGGTTTTTACGACTACCTGCCCTACCACGGACGCCCGGCGATCCGCTGGCCAGGCGACGCCCGGGTCGCCTTCTGGGTGGCGCCAAACATTGAGTTCTACGAGCTCAATCCACCCAAGAATCCGGCACGTAGCGCCTGGGCACGGCCTGCGCCCGACGTACTGAACTACGCCTACCGCGACTATGGAAACCGGGCCGGTTTCTGGCGCATGCTCGATGCGATGAAGCGCTGCAATGTGCGCGGTAGCGTATCGCTCAATGTGGCGGTCTGCGATCACCATCCCGAAGTCATCCGGGCCTGCGCCGACAACGGATGGGAGTTCTATTCCCACGGCACCTACAACACCCGCTACCTGATGGGCATGGACGAGGCGCAGGAACGGGCGGTGATCCAAGACTCGATAGACACCATCAAGAAGCACACCGGCCAGAAGCTCGACGGATGGCTGGCGCCGGCGCTGACCTACACCGACAACACGCTTGACCTGGTGGCCGACATGGGGCTGAGCTATGTCTGCGACCTATTCCACGACGACCAACCGGGGCCGGTCAAGGTCAAGCGCGGCAGACTGACCAGCGTCCCGTACTCGCTCGAGATGAACGACGTGATCGTCTACAACGTCAACCTAGTGCAGCCTCGGCGTTACGCCGAAATCCTAAAACGCCAGTTCGACCGACTCTACGCCGAAGGCGAGGCCTCGGGCACCGTCATGTGCATTCCGCTGCATCCGTACCTGGTGGGTCAGCCCTACCGGATGGACGCCTTCGAGGAGGCACTGTCGTACATCACGGGCCATGACAAGGTCTGGCTGGCCACCGGACGCGAGATAGCGCAGCATTTCAACGACCACTATTTCGACGCTTTCGCGGCCGCCGCGCACACGGTGGGAGAGGCATCATGAGCCTTGCACCCGAACAACTCGCCTATCCCCAACGCCGCTATGGCATGGATCACGCGCTGTACGACTGGTCGATGTTGCCCCGACGCAAGCCGGTGCTGTGGCCTAACGCGGCGCGTATCGCCCTGTGGGTGGTTCCGGCGCTGGAGTGGTTTCCGCTGAACATGAAAGGCGTGCCTTTCAAGCCGCCGGGCGCGATGGCCACGGCCTACCCGGACCTGCGCCATTACACGCTGCGCGACTATGGCAACCGGGTCGGCATCTTTCGCATCATGCAGGCGCTCGCGCTGCACGGCATCCGCGCCTCGGTCGCCGTCAACGCGGCGGTCGCCGAGCGCTACCCGGCGCTGATTCGTGCATGCGTACAGCGAGATTGGGAGATCATTGCCAACGGCCAGGACATGGACCACCTGCACCATGCGGGGCTCTCGGTGGCGGACGAGAAAAAGCAGATCGACCACACGCTGGCGGTGCTGCGAGGTGCATCGGGGCAGGCGGTGCGCGGCTGGCTCTCGCCCGCCAAGTCCGAGTCGGCAGCGACGCTGGATCTGCTCGGCGCTGCGGGACTGGACTATGTGTGCGACTGGGTCAACGACGACATGCCCTACCCGATGCACGCCAGCGGCGGCAAGCTGCACGCGATGCCGCACCCGATCGACATCGACGACACCACCATCCTGGTCCAGAACCATCACAGCGAGGACGACTTCCGCGACCAACTGTGCGACCAATTCGATGTGCTGTACCGCGAATCGGCGACGCAGGGCGGCCGGGTGATGGCCATCTCGCTGCATCCCTGGGTCATCGGCCAGCCCTACCGCATCCAGGCGCTTGAACAAGCGCTGGCGCACATCATGGGGCACCAGGGCGTATGGGCGGCAACCGGTTGCGAGATTCTCGATGCCTGGAAAAGCGCGCAGGCCTGAATCAGGCTTGCGCGACGGCGCGCGCGTCGGCCAGGTCGTTCCACACGTCCTGGCGCAGGATCAACCCGTCGACCACCTCGAAGCGATCGATAAAGCGGATGCCCGAAAACGCGGAACCGTCGAGCCACACGCCGTTGAGCGTTCCCGAGCAGTACACGACCGCAGCGTCGGTGCTCCAGCACTCGTCTTGGCGCTCATAGTCCTTGGCGATGCTGCGGTAGCGGCCGCGCGCCCAGTCGAGCAGCTCGTCGAGCCGGTGCATCGCGGCGGCGCCGGGAAAATGCATGCTGAAGCCGCCGGACAAAAAGCGACCGGCGCCAGCCAGATCACGCGCCTGCATCAGCGCCAGGAATTCGCGCACCAGCACGCCGGCATCGGGCCGCTCGGCGCCTCCGGCAGAGAACACCTGGCCGTCGCGCTGGTAGGTGCTGGCCTGGTGGACAAACACCGTGGTGCCGGCACTGGACGCCGCGATGACCGAGCGCGCTGCCTGCGCCACGCGCGCCACCATGCGCTGTTGCGCCTGCGCGCTGTAGCCTGGCAAAAGGGTGATGGAAATAACCGGCATGCGATGCTCCCTGACTGATCTGGATGAGCGCCATCATGCACCCATCGGCCCACGCCCTCCCCGCCTTTGCGGCCGAAGACCGCATTGCCTACAGTGCGGCGCCCACGCGCGCGCCGCTGCGCTGGCCTGGCGGCGCGCGCGTGGCGCTGTGGGTCACGCCCAATATCGAGCACTATGAATTCCTACCGCAGCAGGTCCGGGTGCGCGATCCCTGGCCGCGCATGCCGCACCCCGACATACTGGGTTACGGGCTACGCGACTACGGAAATCGAGTCGGCGTCTGGCGCCTGATGGAGCTGTTTGACCACTTCCAGCTGCGCGCCACCGTATCGCTGTCGATGGCGGTGCTGCAAATGTATCCCGAGATAGCCGACGCGATGCTGAAACGCTCCTGGGAGTTGATGTCGCACGGCATGTACAACACCCGCTACCACTGGAACATGTCCGAGGACGAGGAGCGCGAGGCGATCGACGCCTGCCAGCAAATGCACCTCCGCTTTACCGGCAAGTCGCTGCGGGGCTGGTTCTCTCCGGCGGCGTCCAATACGCTCAATACCCCCGACCTGGTCGCCGAGGCCGGCATCGCCTACCTATGCGACCTTTACCATGACGACCAGCCGACCCCGATCCGGGTGCGCAGCGGCGAACTGTACTCGCTGCCCTACAGCATGGAAATCAACGACAGCATCGCCTGGCGCCGCGGCATGGAGGGCGCCGCCTTCGCGCAGAAGATGTGCGACGAATTCGACACCTTGTACGCGGAGGGTCTTGAGCACGGCAAGGTGATGAATATCGCGGTGCACCCGTTCATCATGGGCCAACCACACCGCATCGCGCACCTGCAGCACGCGCTGGACTACATCCTGGCGCATAGTGGCGTCTGGTGCGCGACCGGCGCTGAAATCATCGACCATTACCGACAGCAGCGTGTCAGCGACGCTGGCGCGCATGGCACACCCAGGAGCACCAGCACATGAGCAATCCCGGCGACTACATCGCGGCCTACACGGCCGAACGCAGCATCGACCCGGCGCGCGCGGCGCTGGTGATGGTCGACATGCAGTACGCCACCGGTTCGCGCCAGGGTGCGCTGGCGCGCAAGCTGCACGCGCAGGGCTCGGCGCTGGGCGACTACCGGTTTAAGCGCATCGAGGAATCGGTGCTGCCCAACACCCTGCAACTGCGCGCGCGCTTTCGCGCCATGCAGCGCCCGGTGTTGCATGTGACCATCGGCGCGGCCCACGCCGACGCGCTTGACGCGCCGGTCCATATGCGCAAGCTGTTCGTCGAATTCCGCAATTTCGTCGGCAGCCGCGAACACGAAATCGTCGACGAACTCAAGCCGCTGCAGGATGAATATGTGCTGCGCAAGACGACCATCGGCGCCTTTGCCTCGACCCCCATCGACAGCCTGCTGCGCGCGCTGGGCTGCGAGCAGCTTTACATGACCGGCGTGTCCACCAATATGTGCGTTGAGACCACCGCGCGCGAGGCGGCGGACCGGGGCTATCTGGTGACGCTGGTCGAAGACGCCTGCGCCACCACCCACGAAGATCTGCACCAGACGACGATGCGCAACTTCCAGCGGCTGTTCGGTCGGGTGCGCGCCACCGGCGAGGTGCTCGCCGAATTGGCGACCACGTCCTGAAAGAGCGGTATGCAAAAAGTACTCGTCGTCGTTCCGTTTGCGATGTCGCACGACAACCTGCAACTGCGCCAGCAGCAGCTGCAGGGTCTGCAGTTTGGCGACGCGCTGCAGTTCGAGTACCGCGCGGTCAAGGCCGGGCCGGTGAATTATGCGAGCCACCACGACTTTGTTCTGGCTGACGCCTCGATCTTCGAAGCCGGTTGCCGCGCCCAGGCCGAGGGCTTTTGCGCCGTATGCGTCGACACCATGAGCGACTCGGGCGTGGCGGCGCTGCGCTCGGTGCTCGACATCCCGGTGTTCGGACCCGGACGGGCGGCGATGCTCGGCGCACTGATGCTGGGCGACCGCTTTTCCATCATCACCATGGCGAGCCGGTGGAAGCCGCTGTACAAAAAGGCGCTGGACGAACTCGGACTGCACCACAAGTGCGCCTCGGTACGTGCCATCGAGGTTGCGCCGGACAACCAGGGACTTCTTGGCGGCAAGGAGGACCTTGTCTTCCCGCTGCTCGAAGCGGCTGCGCGCCTAGCGATCGAGGTCGACGGTGCTGAAGTGCTGATCCTGGGGTCGACCACCATGCACCAGGCGCACGCCTACTTGCAGCAGCGGCTGCCGGTCCCGATCATCAACCCGGGGCCCTTGAGCTACCAGATCGCCCAGTCGATGCTCGCGCTGGGCCTGAGCCACAGCCGCGTCGCCTACCCGCGTCCGATGCACCCGCGGCTGGACATGCTGGAGGCGATGATGGTGGCAGCGCAAGCCCACGTGCAGGGGCGCGCATGAACAAGCGGCTGACGGCAGAGCAGGTCCGGGCCTACGCGCACGATGGCTTCGTGCACCCGGTACCGGTACTTGCGCATGCCGAGGCGGCGGCGCTGCGCCGCGAACTCGAAGGCTGGGAGCGATCAAGGGGTGCGGCGATCGACTTTCCGGAAAAGTCCAAGTCCTACCTGCTGTTCGACTGGGCCGACCGACTGGTGCACCACCCCCACATTCTCGATGCGGTGGAAGACCTGATAGGCCCCGACATACTGGTCTACCACTCGACGCTGTTCCTGAAGGAGGCGCGCACGCCTGCCTTTGTGCGCTGGCACCAGGACAGCACCTACTTCTACCTGCAGCCGCATCTGCATGTCACGGCCTGGGTCGCATTGTCGGACGCGTCTGTGCAGGCCGGGTGCATGCGTGCCGCCGCCGGCAGCCACCTGTGTGGCCCATTCGCACACGACGACAAGCCAGAGCCTGACAACATGATCCGCCGTGGACAGGGCATCAGCGGCCTGTTCGACCAGCAGGACGGAAGCATGATGCCGCTGCGTTGCGGCGAGATGTCGCTGCACCACACCGACCTGGTTCACGCGTCGGGAGCCAACGACAGCGACGATCGGCGCATCGGCTACGCCATCAGCTACATACCCGCGCATGTGCGGCCCACCGGCCCCGTCCAACCCTGGGCGCTGCGCGTGCGCGGGCGCGACCACGGCCACTTCGTACCCGAGCGGCGTCTGGAAAATGCGCTGTCGGAGCCGGACCGCCAGCAGCACGCGCAGGCGCTGGCGGCCTTCCGAGCGCTGCAGGACGCGGGCTTCGCGCAAGCGGTGGCGTCATGAACGCAGCGCGCAGCCGGCGCCTGATCGAACTCGCGGAGCATTACTTCGCCTGCGTCGACCGGATGGATCTGAAGGCGACGCTGGCCTGCTTTGCGCCCGATGCCCGCTTTTGCATCGCCACCTTTGACCAGCAATACCACGGCCGCGATAGCGGCATTCGCTGCATGTTCGAGCGACTGAACACGCGTTACGCCAGCGTGTGGCACGGCGACTTCGACCATGTCACGCAGGGACCGGACCGCATCGCAAGCCGTTTTCGGGTCGAAAATCGCGGCCTCGACGGACAAACCTCGGTCAAGAACAACTGCAATTTTTTCCGGCTGCGCGGCGAACTGTTGGAAGAGGTTTTCGTTTACATGAGTGGCGACAACTCGCTGCGATAGTGCCAGCGCCAACGCCAACACCCCACCCGTGAGTACCTGCTGTCGGGCGGACCGGCCCAACGGCATGCAACTGGGAATGGATGCCATCAAGTCCGACGAAAACTGCCAACTGCGCGACGGCTGTACCAACCGGCGGGCTTTGTCGCGATATATCCCTGCCGCCGCGCAGGCGCCCGGCTCAGGCGGACCGGGTCAGGGCAAGCGCGGCTTCGTAATGGCTGAGGTCTAGGTAAGCATCGGGTGCGGGCGCGACACCACCCCACATACCTTCCATCTCGGCACGAATGGCCAGCACCGCCTCGAAACCCGCTCGGCTGAAGGCGGCGTCGATTGCCAGACCAGAGCCCGGCGCGAGCAGGGCCTCATAGCTTGCCCCGGCGGCGGCGGCCGACAGCTTGAAGTTGTCCTGCAGCAGCGCGATGGTCTGCAGCCGGTTTTCGGGGTGCATCACATGGCGCTGGCCTTCGATGTAGGCGGCAAGATAGCGCCGCAGCACCGGGGCATTCGCCCTTGCCCAGCCGCGCAACACGAAGGCGCCGGTAGCCTGGTACGGGCCGAGCAGGCTGAACTGGCTGCCAAGGCTCTTGAGGCCCTTTTCGCGCACCGTGAATGAAAACGGCGGGTTGATCATGCCGGCTGCCAGCTGCGGGTCGGCGACCATGGCGGCAGAACGCGGTCCGGTGCCGCCCGCGAGCCGCACGCCGTAATCCCGGTCTTCCAGCAGTCCGTGGTTCTTGAGAATCTTCTTGGCCGCCAGCGCATAGGCGGTACCCGGCGCGTCGACCGCCAGCAGCTTGCCGCGCAGATCGGCGATGGCGTTGATCTCGGTTCGCACCATCAAGTCGTTCATGCCGGCATCGCCGCCGCAGACGATCACGACGTCCTGTGCAGCCGCCTCCACCATGGCGACGGCATTGTCCACCGCAGCGTGCGCAATCTCGAAGCGGCCTGCAGCCAGCCCGCTGCGCTGCGCGTCGGAGCTTGCCGTGTGCTGGACCTCGATCTGCAGCCGTCGACGGGTGAAATAGCCCTGCGCCATGGCGGCCATCAGCGGCAGATTGCTGGAGGTGTTGAACACATTAACCCGCAGCAGCGCGGGCTCGGCGGCGGCCGTGGCAAGGCCGAAATCGGCGGACTTCGGGATCAGGGACATGAGGGGTACTTTCAAAGATGCAGCAAGCGATCAACCGGGCTCGGCCAGCGCCGTCTGGCGCAGCGCATCGACGCTCAACGGCATCTGGCGCATGCGCAGACCGACTGCATCGGCCACGGCGTTGGCGATCGCCGCCGCCACCGGGCCGTTCGTGGCTTCGCCGGCACCCAGGGACTTGTCGCCCGGTCTGCTGAGGAGTTGCAACTGGACTTTCGGCACCTCCGAAAAGCGCAGAATGGGGTAGTCCTCCCAGCTGCGGCTGCGCACACGGGTGCGGTCGAATTGCACGGCTTCCTTCAGGACCCAGCTGACCGTCTGGATGGCGCCGCCCTCGAGTTGGTTGCACGCACCATCGGCATTTACCACCAGACCCAGGTCCGCCGCAATCCATAGCTGCTCGACCCGAACGCCAATGCCGGCGCGGACCGCCGCCACGACGGCGCAGTAGGCGCCGGTGTTCTTGTAGCGCGCATAGGCGATTCCCATCCCAGCGCCCTCGGGTCGCGGATGCGCATGCCGCCCGGACCAGCCGGCCAACGCAGCGGCAGCGTTGAGGACGGCGCAGCCGCGCTCGTCACCAAGGTGGCGCAGACGAAAGACCAGTGGGTCGACTCCGAGCTGTCCCGCAATCTCGTCGAGAAAGGACTCGGCGGCAAACACATTGCAATGCGCCCCCAGCGATCGCAGCGAAGAGGTGCGCAGCGGCATGGTCAGCACGCGGTGGTTGTTGACCCGCCAGCGGGCGAAATCGTAGCCCGGCACCGCGTTGCGCTCGGCGCCGCCACCGTTGGCCAGCGGCATATTGATCGCCACCTGGCGCGCGAACGGCTTTTCCAGCAGGGCTGCCGCGTGCAACACCGGCGTTCCGGATCGCCCCGGCCGCATGCTATGGCCGGTCGACCAAACGTCGTGCTGCCAGTCGCTGATGCGGCCTTCGGCGTCGACCACCGCCTGCAGGTCGACGGCCATGGCAGCGCCGAAGGGCGCGCAGCTCATTTCGTCGTCGCGGGTCCACTGCAGATGCACCGGCCGGCCCACGACGGCGCGCGCCAGCAGCACGGCGTCGCAGGCGGCATCGTCGGCGCCGTTGTGGCCGTAGCAACCGGCTCCCGGAAGATGCTGCACCGCGATCTGCGCAGCCGGCAGTCCGAGAATCAGGGCCAGATCGGCACGCAGATTGTGGATGCCCTGGCTGTGGGTCCATACCTCGACGCGGGTGGCGGCTTCGCCAGGCTCGGCCCGATAGCGCGCCACCGCACACGATGGCGCTATCGACGCATGCGCCAGAAATGGCCGCGCATAGGACGCCTTGAAGCAGCGGCTGCCGGCTGCCGCCACCGAGGCAGCCGAGCACGCCAGACCCGGGCCGGCTGCATCGGATGTCTTCTCGCCCGTCAACGAGCTGTCCAAGGGCTGCGCGCGCAAGTAAGCCGGCAGCGCGTGCATGTCAGGCAAGGTGGCGGGTTCATGCCAACGCGCGGCGCCGCACAGCGTGTGCAGCGCCGCGACGGCGGCATGCTCGCTGCTGGCGACCAGCCCGATGAAGCTGCCATCGCGGACCGTCGCCACCACGCCGGGCATGGCGGCCACGGCGTCCATCGCCACCTCCAGCAGCACCGCACCCGGAGAAGGCGGATGCGCCACCCGGCCATATAACTGGCCCGGCAGTGTCAGATCCTGGATGAAGTCGGCTTGGCCCAGGACCTTGGCCGGCAGGTCTATCCGTTGCACGTCCGCAGCCATCAGGCGATGCGCGCTAACAGGTTTGGGGCGAGCGGCGCCGCTGGCATCGACGTCCAGCAGGAAATCGTCGGCCAAGCTCCCATAGCTGCCACACGCCACGCCAGCCCCATCGCCGGTGGTGAATGCGCCGTCCAGCACCTGCAGGCCGGCGCGCTGGGCGGCTGTCAGCCGGTATCGCCGCGCAGCGGCGTCCAGGTAAATGGCGCGGGCTTCGGCGCAGACCTGGCGCAGCGCGCCGCCCGAGTCCTGCACCGACATGCTGCCCGCCGTCACGCCTTCGTGGGGTCCCTGCCAGGTGCTGGCGGGCTGGACGCTGACGCGTGCCATCGGGACGTCGAGTTCTTCGGCAGCGATCTGCGCCAACGCGGTGCTGATGCCCTGTCCCAGATCGACTTTCCCGGTACGCACCGTCACCTGGCCATCGGCATGCACGCGCAGCCACTGCGACAGGCGGCGGTTCGCCTGCAGGCTGCCAGGCAGCGGCACCGGATCCAAACTCATGCGCCGGTCCCGGCGGCGGCGGCCCGCAACACCGCGCGCACCATCCGGTTGTGTGCGCCACAGCGGCACAGGTGCGGATCAAGCGCTTCACGGACCTGCGCCTCCTGCGGCTGCGGGCACCTGGCGAGCAAGGCGGCTGCGCTGATCAGGATGCCCGACAGGCAATAGCCGCACTGCGCCGCTTGCTCGTCGATGAAGGCCTGCTGCAGCGCATGCAGGGCGCCGGGCCGCCCGAGCCCCTCGATGGTGACGATTGCCTTGTTCTCGACGGCCCACAGCGGCGTGTCGCAGGCCGGAACCGATACGCCATCGAGCATCACATGGCAGGAGCCACACTGCGCCTGGCCGCAGCCCAGGCGCGTTCCCTTGAGTCCGAGGTCCTCGCGCAGAACATAGGCCAGCGCCTTGTTCTCGTCGCACTCTACCTGCGTGGCCTGCCCGTTGAGGTTCAGGCTAACGCGTCGCTTGGCCATCGGATCATCCGCGGTCTACCGATACCCACCCGTCACGGACCCAGGACTGCAAGCTCACTTTGGCGCCGCCTTCATCACCGCGCTCAGGGTCATGAATTCTTCTTTGATGTAAGCGTCAAATTGTTCGGGCTTCATCGGCATCGACTCGGCGCCCAGTTTGGCCATGCGCTCCTTGATTTCAGGCTGCGCCAGGATCCTGCCGATCTC
>Ga0114970_10002509_pt1 | contig 13682 bp, 7 predicted proteins | sample M_140205_XF_Meta_FD_87030 | JGI IMG/M metagenome (GOLD analysis project Ga0114970, IMG submission 87030) | Freshwater microbial communities from Lake Montjoie, Canada to study carbon cycling - M_140205_XF_MetaG | ecosystem: Environmental > Aquatic > Freshwater > Lake | place: Lake Montjoie... | reverse complement strand
CGACTTGGGCGATTTACCAGCTATTGAACTTGCACAAAAGAATTTAGAAAACACCATTAAACGCATGGCAAAAGATATACATGATAAATACATTGATCCGCCAAACACAACCGATTTTGGGATTATGTTTTTACCCTTTGAAGGCATTTATGCTGAAGTGGTTCGTAAAGCCAGTTTATTAGAAGACTTACAGCGTAACTATAAAATTATTGTAACCGGCCCAACAACTTTAGCAGCTATTTTAAACAGCTTACAAATGGGCTTTAAAACTTTAGCCATCCAAAAACGCAGTGGTGAAGTATGGAAAGTATTGGGTGCTGTAAAAAAAGAATTTGAAAATTTTGGTGGCTTGATGCAAAAAGCACAAGGCAATATACAAGCAGGCTTAAACCAATTGGATGATGTAATAGGAAAACGCTCACGTGCCATACAACGAACGCTCAAAAACATTGAAACCGCTTCACAAGCTGACACCAATTTGATACTACCCGAAAGTGATGATCTGAATGAGGAGGGGTAATAAGAAGTTGTCTATCCTATTTCTAAATAATTTTCATTTCATTTCAAATTCGTGGTACATTGCGTCACGAATTAAGTGCAACACGAATGAGTTTATAAAAAATTAATGATAGGTAGGTTTAAAATATAGTATAAAATGTTGTATATTATCAACATTTGTATTATTTTTGTGGAAATTAATCAACAATAAAATGAATTCAAAAAGGCAACTACTATTTCCAAAACACTTAAAAATACTGCAACGTGTTGGAGAAAATATTAAATTAGCTCGAAAAAGAAGAAAGCTGACAACCATACAAGTTTCAGAACGGGCAGCAATAGATAGAACAACCCTTTATCAAATCGAAAAAGGATCTCCCAGTGTATCTATGGGAGCTTATTTTAATGTGATGCGAGTATTAGGTTTGCAGGATGATTTTTTAAAGTTGGCCTCAGATGATAAACAAGGAAGAACTATTCAAGACTTAGACCTATTAGGAGGTAAATAATGGCCACAGATAAATTAGACATATTAGTATACGCAGATTGGCTTGAATTAAAAGATTCAAAACTGATAGGAACACTTTCGGCTCACCAAGGCAAGGGGAGAAAAACATTTAGTTTTAAATATCATGAAAAATGGTTGGAACTAGAAAAACCATTCTTCTTTGACCCCGATATTACTTGGAATAAAGGCCATCAATTTCCAATTGGTAAAAGTATTTTTGGAATTTTTAATGATGCCATGCCAGATACTTGGGGGCGAACATTAATGAAAAGGAGAGAGGCTATAATAGCTAGAGAGGAAAAAAGACCTACTAAAAATTTACAGGACATAGATTTTTTGTTAGGCGTAAATGATGAGAGTAGAATGGGGGCATTAAGATTTAAATTGCAAGAAGATGAACCCTTTTTAAATAATGATAGGTCTCGTCCAACTCCTCCGTGGTCCACTGTAAGAGAATTACAACACGGTATCTCATTAATTGAATCGGATAAAGATAATAAGGAAGTTCGTAAATGGTTAAATATATTGTTGGCCCCCGGCTCTTCATTAGGCGGTGCAAGGCCTAAAGCAAACATCATAGATGAAAAAGGACATTTATGGATTGCTAAATTTCCATCAAAAGAAGATACTATTAATAAAGCTGCCTGGGAATTTTTAGCATATAAATTAGCTACAAAAGCAGGCATTGAAATGGCTGAGTGTAAAATCGAAAAAATAGTTGGTAAACACTTTACATTTTTCACGAAACGATTTGACCGTTTAAAGAATAAACGAATTCATTTTGCATCGGCTATGACTATGACTGGCAATAACGAAGAAACCATTAAGGATAATTACCCAAGCTATTTAGATATTGCAGAATTTATACAATTTAACGAATCGAATAGTAAAAAAGAATTACACCAATTATGGAGAAGAATGGTTTTTAATATTGCTATTTCCAATACGGATGATCATTTAAGAAATCATGGTTTTATTCTTCAAAAAAATGGTTGGCAATTATCTCCTGCTTATGATATAAATCCTTCCATTGATAAAGATGGATTGTCTTTAAATATTGATTCAAATAGTAATGCATTAGATTTTGACTTGGCAAGAAGTGTTGGCGAATTTTTTCAGCTTAATGAAAAACAAATGGATGATATTTTAAATGAAGTTAAGGTGGTGGTAAAAAACTGGAAAACGGAAGCTACAAAAATTGGGATTTCGAAAGCTGAAATTGTACTTATGACTTCGGCTTTTAAATTTTAAAATGGATAGGTTCTTTTTGAAACCTAAACCAAGCTGATACCAATTTGATTTTACCAGAAAGTGATGATCTGAATGAGGAGGCTTAAATTATTAGTAAAATAGTTGATTTATGAATTTAAAAAAGATTATGGAATTTAAATTGTATAAGTTGCCAATTTATTTAAAAGTATTGATTATGGTTTTATTTGCATTGTTACTAATTCCGTTTTGTGGACTTTTATGTTATATATCTGAATATTTAGGTGGCGATTTGACTAATGATTTTTAAATTAGGAGTATGGATAATGAAGAAATAATTTAAAACGTTTATTCTTATTTTAGTTACGTTTATTAACTAAGAAATAGCGTTTAAAAACTAGACAACTGTAATTATTTTTTTCTAGTATTTTTAAGTTGAAAAAATATTGTATAAAAAAGTAGAGTATTATTATAAAACTTTAGTATCTCTATTAAGCATATTTACTTTAAACACTTTGATAAATGTTGATATCTATTTTTCGGCGGATAAATTAAAGAATTTATATTTAATAAAAGTTTATGTCAACTAAATTTTTTACAAACGAAGGCTCAAATACCTTACTGCAAAAATTCAAAGGGATTTTTGAAAACAATAAAGACATCGAATACTTTGATGCGCTTATCGGATATTTTCGTGCATCAGGATATTTCCGTATCCGTCCTTTTTTGAATGAAGTGCCTTATATTAGAATTTTAATAGGAATTAATGTAGACAAGATAATAGAAAAGTATAATTCAAGAGGGTTACTTTTTCAAGGAGATGCACATCAAACAATGGTAGAATTTTTGAATGAAACCAAGGAAGATATTCAAAACTCTAATTACTCTTACGAAATTGAAGAAGGAATCCTACAATTTATAAACGACATTATAACAGGTAAGATTCAAATTAAGGCTCACCCAAGTAAAAAATTACATGCTAAAATTTATATTTTTCGCCCTGAGAATTGGAATGAACATAAATCAGGTAGTGTTATTACCGGGTCTTCTAATTTAACAGAGGCAGGCTTGGGAGCAGGAGATAATTACAACTATGAATTTAATGTGGCTCTTAATGATTTTGACGATGTTAAATTTGCAACTGATGAATTTGAAAAATTATGGCTAGAAGGTATTGTAATTTTACCTGTTGAAATTGAAAAAATGAAGGAGGAAACCTATTTAAATGAAAGTTTCACTCCCTTTGAAGTATACATTAAATTTCTAATCGAGTATTTTGGCAAAAGCGTTGATTTTGATCCTAATTCAGTAAGCGATCTTCCAAAAGGATTCAAAAGGCTTTCTTATCAAATAGATGCTGTTAACGAAGGTTTTAAGTTACTTCAGCGGTATAATGGTTTTTTTCTGGCAGATGTTGTAGGTTTAGGTAAAACTGTGGTAGGAACGCTCATTGCAAAAAAATTCTTTTATTCAAACGACTTCCCTTCGCATATTTCAAATATTTTAATTGTTGTTCCTCCTGCAATAAAGGAAAATTGGGTTGAGACATTAGAAAAATTTCAATTACACAACTACACAATAATTACAAATGGTAGCCTTCATAAAATTACTGATCCTGAAAAATATGATTTAATATTAATAGACGAGGCTCATAAATTTAGAAATGACACAGCGGATGCCTACAATGAGTTGCAAAAACTCTGTAAAACAAAAACCAAACACCTTTTAAAAGACGGTTCAAAAGCAGAAAAAAAAGTAATTTTAATTTCAGCAACACCTTTAAATAATAGACCTGAAGATATAGCAAATCAAGTTTATTTATTTCAAGACGCAAAAGATTCTACTTTGGAAGGAGTATCCAATCTTCAACATTTTTTTAGAAAAAGGATTGATGAATATAAAGCACTAAAAGAAAATCCAAGCATTTCACAAATTCAAGAAGGAATTAAAATTGTCTACAAGGAAATAAGAGATAAAGTAATTGCGCCATTAACAGTTAGGCGAACTAGAAGTGATCTTAAAGCACATTTACAATACACCTCTGATCTGGCAAGTCAAGGTATAATATTTCCTGATATTGAGAAGCCTAGAAAAATATTTTATCAATTAGGTGCAAACTTGGATGATCTGTATGATCAAACAATGCATTTGCTAAGCCATGAAATTGATGGGGTGAAATATTATCGCTACCAGGCAATAAAATATTTAATTTCAAGTAAAAAATCAAAATATAAAAATGCTGACATAGCATCCGCTGCTTTGTCTAAAATTATGAAAACGCTTCTTGTGAAGCGAATAGATAGCAGTTTTTTCGCATTTAAAGCATCGTTGAATCGTTTTTCTGAGGCGACTGGTGCAATGATAAAAATGTTTGAAAATGGAGTAATCATTATTGCACCAAATTTAAATGTAAATGAATATATTGTTGAGAATCGTGAAGATGAATTAATGGAACGTGTTTTAGATTTAAAGGAAACTGATCCTACAATTGAAATTTGTACACCCAGCGATTTTCAAAAAGAATTTATTGATGGCTTAAAACGTGACCACGCTATTTTGCTTGATTTGAATAATAGATGGAAAAATGTGACTGAAGATCCAAAACTTGATGAATTCGTTAACAGAATAAATAATGAATTATTAAACAAGGAAATCAATCCTCAATCAAAGCTGGTAATTTTTTCAGAATCAAAAGAAACAACCAATTACTTGACCCAACACCTAAAAAAAACAGGTCGCACTGATATTTTAGAAGTACATGCTGGTAATAGAAATAGTTTAAGAGAAACTATCAGAAGCAATTTTGATGCAAATATTCCTCGTGAGGAATATAGAAGTGATTACAACATTATTATTGCTACTGAAGTTTTAGCAGAAGGGGTAAATCTTCATCGAAGTAATGTCATTGTTAACTATGATACCCCATGGAATTCAACTAAATTAATGCAGCGAATAGGGAGAGTTAACAGAATTGGTTCAGTCGCGCCGATGATTTATATCTATAACTTCTATCCAACATCAAGAGTTAATGACGATATAGAGCTGGAGAAAAAAGCCATCATGAAATTGCAGGCGTTTCATTCAGCTTTGGGAGAGGATTCTGAAATATACTCACCAGATGAGCAAACCCAATCCTTTGGTTTGTTTGATAAAAATATTGAAGAAGAGAAAGATGAGAAACTTGGCCTCCTGATGGAACTTAGAAAATTCAAAGATGAAAATCCTGAATTATTTAGAAGGATAAAAAATTTACCATTAAGAGCGAGGGTTGGAAGAAAAGAAAGAACGAAACGAGATACTACAATAAGTTTCATAAGAAATAATCGCAGAGATGCTTTTTATTTGAGTAAAACCGATGGAACAATTGAAGAAATGACTTTTGTAGAGGTAGCAAGAGAATTTAGAGCTGACCCACCTGAAAAAGGAATAGAGTTGCATAAAGATCATCATCAGCACGTTAATAATGCACTTTTGGATTTTCATAATAAATTGCAGGAAGAATTGGCAAGTGGTCAAGTGGTGGATACGACGCAAGGGCCAAATGAAAAGAGGGCCCTGTCTTATCTTGATGGTTTTTTGAGCTTACCTTTTATAGGTGATTTAGAAAAAGAAAAAATTAAAGCAGCAAAGCAAGCAATAAAACTTGGAAAATTTCAAAAATTGCAAAGAGACGTAAATACGTTAAAAAAGAATGTTAAAAAAACACCAATGAAAGCTGTTGAACTTTTGGATGCAATAATTAAAATTATAGATAAGTATCCAATTGAAATCAGTGATAATGGAGAATCAAGGCCTACCGTAACGATAAAATCATTTGACAAATTTAAACCTGAAATTATCATTTCAGAATCGTTCTCATTTAATAAATAGATTGTATGGAAAAGTACGAAATGAAAACATCAAAGGAAGAATTTAGAAAAGTGCTTAATCAACTTTATGACGCAACTAAATGGAAGAAAATAATCGAATTCGTTTATCCTAATTTTACTTTTTTAGGTAAGCTAGTTTAGTCGAGAAATTGCTTTGTTGAAATTTGATATTCATTAAATTAAAAAAACATATTGTACAAAAATAAATGGAAAAAGACGAGCTAAGAAAATTACTAAATCAGCCCTATAAAACCGAGAACTGGAAAAAAATAACTGAGTTTGTTTTTCCTAATGTTTCTTATCTCCAGAAGCCGTTAGAAATTCCTTTTGAAAGCGATAAAGTTGAAGCGTTTAAACAAATTGGTAATGTAAAACTATCAGATGGCAAAAACTTAGCCATGTTTGAAGTACATGTTAGTGAAAACGTGAATATTTCTCGCAACAAAGTTGAGTTAAGAAAATTAGTAGCCGATTTAATTGACAAGGAAAGAAACCATGGTGTACTCGTTGTTTATGAGCAAGGCAAAGAAGACTACCGATTTACATTTACTGCTAAAAGCACTGAATTCAACGAGGATGATGGCGATTTTGTTAATCTCGAAACAGATGCAAAGCGTTACACTTATATTTTAGGAAAAAACGAAACCTGTAAAACTGCGGCAAGCAGATTTTGGGAATTAAAAGATAAAAAAGATAATGCAACTATTAAAGATGTAGAACAGGCCTTCTCTGTTGATAGGCTTAATAAGGAATTCTTTAATAAGTACAAAGATTTTTACGAGGACTTTGTACAATATATTACCGGTAAAAGATTTGTAAAAGAAAAAGGTAAATGGGTTGAAAAAAGTATTAGTAAAGCTAGTCCTTTCCATAAGTCCGTTTTCAAAAGTGACGATAAGCAAGCCCGTAATTTTGTAAAATTATTAATGGGTCGCTTAGTCTTTATTCAGTTTCTGCAAAAGAAAGGTTGGATGGGTGTTCCATTATCTAATAAGAAGTGGGAAAAGGGAGATCCGGAATTTGTTCTTAATTTATTCAAAGACACGAAAAATAAAGAACACTTCCACAGTGAAGCATTATATCCTTTATTTTATGATGCTTTCAATACCCCCAATAGAAAGGAAGATAAGTTCGACTTAACTAAATCACGAGTACCTTATTTAAATGGTGGCTTGTTTGAAAACGAATACCCAGATAGCGAAAAAGTAAATTTTCCGGCAGACTATTTTGAAAGATTATTAGACTTTTTTGGACAATACAATTTTACTATAGACGAAAATGATCCACTGGATCATGAGGTAGGTATTGATCCAGAAATGTTAGGACACATTTTTGAGAACTTACTTGAAGATAATAAAGATAAGGGTGCGTTTTACACGCCCAAACCTATTGTTCAATATATGTGTCAGGAGAGTCTAATTCAATACCTGATAACTTATTTGCAAGAAAATAAGGCCTGGCCAACAAAAGATTCACAGGCAGTAGAATTAGAAGAAAACCTCCAAAATTTCGTACGTAAAAAAGTTGCTGGAAATATTATTGATTATGATGAATTATTAGCAACAGCCTTGCGTGATGTAAAAATCTGCGACCCTGCTATTGGTTCTGGTGCCTTCCCTATGGGATTACTTAATGAAATATTTAATTGCATGCAAGTATTGTTTCAAGCTAGCCGCGATACTGTAGGTGATGTTTGGAAAATGCAGAATTGGGAACCAGATATAGTGAAGAAAAACATTATTCAGCATAGCATATACGGTGTGGATTTAGAGAAGGGGGCCGTTGATATTGCGCGTTTGCGTTTTTGGTTGAGCTTAATTGTTGAAGAAAAAATTCCTTACCCATTGCCTAATCTCGATTTTAAGATCATGCAAGGAAATAGTTTACTGGAAAGTTACGAAGGAATTGAACTTAGCCAAATTTCCGGCTCTAAAACTCATTTAACTGAAGTATCTGTTGACTTATTCGGTAATCCAATATATACACAGACAAAGATTTTTGACACAACCTATATTGATTATTCAAATATTTCAGAGGAAATTGAAAACTATTTTACGGCTCAAGATCCAATAAAAAAGCAAACATTAAAAAAGGAAATAGAATCTATTATTCATAAACATATTGATTTTAATCTTGAATTTGAAGAAAAAAAAATAAAAACTGCAATTGCAGATCTTGAATTTAAAGCAAATAGCAATAAAGCTTCAATAAATGATAGCAAGGGAATTAAAGAGAAAAAAGAAAAGGTAATAAAAAACCTTACTTCTAGTTTATCTAAAGAAAATGAGAATTTAAATAATCTACAAAAAAAACGAAAGGAGTTACACAACTTACAAAATAATTCTGAGAGACCATATTTTCTCTGGCACCTTTATTTTAAAGATGTCTTTGAAAAAGGAGGATTTGATATTGTAATAGGAAATCCTCCTTATATTGGAGAGAAAGGAAATGAAAAAATATTTCATGAAGTTGTAAATTCAGAATTTGGCGTCCAGTATTATTCAAGATGGATGGACTTTTTCTATTTTTTCTTTCATAAAGGCTTAGATCTTTTAAAGCAAAATGGGGTATTAGCTCTAATTACAACAAATTATTTTGTAACTTCTACAGGTGCAATTAAATTACGATCAGATATAAGAAAACGCTCTACAATTCTAAAAATTACAAATTTTAATGAACTAAAAATATTTGATTCTGCAACAGGGCAGCACAATTCAATTACAATTCTTTTGAAGTCAAAAAAACAAATATTTGCGGAAAATCTAGAAACCAAAAGGATCGGGAATAGCAATTACAATGTCCTTAATACTCTACTGCATAAGCGAGATTCACAGACTAACTATTACAAAGTGTCTCAGGAAGATTTATTTGAAGGAAATGATAATCAAATTAGAATAGCTGGTTCCAAAGGTTCAAATGAAAACGGAATTAGTATAGAGAGCGTGATTAATAAAATGAGAGTTCATTCCGAACCACTAAGCACAATAACAAAAGTACTTATGGGATTAGTTACTAGAGCAGATTCTGTGAGTAATTTTCATTTAAAAATCGATAAAAATCTGAAAGCTAAAAAAGGAGATGGTATATTTGTCTTGAATAAGAAAGAAATAGTTTCTTTGCAATTAAATGAAACTGATTTAAAAAAATATGTTAGACCACTATTTAAAAATTCGGATGTTCGAAGATACTACTCTAAACAAATAAATGATTTATATTTATTATATATAAAAGACGAGGGCAAACCTATTAAACTGCCACCTTCATTAAATAAACATTTTGAACGCTTTGAATTTTTATTAACTGAGCTTAAGAAAAATTTTCTAAAAAATGAAATAGCAGCAACATTTGTCAAGCGCTGGCTTGCTAATGGAAACTATTTTGTGTTATTCAATCCAAAAAAAGAAGAATATTTTAATTCTGAAAAAATAGTTTGTCCTTATCGTTCAAAAATAAATTCCTTTTCTTATAATGAAATTGAATGGTATGGATTACAAGACATTTGCTATATTCTTCCTAACTCAAAGGAATATAATTTAAAATACATTCTAGCAATTTTAAATTCACCACTCTGTTTTAACTGGCTTTTTTATAAAGGTAAAAGAAAGGGTTCGATGTTAGAAATAGGAAAAAACACTTTAGGTGATATTCCTATTAGAAGATGTGACCATAATAAGCAAAATTATATTATTAAAATTGTCGAGCAAATTCTTAATTTAAAGAAAATAAATCCGGATGAGGATACATCAAGTTTAGAAAATAAAGTCAATTGCTTAGTTTATATATTATATGAACTATCATATGAAGAAGTAATGCTAATCGATCCTAATTTTCCATTATCAGAAATGGAATTTCGAAAGTCCACACTTATTTAATGATAATTAATTTGTCAATCATAAAATTTATACGATAAAAATAATCTGAAGAATACTTGATTAAAATATATAGAAATTAAAATACCTATGGATCAAATTTTAAATAAGAGTAAAAAACTAAATAGTATAAAAAATGGTAAAATTCTATTTTCTGAATTAAATAATATTGATCCAAATGTTTTAAATGAATTAAAAAATAATCTTCAATCAAAAAATCTATTTCGTCCCGTTGTTTTCTTAAGATATTTAATACTTCAAAAAATTATAAAAAAAGAGACGATTACTAGAGAGATTATAGAAGATTTAAAAACAGCCATAGAAAATAGAGATGTTTCTGCGTATTACAGAACGTCACCAGAATTACAAAAGAGCCTAGATAATTACAAAGAAGCAGGTAAAGGCACTTATCCACAATGGAAAGAACCTTTTTCTATTCTATATCCATTTTTTTATTCTTCTCAAGAAAAAGCAGAAACAATTATCGAATTGGAACGCTTAGGTAATGAAATTATTTCTAAGTATAACATTAAAAATGCTAAGGTTCATACAGTAGGATTTGATGGGCCTCAAAATTATGGTTCAGACACGGTTTGGCTTGCTGTAATACCAGAAGTTTCTAGTAATGTACAGCGATCCTACCAACTATTTTTTGGTATTGATCATAATGGATTAAATGGTGGTTTATATAAAGGTCATAAAGTAGAAAACGATTCCTTCAAACGTATTTCTAAACCATATCAAACTTGGGATGACTTTTTAACTGATATTGGTGCAATAATACCTGAATGGGAAAAACTTAACAATACAATTGATTTCCATTTTCAAAACGATGAACGCGATTTTAAGAACCGAATTGAAAAATCTGATCGCGAAGAAGTTGCAGCCTACTTTAAATATCTTGATAGTATCATTGATGAGTTATCCATTATAAATGAGGACAATTTGGTTTTTAGCACTGCTCGAAATCAATTAAGTTTTCAAATTGGAAACAGATATTGTTTTAACTTAAAGAAAGACAAGTATGGATTTATTGCTCCGAGTAACCATATAATTGAAGGTATTGAAAAAGGAACCTTTGGTGGAGCAGACGATGCCTTATTATACAAAGAAGCAAGCAGATCAGTTGTTACAGAAAACATAAGAGAAATAAAAGAAGCGATTCAATTTGAATTAGAAAGAGATAAAAACAGTAACCCAAAAGAATACGATAATTCGGCATTCAGAATGGCTGTTTTTGATAATGAATATAGAAGAAAAATTGGTTTATCTAAAAGTGATGAATCAAAACCAATAATCAATAAATCACCAATTATGAAAAACGAAGATCAATTGAACCAAATTTTATTTGGCCCTCCGGGAACTGGAAAAACTTACGACACTATTAACAAGGCAATCGAAATCATTAACCCAACCTTTTTTAAACAGAACGAAAACGACAGGGATAAATTACGAGATGAGTTCAAGAAAAATTTAATTTTAGATTGGGATATAAACAATGGCCAGATTGGTTTCTGTACATTTCACCAATCGTTTAGTTATGAAGACTTCGTTGAAGGCATTAAGCCTATGGAACCTAAAGATGGAGATACCTACTTAAAATATATAGTTGAGGATGGGATTTTTAAGAAAATATGCCGAATGGCAAGAGATAACTATGATGGAAGGTCAAATAGTGGGGGGCATATTATTTCATTAACTGATGATGAATTTGATAAGGCTAGCTTCTATAAAATATCCTTAGGCGATATAAATGAACCGGAAGATCAGGAGATTTATGATTATTGCATAGAAAAGGGCGTAATAGCATTAGGTTTTGGTGATGGAATTGACTTTACTGATAAAGATGAGACACAGGTAATTGAAATGTATAATGAAAAATACAAGGAAGGATACGGAGCAACGGCAATTAATAATTTTAAGAATTACCTAAAAACAGGTAATTATGTTGTTGTGTCAAAAGGTACTCACTATGTTAGAGCACTAGGAAAAGTGACGGGCGAATATTTTTTTGATCCAAACTCCCCAATTAGATATAAGCATTTCAGAAAAGTTGAATGGATACAAAAAGATTTAGATATTTCAATTCAAGATTTGTATGAAAAAAACTTATCGCAACAAACTATTTATAAATTAAAAAGCGATTGGGTTAAACGAGATTTTTTTGTTAAATCTAAAAATGTAATCAAAGATTCGATTGGCCATAATCCCAAAAACTATGTTTTAATAATTGATGAGATAAATCGTGGTAATGTGGCTAGTATATTTGGGGAGTTAATTACCTTAATTGAAACTGATAAACGTTACGGAAAACCAGAATCATTACAAGTGGTTTTACCTTATTCCAAGGAACCATTTTCTGTACCGCCAAATTTATATATTATTGGAACTATGAATACCGCTGATAGAAGCATAGAATCACTAGACTCGGCGCTAAGACGTAGATTCTCTTTTACGGAAATGCCTCCGAAATCTGAATTAATTGCAAACGAAGGCTCTCTTAAAGCAAAGAAAGGCAAATTAGGCAATATTGATCTCGTTAAGTTGTTGGACAATATTAACGAAAGAATAGAGAAGTTAGTAGACAAAGACCACAAAATTGGACACTCTTATTTTATGACAGTATCGTCGGAAGAAGAGTTAATTTATGCTTTTACGAACAAAATAATTCCATTATTAGAAGAGTATTTCTTTGGAGATTTTGGTAAAATAGGGCTTATACTGGGTGATTCATTTATTGAAAGGATTGAAATGTCGAATTTCGAATTTGCAACTTTCAGTGGATATGAAGATCAGGTTGCTGTTGACCTAAAAGCAAGACCAATTTATAAAATTAAGTCGCCTGATAATTGGAATTTTAACGATATTTAATGGATTCTTATGAGTAGAGCCACCATACAGGTTTTTGAACATGAAAAACTAACTACTAATCCTAAATCTGATAAGCATGGCCGTTTTTTAACAACAGATGAGCTAAGGAAGTTATATGAATTTAACGATAAAAATGGGAATATTTATTTTACTGGAATAAAAGATGGGATAAAATTTTCGAAATATGTAGGGGTCATTCAAGTTGGAGGTCTAACTTTAGAAATTTTACCAAAAGCTGATAAAAAATCGGCTTCTGATCCCAATGAATATGATAAGTGGCAGAAAGTTCTCCTACGTATGCTGAGTATTTGTAATCTAATTAAACTGGATTCAGTATCAGAAGCTAGTTTAAAAAGAAGACACCATAGTTTACTTGATCTTTATTTTAATATGTATTTAGATGAGGTAAATAATTTAGTAAGAAAGGGTTTAATAAAAAAATATCACAAAATGCAGGGGAATTTACATGCATTAAAAGGGAGACTTGTTTTTTCAAAACATATCCACCAAAATTTAATTCATCAGGAACGATTTTATACAGAGCACCAAGTTTATGATTTCGAACACTTACATAATCAAATTTTATTAAGGGCATTAACCGTGCTATCAAAAGTCTCAACCAATTCTACTATTATTGATTCAATAAATCGAGTAAAGTTAGATTTTCCAGACATTAAAGAAATTCTAATAACTGAAAATCATTTTGAGCAATTAAAGGAAAATCGCAAAACAGAACCTTATAAAAAAGCGTTGCAAATTGCTAAAATGATCATTTTAAATTATTCACCAGATATAAAATCTGGTAATGAAAACATGCTGGCTTTACTTTTTGACATGAATAAACTTTGGGAAGAATAT
>Ga0114970_10002508_pt1 | contig 13683 bp, 13 predicted proteins | sample M_140205_XF_Meta_FD_87030 | JGI IMG/M metagenome (GOLD analysis project Ga0114970, IMG submission 87030) | Freshwater microbial communities from Lake Montjoie, Canada to study carbon cycling - M_140205_XF_MetaG | ecosystem: Environmental > Aquatic > Freshwater > Lake | place: Lake Montjoie... | reverse complement strand
CGACTGCGTCGCGCTTGAACTGCTCGTCATACGAGCGCTTTAGGGTTGTTGGGTTGTTCATGGTAGTCTGGGTTGTTACCCAACTTTTGCTGTCCACATAAACGAAGAAGGCTCAGCGGCAGCGTTTATCGCCGCGCATGAATTCACCGCTCCTTCTATCCGCCGTCTGTCTCTTCACCACCGCCGTCTCTGCCGGTGACTGGAATCAATGGCGTGGACCAGATCGCAACGGCGTTTCACAGGACACCAGCCCAATTGCGGATGTGTTTCCCGCAGAAGGACTGAAAAAACTCTGGGAAAGCGAATTCATCCCCAGCAACGAATATGGTGGTCATGGCAGCCCGGTGGTGAGCGGTGAGCGTGTCTTCCTTAGCGTCGTGTGGCATGAGCGTGTGCCCTCTGAAACACGCGAGATCGACACTGAGGTCATGCAGGCGCTGAACCATCGTGGTACTTCGCCAGAACTGGCAAAGAAACTCGAAGAGACACGCCTGAACCTGCCGAAATTGCGTGGCGAGAAATTTGACGAATGGGTCACGCAGTGGCGGAAGGACAACCTCAACGAGAAAGAGGAGATCAATATCGGCTCCTGGGTTACTTCACGTTTCAAGTCAGGCAAAGCCGCTATTGGCCTTGAATGGCTCGAAAAAATGTCGAGCCGTCAGGGCGAGCCGTTCCCCAATGCTGCAGCCTTCACCAAGTGGCTCGATGACGAAGGTTTTCCGCCGGATGTGAAGGAAAAGATGGTCGCTGTGGTGCCGAACACCGTGAAGGTCGCGCAAGACGTGGTCCTTTGCCTAGATCTCAACAGCGGGAAGCAAGTTTGGAAGTTTTCCAAGCCAGGCAAGCCAAGCGGGCGTCAGTCCTCCAGCACTTGTTGTGTGGTGGATGGCAAAGTTTATGCCGCATGCAGCAACGATCTCGTCTGTGTGAACGAAACCGACGGCAAACTTGTCTGGGCCACACCCATGCCATCCGCGGGTCCAGGAGCCTCACCGCTTGTCATGGGTGAACGTGTTTATATGGCCGCCGGTAAAGCCTGTGCTTTCTCGAAAGCCGATGGCAAGCTGTTGTGGGAGCAGAAAGATGCCAAGGCCAGCATCGCCAGCCCGACGTGGTGGCAGCCTGCCAGCGGCAAGCCTGTGCTCGTCATTAATGGCAACAATGCACTCTACGGCCTCGATCCTGACACCGGCAGTATGCAATGGACCGCTGAAGGTGGTAGCCAAAGCACACCTGTGGCCAGTGGCGATTGGCTCGTGCTTTACAGCGGAACTGAAGGAGTCGGCCTCCGCGCCTACGAGATGCAGGCCGATGGCAAACCCAAGGCCGCGTGGTCGCACTTCTGGGTCACGCGCCGTTATACCGGCAGCCCCATCATTCACGATGGCAACGTCTATCTCTGCTGCGGCGAAAAGCATCAGTGCATTGATCTCGCCACGGGCGCGGAGAAATGGGTCGTGAATGAAATTAACAGCACCATCACCTCCCCGCTGCTCGCAGATGGCAAGCTACTCGTCTATGAGAACAACGGCACGCATGTCCGCATGGTGAAAGCCACCAACACACTCTACGAGCAGCTTGGCCGTGCCAAAACCGACGCCATGGGCTGTTCTTCACCTGCCATCGCGAATGGCAAACTCATCGTGCGACAGAAGGACAAGCTCGTGTGCTTTGATCTCCGGCCAGTGAAGTGAATCAGCGCCGATTGAGCGGGGCACCCGCAATGGTGAGTGAATCTGAAGACGTTCCCTGTTTCACCATCCCCAAGCCGATCGTTCTTCCAGTTACTGGATGTTTCGTAACGCTGGTGACTTTGCCGACGGCTTTCTCAAAACAAATCTCGTCTCCTGCCCGCACCTCAACTTCTGACTCGAAGGCTATCAACTCCCGCGGCATTTTCCCAGTCGTTTTGATGCGTGAGAGCACCTCTTGGCCGATGTAGCAGCCTTTGGCGAAATCCATCGCACGCTCCTGGATGCCAGCCTCCGGTGGAAATGTCTCCGCGTTCAATTCGTTCGGCCAGCGCGGCACTTTCTGCAGGATGCGCCACGTTTCGAGTTCATCATCACTGAGCATATGGCATGCCGGGGCATACGCCGTTCCGGCAGGCAGCCATAAATCTGTGCCAGCAATGCCAAATCGTGTCGAACGCAGGGAGTAAGACGGACACTCCTGTCCGTCGATGCCACGCTCCCGACAGACAGGAGTGTCTGTCGTACTTCCCCAGACATGCCAGAACTGCCATTCGTCCGTCACATCGGTCAATTCGGCGTCATCGGCAACGATGTAGCGTTCAAGACGCATGCCGAGCGTTTCGCGCAAGCCGGGTTCGGCATCGAGAAACAACGCATCATCAGTCGCATGAATGAACACATCGCCTGCGATGCGGCCTTTCACATCTGTGACGCAGGCATACAGCGTCGCGTCCGTCTTCACGCGGCGCACATCGTTCGTCACTTGGCCGTTGAGGTAGCGAACACGGTCACCTCCAGTCAGGCGAAACTTGGCGCGTGACGACAGATTCACAGCGGCTCCCTGTGTGCTGATGGATTGAAATACTTCGGCGGTCATCGGGCATGAATGCGCGGCTGCAACGACGTAGCAAGCCGCCAAAGCGTACGGATCGTTTGACTCATCCCTCTGTGCGCGTATTTGCCTCAACTATGCGCTCTCTTTTCCTCATTCTCTTTGCAGCTGTTTTCGCCGCTTTAATCCCGCAGGCCGGAGCTCAGGCTCCAGCAGCCGCACCGACCACCAAGGTTCGTGTCGTCACTCGCAACCTCGAACCTTTCTCATTCGAAAAAGAAGGCCGCCGTGTCGGCTATGCCGCTGAACTGTGGGACCAACTCGCTCGTGAGACCGGCGTGGAATACGAAGTGCAGGTGGTCAAGACCGCGCAGGAAATCATCGATGCGTTGAAGGCCAAAACGGCCGATGTCGGCGTTGGTGCCATCAGTGTGACGGCCAAGCGCGAAGAGATCATCGACTTCACTCAGCCCTTCTATGAATCCGGTCTTCAGGTGCTCGTTTCCGGCGGCAGTGGCAGTTTTGCGGACAACATTTTCTCTCTCATTGGTAATCTGTTCAATCTGGAGCTGATCGGTGCCTTTCTGCTGCTAATGGTCACGATGTTCATCATCTCGCACCTTGTTTGGCGCTACGAACACAAGGTCAATGGCGACCAATGGCCTGAAGATTATAAGGCGGGCATGTGGGAGTCGTTTTGGTGGACCATTAGCACGCTGCTCGTCGGCGGCGCGGATAACAAAGGTCCTGTTGGCGTCGGCGGACGCATCGTGGCTGTCGTTTGGATGCTGCTGAGTATCGTGCTCGTGTCCTTGCTCACGGCGTCTTTCACCACAACGCTGACCATCAACACTCTCAAGGGCGATATCAATGGACCTGGCGATCTCCCCGGTCGCAAAGTCGCCACCGTCAAAGGCAGCACTACGGAAACGTGGCTTACTGCCAAAGGGGCTAAGGTGGTGCCCTTCGCCACGCCAACAGAGTGTGTGTTGGCGCTCAAGAATGATGATGTGGCCGCCGTGGTCTATGACGCGCCAGTGCTGCAATACGAAGCCGGCAAACTCAACGACGAAAAGCTGCAGATGGTCGGACCTGTGTTCGAGCGTCAGAACTACGCCTTCGCCCTTCAGCAGGACAGCACTTTGCGCGAACGTCTCAATCAGGCTTTGCTCAAGCTCTCGGAGCAAGGTGTCGGCAATGAATTGCGGAAGAAGTACTTTGGTGAGGGCCAGTAAGCGGGCGGCGTTCCGCTTGAATCATGTCCGTTGCCCCGACTCCACCTCCCAGCATTCTCGCTACGATAGCGGGTGTGTTCCGCCAGAATCGTGCGTCATGTTTTGTGCTGAACGTGTTCGCGGTGAGCTTGGTGGTTAGTTATTATCAAATTCCAGCGCTGGCTGGCTTCTGGGAGTCGGTGGGAGACTTCAAAACGCACTGGTCGTTCGTCTTCTCCTGCGTCTCCACGATGTTTGCCGCAGCGATCATGCCCACCTTCATCCAGATGGCGATGGGCACGCTTCCGGCGGATGGAAGATGGAAACGTCTCGCTCTGCTCATGCTGTTCTGGGGCTATCGCGGCATGGAGATTGATTTGTTTTACCGCTTCCAGAGCTGGCTGTTCGGCCATGGCAATGATGCGCGAACGCTCATCATCAAAGTTTTCGTCGATCAGTTCGTCGTGAGCCCGATCTGGTTCGTGCCTACTTACGTCATCGCCCTGCGTTGGGTAGAGATGGGAGGTTCGTGGTCGCGCACGCGGCCCACGCTCAACCGCGAGTTCTGGACACGCACCTGCCCCACGGTGCTTATCACCAACTGGCTCGTCTGGATCCCCGCCCTCGCTCTCGTTTACAGCCTTCCCGCCGCCCTACAGTTTCCACTGTTCTCGGTGGTCATGTGCTTCTTCATCCTTGTCGTGACGGTGATGACGAAAGGTAAATAATAGAGCTACCGCCAAAACTTCTCCACCGCCGCCACGAGGCCAGGAATGCTGTGGTCCTTGGCTTCGATATCAACGTTGAGGCCGTGCTCTTTGATGGCGGTGCTGGTGACGGGGCCGATGCTGGCGATTTTGATGCCTTCCGGTAGGGCGACTTTGAGATTGAGGAAGTGTTCGACCGTTGAAGCGCTGGTGAAGGTGATCATGTCCGCGCCTTCGGCTTTCAGGCGGGCCAGGGCTTCGAGATTGTCCTCGGTTTCGGCGACAGTGCGATAGGCGAGACCTTCATCGACGATGGCGCCCATGCCGGTAAGTTCGTTGGCGATGACTTCGCGGGTCTCCTCGGCGCGCACCCAGAGCACGTTCACGTTTTCCATGTTCTGATGGTCCTTGAAGGCTTTGACGAGGCCTTCGGCGACGAAGTTCTTGTCAGGCATCAGATCGACGGCCAGATGGCGTGCTTTCACTCGCTCTGCCGTGCTGGGCCCAACGCAGGCAATGCGTACGCCACCAATGCTGCGGGCATCGTTGTAGAGCTTGTCAAACATGGTGAAAAATGCATCGACGCCATTCGGGCTGGTGAAGATGATCCAGTCGTAGGTGTGGCAGTCCTGCACCAGTTCGCCAAAGAGCATGGGGTTCTGCGGCTCCACGATTTTGATGGTGGGCAACTCAATGACATCGGCACCAAGCAGCGTGAGCTGCTTGCTGAGTCCGCTGGCTTGTTGCCGCGTGCGGGTAACGACGATCTTCTTGCCAAAGAGCGGACGGTTTTCAAACCAGTTCAATTTATCGCGTTCGGTGACGACATCGCCAATGACGGCGACAGCGGGCGCTTTGAAGCCTGCGGCTTTGACTTTGGCGGCGATGTCGCTCAGCGTGCCGACGAGCGTCTGCTGGTGCGTGTGCGTGGCCCAGCGCACGAGAGCAACAGGCGTTTCCGGCTTGGCGCCATGCTTCAAGAACTGCTGGGTGATCTCGTCGATGCGCTCCACGCCCATGAGGAAAACCTTGGTGCCGTCTGCCTGCGCGATCTTGGCATAATTGAGCGAGGTGTCGGGTTTCGTTGGGTCTTCGTGGCCAGTGAAGATGGTGAGTTGGGATGCATGCGAGCGATGCGTGACCGGAATGCCTGCATACGCCGGTCCTGCGATGGCGGAGGTGATGCCGGGGACGATTTCGAACTTCACGCCCGCTTCATAAAGCTCGGCCGCTTCTTCAGCACCACGTCCGAAGAGCACGGGATCGCCGCCCTTCAAGCGCGTGACCGTTTTGCCCTCTTTGGCGAGTTTGACGATCAGCGCATTGATCTCTTCCTGAGGAAGCGTGTGATCACCGGCTTTTTTGCCGACGTAGATGCGGTGCGTGCCGGGCTTGGCGTAGCGTAGGTGCTCGGGGTTGCAGAGGTAGTCGTACACGAGCACGTCAGCGGCCTCGATGCATTCTTTGCCCTTGAGCGTGAGAAGTCCGGGATCGCCGGGTCCGGCGCCGACGAGGTAACAAATGCCAGGGGAGGTTTTCTTGGAGGCCATGATGGGAAGGGGGCCGCCAAAGTGTCGAGACTGCGGGTCATGGCAAGGGCAGGCATGGAGCGCCGACGAATCGTCGGCATAGGAATCTCTTTTGCCGACGAATCGTCGGCGCTCCATAGTCGGCCATGCCTCCGATCACTGTCCACGTCCCAGCTGCCTGCGCTCCCGCTGAACCGACGCTGCTGGCGATTTCGGGCGGGCGTGACTCAGTGGCGCTACTACACCTGCTGCGGGAGGCGGGATTCACGAACCTGATCCTCTGCCACCTCAATCACGGCCTGCGGGGCGACGAATCCGATGGTGATGCGATGTTTGTGCGGCGTCTGGCAAAGAAATACGATCTGAAGTGCGAGATAGAGGCTGCGCATGTCGCTGCGCTGGCGAAGGAGCGAAAGATTTCGGTCGAAACAGCCGCCCGCGAGGCAAGGCATGCGTTTCTGCTGCGCATGGCGGAGAAACATGACATCTGGGTCGTGATGTTGGCGCATCACGCCGAAGATCAGGCGGAGACGATCCTCGCCAATCTCTGCCGTGGCAGCGGTTTGGCTGGTATGGCGGGCATGCATGCCGTGCAGCGTCTTGATTCGGGTCTGCACCTCGTGCGTCCACTGTTGCAGGTGCGCCGCAGCGAGATCGACGCGTATCTCAAATCAAAGCGCCTCAAATTTCGTGAGGATTCGAGCAACACCTCGCCCAAACACCGCCGCAATCGGTTGCGGCATGAGGCGCTGCCGTTGTTGAATCAAATTTTCGCCCGCGACGTGACGCCGCAGTTTTTGCGGCTCGGATCTTTGGCGGAGCAGGATGATGACTGCCTGCAGCGTCAGGCTTTTGCGTTTTTAACCGCACCACAGCACGTGAATGAGGATCGCTCGCTATCGATCACACCAGAGCTTCTGGCGCTGCATCCTGCGGTGCTCTCACGCGTGTTTGCGCTGTGGTTCCGTGAAGTGATGGAACTGCCCGGCATTGAGCATGGTGACATCGAGGCTGCCATGGCGATGCTCGCACCCAAGGGTGCGGCCAAGATCAACCTGCCGCATGACCTTCACCTGCGTCGGAAGGCAAAGCGTCTGTGGGTGGAGTGATCAGCCTTCCAGCGTGTTGATGAACAGGCCGCTGCGCAGCTTCGGCTCAAACCAGGTACTCTTCGGCGGCATGATCTGACCGACGTCGGAGATGGCCATGAGTTGATCGACCGTGGTCGGGAACATCGAGAAGGCGACGCTGAAGTCGCGGCTGTTCACGAGTTTTTCGAGTTCGGCGGTACCACGGATGCCGCCGATGAAGTCGATGCGCTTGCTGGTGCGCGGGTCGTCGATGCCGAGCACGGGTTTGAGCACACGGTCCTGCAGGATGCTGACGTCGAGCTGGTCGATAGGGCTGGCGTCTTTGGCGGCTTCCCAAGTCAGTTCATACCACTGGTCCTTGAGATACATGCAGCACTGACCGGGTTTGGTCGGTGATTTGAGCGTGGTGGTCTTCAGGGTAAAGATCTCGCCGATCTTCTTGAGGAACTCTTCGCGGTCATTGCAGTTCAGATCCTTCACTGCGCGGTTGTAGGGCAGGATTTTGAGTTCGTTGCCGGGGAAGAGCACGCTGAGGAACCAGTTGTAGTTTTCCTCGCCGGTGTGGTTGGGATTGGCCTCGCGGCGCAGTTTGCTGACGCGGAAGGCGCTGGCAGCGCGGTGGTGGCCGTCGGCGACATAGGCGCAGGGCACCTGGCTTTCGAATAAACCTGTCAACGACACACACAGGCCCATGCCGATACGCCAGACCTGATGCCGCACGCCATCGGGTGCGTTGATGTCATAGATCGCCTTCTCCGACTTCATGAAGCTTTCAATCAGGGCGCTGATACCTGGACGCTGGCGATAGGTGAGGAAAATGGGGCCAGTGTTCGCGTCGAGCGTGTCCACGAGGCGTGTGCGGTCGTCTTCCTTGTCCTGACGGGTTTTCTCGTGCTTCTTGATGATATCCTTCTCGTAATCTTCGGTGTGGCAGACGGTGACGAGGCCAGTCTGGCTGTGGCCGGCGATGGTCTGGCGGTACAGATACATCGTTGGCTTCGGTTCGCGTGTCAGCACGCCTTCTTTTTGCATGCGCAGGAAGTTCTCTTTGGCCTTGGCGTAAACGGGTGCGGAATACGGATCGATTTCAGCATCAAGGTCGATCTCCGCGCGGTCCACGTGCAGCAGGCTGTTTGGCTTGCCTTTGGCAAGAGCAGCAGCCTCCTCACGGTTCACCACGTCATAGGGGACGGCGGCGACTTCGTTGGCGAATTTGGGATTGGGGACGAGACCTTTGAATGAGCGGATGCGCATGGGGCGGGATAGTGCGCGAGGGGGGGGTTGTCAAACGCGGAGCAGGACTGACCATGGGGGTTGAGATGCAGACTTGAGCCGAAAATGTTTCTGCGGTATTAGATGTCCATGATTTCCCTTTCTGTCAGCGACGCCGTGCGTCATTTCGCCGATTTGCTGCAACGCGTGCGGCACGAGGGTGAATGGGCGCTTTTGACCGAGAGTGGCAGGCCGGTGGCGCGCATGCTGCCAGCCAGCAGTGCGCCTAGAGGGGCTGATCTGGCACTCATCTGGGCTGACTGTCCACATCTGGGGGATGAAGAAGCGGCCAGTTTCGATGCGGATGTCGCTGAGTCGCGCAACAAGCTGCCACCCTTGGCTTCGCGATGGGACTGATGCTGGACAGTTCGGTGTTGATTGCGGCCGAGCGCGGCAGATTTGACCTGTCGGCGTTGTTCCGTGCCAAAGCAGGCGAGGAATTCTTCATTGCCGCGATCACGGCGTCAGAATTGCTGCATGGCGTCGAACGTGCGAACACGCCGGAACGTCGCGAGAAGCGCTCGCTCTATGTCGAAGGAGTGCTCCAAAGGCTGCCTGTCATCGACTTCGAGATAGCCGTGGCTCGAAGGCATGCACGTATCTGGGCCGAACTCGAAGTCATGAGGAAAATGATAGGACCACATGACCTGCTGATCGCAGCAACCGCCGTGCAGCATGACCATTCAGTGGCGACACTGAATCGAGCCGAGTTTTCAACTGTGCCGGGTCTGAAGTTGGAGGATGTTTCGCTGTTTGAGATCGCAAAGCATTGATTTGCTCAAGCGGTCTTTGTGGATTCATGATTTTCGCGAGCGATCTTGCGGGCGGCGGAGACGATGTGTGTGCAGGCTTCGATGCAGAGCAGGGGAAGGGCATTCGCAGCGTGCTGGGGCTGCGTTTTGGCCGCAGCTTCGTTTGTCATCGGCTGCGTGGCGGTGAGAGGCCATAGAATGCGGCGCAGGCACTTGGTGTTGGCACAGCATTTGCCGATCATCGCGTGCGCTTGGTCATCGCGTATCGAGTTGGCGAAGCGATACATGCCGGTCTGGCGGCCGAGCATTTCGCGCAGCGGCACGGCGGTGAGTTTGTTCTGCTCCAAGGCATGCGCCATGCCGATGGCGGCGGGGTAGAAGAAATCGAGAGCGAGGCGCAGTTCATCGAGCGTGGCGAGATCGAGCCGCCAGCCGCGATTCAACGTGGGGGCGGAATGCAACGGACGGAATGCGCCGCTGGCGTCATTGCGGGCAATGAACAAGGCATCATGGGCTGCGTGATGGACTTGCAGGCCTTCCTGGCCACGATCAGCGAGGTGGCAGAGCGAGAACGTGCCATCGGCGTTCGTGGTGATGGCGATTTCACCGATCTCATGGCGGCCAGATTGCAGCCAGGCACTGAGTGCGCTCTTCAGTTTGTCCTGAGGCTTTGTGCTTGGCGTTTGCACGCCGTGCTTGGCATCGAAATCATGCACCTGATCGAGAATCACATCCGCCATCAGCGGTTCGGTGCCGATGGCGCCGCTGTAGTAGAGTAGGCGGTCCTGGAGTTGATGCGGGTTGTGATGGAAGACGCCGCTTTCGCTCAAGGCAGCGCCGATTTCCTCGCGCATGCCGAGCAGGACCGGGATGTCCTGAAAGCTGTGCAGGCCATCGGCGATGAAGAAGGGGACGATGACGACATCGGGCGAGGTCGTGAGTTTGGCCCATTCGGCGACGAAGGGTGCCTCCTCCATGTAAGTGTCGATGACTTCGGCAAAACCATAGTGACCGTCGCGTATGAGGGCCACTTGGTCTTGAATGGCCTTGGTGGAGTTTTCATTCAAGCTGGTGCCGTGACCGACGATGACGAGGCTGGTGCGGTCCCGCGGCACACCGGGCGCGACTTCATCCGCACGCTGCAAAATGAGGCGCGTCATGTTCGGGTGGATGCCCACGGGGTCGCAGTAGTAGATCGTCTTGCCATCGCGATGGGTGATGGGGCCGTCGAGACGCAGTTCGCGCGGGAGCACCTGCTGGCAGAAGTAGCCTTCGCTGATGAAGTTCGGGACGATGTAGATGACATCGCTGTCCACCATTTCAAAGACCTCTCGCATGTTCGGCTCTTCCTTCCAGAAGCAGCAGACGACTTCGCGGAAGAGGCCACGGCGGCGGATAGCGTCAGCGTGGAGATGGGTCGGAGCGCTGGAGTCAGGGTTCACCGTGGAACCGTGACCGATGATGATGAGAGCGGCTTGGGAGTAGGAGTTCAAAAGCAAAAAGGGGAAGGATGAATGCTGGCTACGTCAGCCATGGCGGAAGCGGATGTCGCGGATCTTCGCATCCGGCAGTTTTTCCTGGAGGCGCTTGAGAATTTTGACCTTTTCCTGCATCAGCGCGTGATGCGCGGAGGGCTGGATGAGGCGCACGGTCAGGATGCCGCGCTCAAAAGCATCCGGGCGGGTCATTTTGAAGAGGAAGTTGCCCACGATCTCTTCCCACGCGGCGAGGATGTCCTCCAGCTTCACGCGATTGGCCATGCCGTACTTCGCCATGATCTGCGTGGCGAGATCGCCCACCTTGAGCGTGGGCAGGTCGATGAGCGGGCCGTTGTCCACGCCACGCCACGCGGAAAGCAGGTGGTGGCGCAGGCGCATGGTGGCGGTGGGCTTGCGTTCGTTCATGGGCCCATGCTAGACGGCAATGGGCGCGTGCTAAATCGCAAATTTCAAATCTCGCAATCTTCTGGGCCGCCGCTAAAGGTGGCGCTCCCCCCGACCCAGCCATCATGTCCGACGTTTCCATCCCCACCGAACATACCGACCCCATCAATGCCCAAATTCTCGCCGTGAGCGAGGACCGGGTGAAGGGCTTTCATCAGCAGCCGTTCCAATTCATTGCCGAAGAGAGTGGCCTGCCGTTTGACACCGTGGTGGAGCGTATCCGGGCCATGCTGAAGGCGGGTGTGATTCGCCGCGTGCGGCAGACCTTGCTGGCAAACAAGCTCGCCGAAGGTGCGCTGGTGGCCTGGAAGTTGCCGACGGAGAAGCTGGAAGGCGCGTTTGAGTTTCTCTTCAAGCAGGATCCCTTCAGCGGCCACGTCGTGCTGCGCAGCACCGACCGTGAGGTCAGTGGCAGTGATTTCCGCCTGTGGACGACGCTCAAAGTGCCGCAGGATCGTGCCATCAACGATCACTGCGATGTGCTGAAGCGCCTCATCGGTGCCGAGGATTACTACACCATGCAGGCGCACGGCATCTTCGCCCTCGGCGTCGGCCATGTGCGCCGCAAGACGATGGAGCCTGGCGAAAGAGCCGACGAGCCTGCGGTGATGATGACCACCAACATTGCCGACCTTGATGCGGAAGAGTGGAATGTGCTGCTGCACCTCAAAGGCGATCTCTCCGCCGAAGAAATCGGCCCGGAGCCGTGGGCAGGCCGGGCGCAGGCTGCGGGCGTCTCGATGGAGCAGTTCTGTGAAGTCGCCAAGCGTCTCGATGCCAAAGGCGTCATCGGCCGTTTCTCCACCTTCCTGGAGCACGTCAAGCCGAGCGCCACGGGCCAGCGTGTGACGCGGTTCAATGCCTTGTTTCACTGGAAGGTGCCGAAGGGCATGGAAGAACGCGCCGGCGGTGAAGTGGGGCGTCATCCCATCATGACGCACGCTTACTGGCGTGAAGGCGGTGTGCGTTTTGCCAACGTGAACATCATGGGCGTCATCCACGGCACCGACAAAGACACCGTGCTCGCCCACAAGGCCGCGATTGATCAGCATCTCGTCGAGGCCGGCATCCCGGTCGAATACACCAACGTCTTCTGGGGCGGCCGCAGCGAGATCAAGCCCAGCGAGATCTCCCCCATCGTATTCAAGGAATGGCACGCCAAGTGGGCCGATGTGCCGGGACCGGTGGTGTGAGGAGGCTTTCCCTCATACTGTGACTAACGACCCCAAGCTCAGCGACAGGCGGAGCGGGCGCGGCACCTGCCGGAGGGTGGAAAGGCGGCGGTGGTCTGCCGCAGGTGCCGTGACCGCGGAGCCTGTTCGCTGCAGCGCATGGTTCGGCGTTGCGTTGAGTTCGGAAAGCGTGAGTTCACTGATTGATTGCTTTCAGGCTACGGAGAACGTCCACGGCAATGTCTTTGTTGTAGTCACGAACGATGCCAGGCACTCGGAACAGGTCAATAAACCACCAGACGAGACAGCCTCCTAGCGTAATCCAGTAGAGAATCTGAATGCCCCACTTGCGGACGTAAGCGTAGTGAAAGCCGAAAAGGGCGATTCCGGTGAACCACAAAAGATACGCGAAGCCGGTCGATTTTGATTTGCGGCGATACTCCTCGACGAATGCCTCTTGGTTCTGTGGCGTGAGTCCGCAGACTTCGTTTCGCACCATCGCGGGAAGCGAGTCTTGAATCGAGGGTGGAATCAGATTGGTTTGGGTCATGTGGTTGGGTTCTTATGGATTGGGAGAGAGCGCAGCATCGCCGAACGCCTCGGATCAGGCGACGGCGAGCGCAAGACGTTGCTGACACGACAGATAGCCTTCGAGCCGTTGCCTGCATCCGTTTTGTTCGGCGGTTTGGCCGCAGTTATTTGGGTGAAGGGAGCTGTTTGACTTTGATTGTCTTAACGGTGACCTCGGAACCGTGTGAGGGGAAGACGCTGACCGGGTTGTCAATCTTGGAGTAGTCGCCTGCATGCTCAAACCTGAGTTGACCGTCCACATAGATTGATTGCTGTTTGGGGGTGACCACCCAACGGATAGCCACATACTTGTTCGTGGGGATGAGTCCGGCTCCTGCCTTGTGTTGGCCGTCGGCGGGACCACCGCCCACGCGAAGTTGAGTGCGCCCACCCTCCCAATTGAAAATCACTTCGTTAGCAGCATAGCTCATTCGAAGATTGGTTGAGTCAGTCTTTGCTTCGATGATGATTTCGACGGGCGGCTTGAAGCTTGTCTTGGTCGTGGCGGTTTCACTCTTCTTGAGTTTGCGCGGCGAGCCGCCGCGCTCCATGAGCATTCCCATGTGCTCGACGAAACCATCCGAGTCAGCGGCGTGCAACAGGCTGGTGGCGGAAATGATGATTAGAAGGAGAGCGGCGTATCTGTTCATGGGATGGTGAAGGCGGAGTTGTGGGAAGGGGATGAAGCCGAACATTGAAGATCATTCACAGATCGTGAGGTTTGTCAGCACCTTTATATCCGACAGTTTGGTGGGAAAAGTACGGGGTGTGGCACTCATGCGTGTGGTTTTACACTCCTATCGTGATGCCTCATTGAAGTAGGACACCGAGGAGGATTTCAGGAAGCGGCTCGATGCCTCACGATGGGGGACACCGTGATGGGGTTTGCTTTGGGGGTTCTTGG
>Ga0114970_10002505_pt1 | contig 13691 bp, 9 predicted proteins | sample M_140205_XF_Meta_FD_87030 | JGI IMG/M metagenome (GOLD analysis project Ga0114970, IMG submission 87030) | Freshwater microbial communities from Lake Montjoie, Canada to study carbon cycling - M_140205_XF_MetaG | ecosystem: Environmental > Aquatic > Freshwater > Lake | place: Lake Montjoie... | reverse complement strand
CTTTCTGAGCAAATTGACGAATGGAGGTGGATCGGTTCATTGGGAGTATCGGCGGTTCACGGTTGGAGCTCATGAGGAGCGAGACTTTTCCCAGCCGCTTCATCAACCAAGATCAGGGAGTTTCCGAGACCCACCCGGCCGGCGGGAATGGTCGGATCGCCCTCAAGGAGGCGGGCGAGCATCGCCACTTTTTCCGCACCGGTGGCCAGCCAAAGAATCCGCCGCGCCCGATGGATCAAAGGATAGGTGAGAGTCATTCGTCGGCGCCCTTGATAGACCCCTGTGAGGGCGACATCAGCATCCGCCACCTCGAGTACAAGATCCCCAGGAATCAGCGAAGCGGTATGCCCGTCGGGACCGAGGCCGAGGTGAACGAGGTCGAGCACCGGGGGTGAACCCGCGATGGATTCGAGGACTTTGGCGTAATCGAGAGCCGCACTTTCGAGGTCTGGAGATTCCACGGGCATGGGATAAATCTGCGTCGGTGGGAGTGGAGCGTGGGAAAGCAAGCTCTCGCGCAAGTGGGTGAGATTGCGGTCGGGATCGCCACTGGGGGCGATCCGCTCGTCGACCTGAACGATATGGACCTCCGCCCAAGGGACTTCTTCGTTGGCAAGAGCGCGGAGCATTTGCCAAGGAGTTTTTCCTCCGCTCACCGCCATAATAAAGCGTCCGCGAGCGGCAACCGCGGCGCGGGCCTCGGCGGCGATGGATTGGGCGGCCGCTTGGGCGACGGCTTCGGGGTCGGACAATACTTGAATTTGCATGAGATTGGCGCAGAAGAGGATGCGGTTTCTATGAGGAAAGCTTGGGACTTTGCCAACCACCGGGTGGAGTCACCCGGAGATCGACTTCGCTGGGCCCCCAAGTCTTCGGTTCATAGACGTAAATGGGCGTCTTCGCTTGCAGAGCGGGATCAATGATCCGCCAAGCTTCCTCCACATAATCCTCGCGAGCGAAGAGCGTGGCGTCGCCAGCCAAGGCATCACCGAGGACGCGTTCGTAAGCATCCACCTCGTGCGAATCGGGATGATGACTGGCGATCAGCTCCACGACCGCAGCCGTGGTTTCGGATTGGGGGGAAATTGTATTACAACCCAATGCGATGGTGACATCGGGATTGATCTGCATGCGAACGTAGTTCGATTTCAGGTCAAAACCAGTGAACAGCGAGGGGGGTTTACGGAGGCGAACGACGATCTCCGTCGAGGTCACGGGGAGCGACTTTCCTGCACGAATGTAGAATGGGACGCCCCGCCAACGCCAAGAATCGATTTCCAGCTTCATCGCGGCGAAGGTTTCCGTTTGGGAATCTTTGGCCACCCCCGGCTCGTCGAGATAGCCACGAAATTGACCACGGACGAGGTCGTCGGGTGAAAGCGGTCGCATGGCTTTCAGAACCTTGACCTTTTCGTCACGGATCGACTCGCTATCCGTGCGGGCGGGTGGCTCCATCGTCAGGTTGGCGAGGACTTGCAAAAGGTGATTTTGCATGACATCGCGGATCGTTCCCGTTTGATCATAAAAGGCCCCTCGACCTTGGACGCCGAAGTCTTCTGCCATGGTGATCTGAACACTTTCAATTTGTTCACGATTCCAAAAAGATTCGCTGATCGAGTTGGCAAATCGGAAGAAAAGCATGTTGTGCACGGGCTTTTTTCCGAGGTAATGGTCGATCCGAAAAATCCGGCGGTCGTCAAAAACGCCGAGAAGAATTTTGTTGAGGTTTTGAGCGGAAACGAGATCGGTGCCGAAAGGTTTTTCGACAATCACCCGAGCGCCTTGAGGGGCACAACCAGAAAGGCTGAGTTGCTCAACCACCTTGCCAAAAAGCACTGGCGGAATGGCGAGATAATGGGCGGGGCGTTCCGCGGATCCGAGTTCTTGACGGATGGCGAGGAAGGTCGCGGGATCATTGTAATCGCCGTCCACATACCTGAGCAGACTGGAGAGTTTCGCAAAAGCTTCGGGGTCGAGACCTCCGTGCTTTTCTAAACTATCTTGGGCGCGAGCTTTGAGCTGATCGAGATTCCAACCCGCTTTCGCCACCCCGATGATCGGAATATCGAGGTGGCCTCTCTTGATCATCGCCTGAAGCGAAGGAAAAATTTTCTTATAAGCGAGATCGCCGGTGGCTCCGAAGAAAACCAAGGCGTCAGAATGGATCTGGGTCATCGTGCAAACAATTATTTAGAAGGCTTTTCAAGGTGTCCGCCGAACTGGAAGCGCATTGCGGAAAGCACTTTATCTTGGTAATCGGACTCTCCTCGGGAAGCGAACCGCTCGTAAAGGGCGGTGGTGAGAACGGGGACGGGCACGCCTTCGTCGATCGCCGCTTTGATTGTCCATCGCCCTTCGCCAGAATCGGATACGCGACCAGAAAACTTCGCGAGATGCGGATCTTCGACCAAAGAACTGGCGGTCAGATCGAGCAACCAAGAAGCGATCACGCTCCCCCGGCGCCAGACCTCCGCAACGTCGGCAAGGTTGATGTCGTATTGGTAATGTTCGGGGTTCCGCAGTGGGGTGGTTTCGGCATCGATCTCCCCTTGTTTTTTCCCGACATTCGCGTTGCGAAGGACTCCGAGGCCTTCGGCATAGGCCGCCATCATTCCGTATTCGATTCCGTTATGAACCATTTTTACGAAATGCCCCGCCCCATTCGGCCCGCAGTGGAGATAACCTTCTTCCGCCGTTCCCGTCCCTGGGGCGCGACCTGGGGTGCGGTCGATCGTTCCGATTCCCGGAGCCAAGGTCGCCAAAATGGGGTCGATATGCTGAACGATCGCGGTTTCGCCTCCGATCATCATGCAGTAGCCACGTTCCAACCCCCAGACGCCACCGCTCGTCCCGACATCTACATAATGGATGCCTTTAAGAGCGAGCTCTTTAGCACGACGGATATCGTCGACATAATAGGAGTTTCCGCCATCGATGAGGATGTCGCCGCTCGCTAAAAGTGGGAGCAGATCATTGATTGTCTGGTCGACCACTCCAGCGGGGACCATCAACCAGACGGCTCGGGGGGTGGTGAGTTTGCTCACAAAATCGGCAAGGCTCGAGCTCCCCGTGGCATTTTCGGTGGCGAGTTGGGCGACGGCCTCGGTGGAGCGATCAAAGACCACGCATTGGTGGCCGTCCTTGATTAAGCGGCGGACCATATTGGCGCCCATGCGACCGAGGCCGATCATTCCGAGTTGAAGAGTGGATTTTTGGTTCATAATTTTTGCTAAATGTGTGGCTGAGATTTTTGTGGAAGGTGGAGTGCTTAGTGCGTGCCCGTTTTTTGGAAAATGCCGACGAACTCCTCGTAGCGGCGGGCAATTTCGGCGACGGCTTCCTCGCGGGTAAACTCGCCTGAACGGAATTTGACGAGCGGCTCCCAAAAATCCGTCCGTCCAACGGCGAAGCCGATGAAGCCGGGAACAGTCGCCGCAGTGGCCAACCATTCGTGGACTTTGGCGTCGTCTTCACGCCGACCGAGAACGATGCACCCGACCCGATCTCGGCCACCGGCAGTGGCGGCGGCGACAATCTTTGCGCAATCGCTCGCCTGTTCTAGACCCTCGATTTTCCAGACATCCGGCTCCACCCCAGCGGCCTGCATGGCGGCGATGGTTTGCACCATCAAAGTGGGGCGCAATTGAAGATCGTAGGCTTTTTTGTCCCCACCCAAACGCTGAAGTTGTTCGGGTTCCGCTGGCACGAGGAGTTCAAACATCAATCGACTCTCGCTGTGTTCGCGGAGATAGTCGGAGAGTTCCTTCAATCGGGCAGTTTGGCGTTGATTCAGATGGGCGTCGCCCTCGGGATTATAGCGCACCAGCACCTTACAGAAGGTGGGGCGAATCGCCTCAATATGAGTCGCAAAGTCGGCCCCATACTCGAAATCAAACTCCTCTTGGCCGCTTTTTTCCGCCGAACAAGCGGTGATATAACCGCGGGCGCGGGCGTCGGTGAGGATGGCGTGACCGAATTGTTCATCGACGAGCACGCCCGCCTTTTCGACGGGGACACCAGCGGCGATGGCGGCTTTAAATCCATCGTAAATCACCAACTTAGCGGCGGCGATTTCGGCAGTCTGCGCGGGGGTAAGATCACCATGCCAGCCGAACATCTTCGTCTCGAAAGAGCCTCGATGGTCGAAAGGGAGAATGTAAAGAGATTGGTCGTAGCCGATTGATTTCATGGGGATTCTTTGAGTTTCCGGTAACGCCGGATGAGTTGATTGGTGGAGCTATCGTGTTTGAGCTTCGGTGGGGTTGGGCTGGAAAGTTCAGGGATGATCTTCTGTGCGAGGGCTTTACCGAGTTCGACACCCCATTGATCAAAGGAATTGATTTTCCAAATGGCGCCTTGGGTGAAGACGGAGTGTTCGTAGAGAGCGACGAGTTTTCCGAGCATCTCCGGGGTGAGCCGGTCGGCGAGAAGCGTGTTCGATGGGCGGTTGCCATCGAAGACCCGATGCGGGGCGAGCGGTCCGGTGGTGCCTTCGGCTTGGACTTGGGCGAGGGTTTTTCCGAAGGCGAGGGCCTCGGTTTGGGCGAACACATTGGCGAGGAGGATATCGTGATGCAGACCAAGCGGGGTAAGGGCGTGGGCGAAGGCGATAAAATCGCAAGGAATCAGGCGGGTTCCTTGATGAATGAGTTGATAAAAAGAATGCTGGCCGTTGGTTCCTGGCTCGCCCCAATAAATCGGACCCGTATCATAATCGACCGTCTTGCCATCGAGGGTGACATGCTTTCCGTTGCTCTCCATGGTGAGTTGCTGAAGATAAGCAGGGAAACGTTTCAGATAGTTTTCGTAAGGGAGAACGGCAACGGTTTGCGCTCCGAAAAAGTCATTATACCAGACGGCCAACAGCCCCATCAGCACGGGCAGATTTTTAGCCAGCGGAGCGGTGCGGAAATGCTCATCCATTTGATGAAAACCGTTGAGCATCGATTGAAAATTGTCCGGACCCACCGCCAGCATCGTGGAGAGGCCGATCGCCGAATCCATGGAGTAGCGACCCCCGACCCAGTCCCAGAAGCCAAACATATTTGCGGGATCAATCCCAAAAGCGCTGACCTTTTCGGTATTGGTCGAGACGGCGACAAAGTGCTTGGCGACCGCGGCAACTTTATTGCCCAACCCTTTGAGCAGCCAATCGCGCGCGCTTTGGGCGTTGGTCATGGTCTCAAGGGTGGTGAAGGTTTTGGAGGAGACCACAAAGAGCGTCTCTGCAGGGTCGAGATCGCGAACCGCCTCGACAAAGTCGATCCCATCGACGTTGGAAACGAAGTGAAAAGTCAGGTTGCGTTGGCTGTAATGTTTGAGGGCTTCGTAGGCCATCACGGGACCGAGATCGGAGCCCCCGATGCCGATATTGACGACATTCTTGATCCGCTTTCCCGTGTGGCCCTTCCAGGATCCGCTCCGGATGCGTTTCGCAAACTTCCCCATCTTATCGAGTACCGCATGGACGTCGGCGACGACGTCTTGACCGTCAACGAAGATTTTCGTGCCCCGAGGGGCGCGCAAAGCCACATGAAGAACCGCCCGATCTTCGGTGAGATTGATTTTTTCGCCTTGAAACATCGAATCGATTCGGGCCTTCAAACCAGATTCTTCGGCGAGCTGGAGAAGCAAGGCGAGGGTCTGATCGGTGATCCGATTCTTTGAGTAATCGAGAAAAATTCCCAAGGCTTCCACGCTGAATCGTTGCCCCCGCTTGGGGTCGGCATCAAAAAGCTCACAGAGGTGCTGCGTGGCGATTTTCTTTTGGTGAACAGCGAGGGCTTTCCAAGCAGGAAGACTCGTTAATGACGGATTAGTGGCTTTCATGAACGGGTTATTTCGAATGCGGATTTGATGGGGTTGGCTTTTTGACAAGCGCTTTTGGGGCGGCTTTCGGTGCAGGTTTCGGCACAGGTTTCGGCGCAGGTTTTGATGGAGCTTTCGGTGCGGTTTTCGCTGCAGGTGTGGAGGAAGTCTTTTGTGCCGTTGCCACTTGGGGTGGAATGGAGCCCGTTCGGTGAGCCGCCCACAGTCGATCCCCACCGAGGAAGGCGTGGGAGTTATCTCCAGCACGGGTGCCTTCGGGGAGCACTTTCAGTTGTTTGACATTGCCTCCACCGAGGACGACGTCCTCGGGTTCGAGGGCAGCGATGAGGAGACCAACGACTTCGGCGACATCCTTCCGCCACTTTTTCTTGCCGCGTTTTTCCAAGCCACGGAGACCGACATAATCTTCGTAAGTTCCCTTTTTATAAGGGAGATGACCCAGCTCCATGGGTTCGATGATCCCATCGACAACCATCGTCGATCCAAGTCCCGTGCCGAGGCCGAGAAAGAGTAACTTTCCTCCCTCATAGCTACCGAGCGCTTGGAGGGCGGCGTCGTTGATTAATTGGACTGGGCAAGCGAAGGCAGCCTTGAAATCAAATTTCACCCAGCCTTTTGCAAGGTTGTGGGGTTCGGCGGTCGGTTGATTGTTTAGGACGGGTCCGGGGTAACCAATGGAGACAGCGTCATAGGGCCAATCTTCGGTGAGTTTTTTGATTTCAGCGATCATCACTTTAGGAGTGAGTTTTGTGCCCGAGGGAAATTCTCGCCGAAGGCGCTTTCCAGTGGTGCGGAATTTTACATGAGTGCCGCCGATATCGATGGTAAGTACTTTCATGAGTCAATAATTCCGCTTGGGTGGTTGTGTTAGTGAGGGTAACTCGTGTCGCTAATCTCTGCGAACCAATGCATAACGGCAGCTCGATGTCTTTGGCAATAGATTTAAACTCGGCGCACCCTTATTTGCTGGAACGACGATTTAGCTCCCCTCTCACCGATGGAAGCGCACCGATTGGCTTTGCCTCGCCCGCTTGATTTGGGCTAACTCCCCAGCCTCCTGCCTGATGCTCGCTTCCTTAATCACGACCTTTTTCTTTTCCCTCTCGGTGATATTTGCGGCGCGTTCTGCTCGGATGATTGGTGGACCGCGTGCCAATTTTGCGCGGATTGGGTTAGCAACGCTGTTCCTCGGTTGCTACGCCCATACTTTCGGTGGGGGCTTGAATGGGGGCTCGCTCGGGTGGTTTTTTCTCAGTGGGGTGATTGGGTTTGGGCTCGGCGATATCGCCCTTTTCGGTGCCCTGCCGAGAATCGGTCCCCGCCTCGCCATTCTCCTCACCCAATGCTTGGCAGCGCCGATCGCCGCGGTGGTGGAGTGGGCTTGGTTAGGGACAACGCTGAGGCCCGCCGACTTGCTTTGTGCGGCGATCATTCTCGTCGGGGTCGCTTTAGCGTTGGCGCCCGATCGCGGGTTAGGCGTGGATCGGCGAACCTTTTTGATTGGGGCGCTCTGCGGCGTGGGATCGGCTCTCGGACAGGCTCTAGGGGCGGTGGTCAGCCGAAAAGCCAATGAGGTGGCGAAGCTCGAGCACCTAGTGATCGACGGTGGAACAGCAGCGTATCAGCGGGCGATCGGCGGATTATTGCTCACCGCTCTGGCCTTTTTTCTCTTTCGAAAATTTCGGGCGTCCAATGAGCATCCATCCCCAGCGGTGAACTGGCGGGCGGCTTGGCCCTTTGTCCTCGCCAACGCCTTAGCTGGCCCAACCATCGGAGTCGGTTGCTACCAATGGGCACTGCGCACGACCCCCAGCGGAATCGTCTTGCCGATCATCGCCACCGCCCCGCTGATGACCATCGGCCTCGCCTATTTCATTGATGATCAGAAGCCTACACTGCGCGCGATTCTCGGCGGCCTCGTGGCGGTCGGCGGCGCGGTGGCCTTGAATATCGTCCAAACGGGAATTTAACCCCGCAGACAAACTCGAAGGGTGGAACGGCGCCTCTTTGCGCGATTAAGAAAGCAACCCGGGTACCACCCGACCAGAGACATCGGTAAGTCGGTAATCGCGCCCCCCGTGCCGAAAGGTCAGTCGCTCATGATCAAAGCCGAGGAGGTGGAGAATCGTGGCGTGCAAATCGTGCACATGGACAGGATTTTCCGCGACCCTCCCTCCGTGCTCGTCGCTTTGGCCATAGGCGGTGCCCGCACGGACCCCAGCCCCAGCGAGCCACGAAGAGTAGACATCGGAGTGATGTCCCCGCCCTTTCCCACCGTCTGCATAGGGGGTCCGACCAAATTCCGTCGTCCAAACCACGAGGGTTTCATCGAGAAGACCTCGCGACTTGAGGTCACGAAGAAGTCCCGCGATCGGGCGATCGACATTCCGAGCGAGCGGGGCGTGGGTAGCGATATCACCGTGAGCATCCCAGTTATCGTGGGAACCGACATCGATGAGTTCGACAAAGCGGACATCGCGCTCCACGAGTCGGCGCGCGATCAGGCATTGCCAAGCGAAGCCCTTAGTGGATCCACGTTCTAGGCCGTACAGGGCGAGGGTGGCGTCGGTTTCTTGGCTGATGTCGAGGACTTCAGGCATGGTCATCTGCATTCCTGCGGCGGTTTCGAAAGATTTCAGACGAGCGGTAAGGGCGGGATCAGTGGGGTGAGACTGTTGATGTTTGCGGTTAAAGCGTTCGAGCAGGCCGAGTTCGAGGTTTTGCACACCTTCGGTGGAGGATCGGCGAACCAGGTTGGGGATGGGCTCGGTTCCCGCTCGGACGCGAGTGCCAGAGTGGATACCGGGAAGGAAGTCGGAACTAAAAACTTGGGTTCCCGCGTAAGGCAGTTCGGGAGCGAGAACCACAAAAGCAGGGAGGTTTTGGTTTTCGGATCCGAGACCATAACTCAACCAGGATCCAAGACTAGGCCGAGCGAAGCTCACCGAACCGGTATGAATCCCCAGCGTGGCTTGGAAATGATCATTGTGATCACCGCGCATCGAGCGGATGAGGCAAATGTCATCCATACATTCGCGAACATTGGGAAAGAGATCGCTCACGGGAGTCCCGCAAGTTCCACCCGGCCTAAATTCCCACCGTGGAGGAAGATAGAGCGATGCTCCTGGTTTATTAGAAGAGGGATGCCCTCCATCGGCGATCAAGCGCGGTTTGAAATCAAAGGAGTCGAGGTGCGAGGCTCCACCGGTCATGTAGAGAAAAATCACCCGTTTGGCTTTGGGTGCAAAATGGGGTCCTTGAGCAGAATTTGCTGCCCCGCCATTCGCGAGCAGGGTTTGGAGAATTCCCGGGAAAATCAGCGATCCAGTGAGGAGCGACCGAACCATTTGACGACGGTTGCAATGGGCGTGATTCATTCGATGAAAACAAAGGCGTTTGACCCTAAAATGACCCGACAATAACTCGCCAAACTGGCGAGAGATCGATCAGTGACCGAGGGAGGAAGAGCTTCGGTGATTTGGCGAAGATAATCCTCGGCGGATTGGACTTCTTCGGTGGTGGCGGGCCGACCAAGGACGGCTTCATTGATGGCGGAAATCTGGTCAGGAAGCTGAGGAAACTGCCGACGGACGCGCTCGGCGAACATCTGCGACTGGTCGTGGGCAAAACTGGCGTTGAGCATCCACAGCGCTTGGATCGGGCTATGATTGATCGGTCGAATGGGGGTGGTGGCATTGGGATCGGCACCGTCGAACGTTTCGAGATAAGGCTGTTTGCGGATGCGTTGTTGGATGAGGTAGACGCTCCGCCGGAGGGTGGGATAATCAGCAAAAAACTGGTTGTGCTGGGTGAATTTCCAAGTGATTTCCTTGGGAAAAGGGTGAGGTCCAGCAGGCGAAGAATCGAGGTTTCCTCCGAAAAAGAGCAGGGAATCGCGGAGTTCTTCAGCGCTCAGTCGGCGCCGATTAAAGTGCGAGAAAAACTCGTTATTGATGTCCTTTGCCAAGGCTTCTGGGGTGGGGTCGGAGGCCATTTGATAAGCGTGGGAAAGGAGAAGCATCCGGTGGAGCGCCTTCACCGACCAGCCAGATTCGACAAAGCGGATGGCCAGCCAATCGAGCAATTCGGGGTGAGTCGGCGGGGCACCCCGGACTCCGAAATCATTGGGAGTTTTCACTAATCCCACCCCAAAGTGGAGTTGCCAGATGCGGTTGACCATCACCCGAGCGGTCAGCGGATTGGTCGGGGCCACCAACCACTCCGCAAGCTCCCGACGCCCACTGCCAACGGTTTCTCGGGGCAGGGTTTGCTCGCCGAGGATCGCTAAAAATCCCCGAGGAACCTCTTCCCCAGGCGACTGGCGATCACCCTTGCGGTGGATCCGACTATTCCCCACCCGATCACCATCGGTCACCGCGTAGGCCTTCGGATAACCGTCGGCACTTTTGAGCAAATGGAGCTGACGCGCGATAGCCGCATCCTGTTCCCGCTGACAATCTTTCGGGGTGCGATCAGGCTTTTCCATCACGGGAATATTCTCCGCTTCGATCAAGGAGGGAAGATGAGAAAGAGGCTTTAGAGCAGCATTTTTCAGAAGATTTTCCAGCTGCTTTTTCTCCTCCTTCAAGTCTTTAATTTTTCCATCTATTTGAGCCACTTCTCGACTTTCCGCTAAGTGCCGGGCGGCTTCGGCGGGATCGGCGATCAGCGGGGTGAAGTCCTTGGTGTGCGGGTACAGCTCCGTCCCAGGAAAGGCGAATCGCGTGCTCTCAAAAATCCCGTAAAGCGCATAATAATCGCGGGCGAAGATCGGATCAAATTTGTGGTCGTGACAGCGTGCGCACCCCAAGGAGAGTCCGAGGACGGTTTTACCGAGATTATCGATGAGATCTTCGAGGGTGAGGTGAAAGTCGTAGTTGCCCGAACCGAAGCGTCGCGCAGTGGCGAGATACCCCGTGGCAATGAGTTGGCGGAAGTGCTCTTCGGTATTCGCCGAGGGGAGTAAATCGCCAGCGATTTGTTCGCGAATAAACTGGTCGTAGGGGCGGTCGGCGTTGAAAGAATCGATCACATAATCGCGATAACGATGGGCAGAAGGAACGGGGAAATCCGCGTTACACCCGCTGGTGTCGGCGTATCGGGTAAGGTCCAGCCAGTGGCGGCCCCACTGTTCGCCATAGCGGGGTGAGGAGAGGAGCCGATCCACGACTGTGGCGAAGCTCTTTTCCGAAGGATCAGCCAAAAAAGCCCCGAGCTCTTCGGGGGTGGGAGGCATTCCCGTGAGGTCGTAAGTCACCCGGCGAAGGAGCGCTGACTTATCGAGATCTGCACTGGGGGTGAGGCCGTGGGACTCCATCTTGGCGAGCAAATAGCGGTCGACATCGCCACGAGCCCAGTCGCGGTTGGCTACCGTGGGGGTGGGGCGAGCGGTTACCGCTTGAAAGGACCAAAACTTTCGCCCCTCCTCGAGTTTTTTTCTGGGAGCGGCGAGAGCAGGTGCTGGAGGGATAGCGGAACGCGGGTCGGGCAACCCGAGACGCACCCACTCTTCGAAGTCCCGAACCTGTTCAGCCGTCAGGCGATGCTTGGGAGGCATCTGGAGGTCGGGATCGGTGTAGCGAATGGCTTTAATGAGCAAGCTGTCATCGGGATGACCGGGCTTGGCGGCAGGACCCGTTTCACCGCCTTTGAGGATATCCAACCGAGAATCAAGAAGGAGGGCACCTTTGAGTTTTTCGCTTTTGGTACTGTGACACTTTTCGCAGGATTCAATGAGGACTGGACGAATTTTTTTCTCAAAGAACTCGATTGATTCTGGGGACGGGGTGACGACCTCGGCCGCTTTTAAGCTGACGCAGAAGAGGAAAAAAAACGGGCGGCTAAATTTGGAAAGCGAGATCTGCAAAGGTTGAAAGTTTTTCAGAATGATCGTGGGAACCTAAGCCCCAAAACACTCCGAATTCAACTGAAGTAAACCGCGAGCTACTTGAACCGTTGGGAAAAATCGGTAACGAACAAACATCGGTTAATTTCGAAGCACGGAAAGAAAGGCCATCAAGTCGCGGAGTTCTCGGAGCGAGAGCGTCGAACCGATGTCAGCGGGCATGGCGCTAGGGGCAGTCTGCCGCGAGGCAACTGCCGACTTCTGAATCGTCAAGGGTGGCGCTCCGGGAACTTCGATTGTCAATGTTTTGGGAGTCTCCCCTTTGAGCAAACCCGCGTGGACTTGGTGGTTTTTCAGCGTGACGACCACCATTTGGAAGCCGTTGGCGATTTGGATATTGGGAAGGACAACCGACTGGAGAATCTCCAGGGGCTTTTGCCGAGAGGCGATTCCCGTCAAATTGGGACCGACGAGGCCACCCCCGGAATCGCCGAGTTGATGACATCGCTGGCAAGCAACTGCGGGGTGTTCGAAAAAGATCGTGGCTCCAGCATCGCGGTCGCCCCCGGCGAGCGCTGGCAAAAATGGGGCGAGCGGGTCGGTTTTGGAACGCGATGAGCGAAAGTTTTTCAGGGCTGCTTGGACTGCGGGAGCGGGATGAAGGGCAGCGGCTTCAAGCAGTTCCACCTGAACCTCTTCAGGAATTTTTCCTTGGGTGAGTTGGGTGAGAAGTTGGACGAGCACCAGATCAGCGGAGGGATGCGCAATGGACCCCAGCACCTTGATAGCGGCTTGCTTTTCCGGTCCCGTCCCCTTGCTGAGAATCAGGGCAATCTGGGTGGTGGCGTTTTCGGGATCGCGGGCGCCAATCAGCCCGAAAGCGGCGATGCGCAAAAGCGGATCCTCTGCAGCAAAAGCGCTTTCCAGAGTCGCGGGAAGCTGGGGATCGGCGAGGGTGGCAAGGGTCTCGAGAAGGGCGACTTGGACCTTAGGCGACGACGTTTTTGCGGCAAACAAAGCGTGAAGATCAGCCGTCGCCGCCCGATCTCCTGTGGCAGCAATCGTCCGAAGGGTGGAGAGACAAATCTCCGACTCCGCCTGGAAAAGAGTGGCTCGGACCTTTTCAATGGCGACCGCTGCAGGAGCGGAGTCACGCGGGGGAAGTGGCCGAAAAAGACCCGTCACCCGTTCACGAGGCGGAGGTTTTGACCAGAGACTCAAGAGTTGCAAAGCCTCCATGCGAAGCGAAAGCGGCTGACCGAGCTGAGTGGCAAACTGGGCGAGCGCTTCCGCGGCGATTGGGGTGCCGAGGCGAAAGTTGGCGTTGAGAATGCGCAGGGTCAGAGGTTCATCGGCAGTCGGTTTCGCAATCAAAGCGGCTAATGAAGGCATGGCGTCCGCGATCGGCAGATCGAAAATCGCCCGCGCCGCTTCGAGGACGAGGAGCGGACTTTCATCCTGAAGAAAACGGGCGATTTCAGGACGCTCGAGACGGCGCATCGCCAGAAGAGCGACCAAGCGGACTGCAGGATCGACATGCTGGGCGGCCTCCTCGATCGCAGGGAAATCGCCTGAGGCGGCGAGGGCATCGACATAAGCATGGCGGATAAACGGACCGTGCTCGCTATTGCTTCTAGCCATGAGGAGGACTTGGGAAACGCACTCCTTTCGGTGGAGTTTCGCGAGACCATGGGCGGCAAAAAAGCTCACGTGGTCCACGGAATCACGGAGGGCTTTCATCAGTCCCTCGGAAGCTTCGGCAACGCGGTTTTCTCCGAGAACCCTCGCCACCTGTCCGCGGACTTCGTCGTCGGGATCAGCGAGCAACGGAAGAAGTGGGAGGAGTATTTCTGCCCCACTCCCCGCCTGTTTTTTTTCGGCGTGGCGAGCGAGGATTCCTAAGCCCCAGACCGCGTGAAGGCGCGCCAGTTGCGGATCCTGAGCATCTTTCGGTGGAAATTCTGCCGCTGAACTGAACTCGGTGGCGCCCTCGGGGCGCGCCGCCAGTTCCCACTCG
>Ga0114970_10002504_pt1 | contig 13691 bp, 7 predicted proteins | sample M_140205_XF_Meta_FD_87030 | JGI IMG/M metagenome (GOLD analysis project Ga0114970, IMG submission 87030) | Freshwater microbial communities from Lake Montjoie, Canada to study carbon cycling - M_140205_XF_MetaG | ecosystem: Environmental > Aquatic > Freshwater > Lake | place: Lake Montjoie... | reverse complement strand
AACTTACGTGTTCGTGGTCAAGGTGGAACCCTTTGCATTGGATTTTTTGTCCTTTTCTTGATGCTGTCCAGACCGTTCTAGACACATTTGACGGCGCTATAGAACAAAAACTTTTGCTAGATCGAGAAATATTTAACACTGGCTCAGCTGTAGGAAGACCACTTAACGTAGCCTGGAATAAGATGCTTAGATATGCTCTATTTATATTAATTATTATTGGTCTAATTATGGTTATCTCTCAGGCAGCTTCTATTGGGCCCTTTAGTGCTTATTCTATCCGGAAGATTGTGCCAAGAATTATAATTGCAGTAATTCTAATAACATTGTCGTGGCCGCTCATGAAGTTCTTGGTGGGCTTGTCTAACGTAGCGGGTACGTCTATGAGAGCTCTGATATATTATCCCTTTCAGGGCCTTGTAGGTAAAATTACTATAGATCCTAGCGCCATAATTATCGCATTAGCTGCTCTCACTGTTGCAACATTCGGAATGGGTACTTTAGCGGTCATAGCGCTATTTGGCACTGCTATTCTGGCGGTTGCGGTAGGACTAGCTACCTTATACTTTAGAGAGGCTCTTCTAGTATTGCTAGTAATCACAGCACCAATAGGGATAGTGTCTATGGTACTGCCTAACACTCAAAGATTCTGGAAGCTCTGGTACAGCCAACTCACTAGCGTCTTGGTCGTATACCCAATATTTACCGGCATGATTGCTATTGGACAAGTCTTTGGAGCAATATTGTGGAGCCAGGGAAACGGTGACTTAGTGGATCAGTTTGCGGCATTCGGCGCTGTCTATGCTCCATACTTTTTCCTTCCTAGGGCGTTTAAAATGGCGGGCGGAGCGATAGGAACATTCAAGAATGTAGCAAGCAAGGCCGCCGCACCTGGATTTTCTATGCTCAAGAACAAACGAGTCAGTGAACGCCAGCGCATCAAGCAAGAAACAGCCACTGGAACTGGTCGTGGAGCGATAAGACAAAGTAAATTTATACGAAATGCGGGCGTAGGAGTTTATGGAGGTGCAAGAGCCGGATTTGGAGTGGGCAAAAGAGGCAAGGCACATCGTGAAACTATGGTAGCGGCGACAGGGGCCGGCAAACAACAAGAGCACGCTGCAGAATTGCTCGACGATGATAAAGCAACAGCAGCCACCTACAGAAACGAGCAGGAAGCCAGGACTCAAGGAAAGGCTAAGATTAAAGCAAAACTATTAGCAAGTGGCGTATCGGATAACGATGCTGACACTCAGGCAGAACAACGAGCTAACGAAGCGGCAAAAAGCATCTCAGTATCAATGGGCTATGGAGCTGCTACACAAGTAGCTGGTGCTAGAGCATTAGCAGCCAGCGCAACCGGCTATTTAGACAAGAATGATCAAATAGAGACATTAGGACGGGTAACAAAAGAAACAGGTGGCGGAACAAACCTAACTAACCAGTTGGCAGCCTACAGTAACAGTGCCGGCAAACAAAATGGCAGAGCCGACCTTGTAACTTCACATCCATACACACAAGGATTAATAGCAAGGCAAGCTGGACTCACTGGGGAGGCTGCCTTTTCAAAACAAGAGCTTGCCGAGGAAATTGCTGACGCCGGTCGCATGTCGAATCTGGAAAAAACTAATGCTGGTATGTACGTTGGGGGCAGTAATGCCGGCCTCGAAACCCATATGTCTTATATAGCAGCTGAAGCGAATAGGCACATGGAAGATGCAATGAAATACGACCAGGCGGCGCTACACATGAAAGACGAACTAGACGAAAAGACGTTGGATGGATCAATAAACGAAGACGAAAAGGCTGAATATAAGGTAAATATAAAGCAAGCCGAAGACCGAAGAGATTCATCTGTCTATCAGGGCAAAAGAGAGATTAGGGAACTGGAAAATATACAACGATATGCAACAGCTTATGGGGCAACGGGTGAAAATAGCGAAACAATAGCAAGATACTCAAAGGATAGCGAGGCTGCAAACGTATACCTTATGCAGGCCACAGAGAAAGATTGGGCGCCAGCAGCTAAACTGGCCGACCGTGAAAAAGCCACTAAGGAAGCAAGAGATGCCAAAGCCGCAACATTAGCTTCTGCGCAGCCACAGACAGCTGTAGGCACGCCAACAGTTGTTGTACCACAAACCCAGCCGGCGGGTCAGAGCACCACACAAACAGGCAACACGGGTGGTGACGTAAGCGATCCCGAAAAAGACGCCTTAGCTAAACTTGAAGCCGCCAAAAAAGCGAAGGCTGAGTATGATAGACAATATAGTTCTGAGAATTATACAGTAATGGAAAGTACTCGTGACCAGAGGGAAGGCCTCGAGAACGATGTGCAAACAGCGCAGGCTGAGTATGATAATGTCGTAAGTTCTGAACGAATTACTGAGCCTGCAGCAGCAGCCACACAAAACCAATCGGCGGCAATTCCTGAGGCACCTGCCGGGACAGCAGCTGTCGTAGCGCCTGCAGCAGCTCAAACAACGGCTGGAAACGTTGCGCCAGCAACATCGGCTTCGTCAGCTTCGGCCCCTATAGCCACAGCTCTCGGCAACATGAAGACTGCAATCACTGACTTAACGCAAACCCTAGTTAACTCAAATCAAAGTATTGCAGCAGGCTCACTTACTGCGCCACCTGCCGACATGCAACCTATTGCATCTACAGAGAGCACAACAGGACTATCAAAAGGAGAAGAAGGGACGACCGAAGGCGAACAACCAGCTAAAGCACCAGGTAATCAGCTTAAATATAGACCAGTAATAAGAGAGGGCGAATATGGACCTGATGGAAGAGGGGCGCCGTACACGAAAGTTGAAGCTCCAACAGATTATATAGAGCATTCAAATAGAAGCGGAATACCACTATCTCGGCTGATAGACGACCAAAGCCTCTTAAGAGATAGAGAGCTTACTGCTGCGCAAAAAGCGGCGGAAATAGCTAAACAAGCTACCCCGGCAGACCCAGATAAAACATAGCCGCCAATCTAATTAGAGAACAACCACTTTGCCTAGAACCAGCCGGTGAACTAAAATATAAATACAATGAATCCTAGACATGACCAAGCCCCAAACACAGAGCGCGAACGTATAGCACCAGCATACGACTTAAGATCACGGCTATTCGGCATCTTGAGCGAGAGTGTTATACTCCACAACAAAGAAAAAATAGACAGGCTCTTGGAAGACTACTCGAACTTTGTAAGAAGCGCTAACGACGTCGGTACATCTAATATGGCAATTCAGCAAGGCTATAAAAAATTCTACAATGAGGGCGTAGGCCTAGAAGCAAAGGCCAAAATTGCAGGCTACGAAAACTCAGCTAATCAAGTGATTATAAGAGGAGATCGTACAGCCCAGACAACTGAAGCCTTAGAAAATTCTAGGTATATTCCAGTTCTTGGAACGGTCTACAAGCCTGCAAGAGAGCAAATAGTCGCAAGAACGCTACGTGATGGTTACTACGAACATGCCGACCATGCAAAAAGCCACAGAAGGGCTGAGGTTGTTGATAGATTTAGCAATCTAGTCCCACGCCTAGAGCTAGGTGACTCGGCCGGCCGACTTAACGATGGAGCTTCAAAATACGTATTAAATAAACTATGGTATGGTCCCGAAGCAAACGCATCAATCAAAAGAGAATTTGAAGAAAAAGTCAGAAACGGTAGCATGACCGTCCATGAGGCAAAAGACGCACAAGAAGAAGCCAGAAGAAGGGCAGTAAACCTTGGCCGCACTGCCGGTAACGCATTGACAACAAACGGGCTTAACGGCTATTTACTAGAGCTCAGCGCTGACGTATCAAACCCAAAGAGAAACCAAGCCCCACGGCCAAGGAGAAATGACGCAGACAGAGTTGATGCAATGGTGATGGTTGATCATAGGCTTAATAAAATGAACGCACTACTTAAGATACAGCAAGGATTCGTAGTTTCAGATAAAGTTGATTTTGCTAGTAAATATATTGCCCACTCTGGATTAGCGATATCGTTTGACAGGGACGGGGCCGACAGAATAATAAATGAAGCTGTGGGAAGACTAGGCGCCGATGTTACCAGATTCTACGAAAACCCAGATGTTTTCTGGAACTTTGTCTCGAGAGCAATAGAGCCAAGACTTAGAGCCGCCGGTCATATAAAATAATCGAGCAGGCAGGCTAAAACCATCCTTTGCGACAAATATTGGCTATCTAACAACCTCGTGAGTCACTAAGGCTTTGCTAGACGCAACTTAGTCGTTATACTAATGCTTATAGTCCACGTCACTAAGTGGGCAACGAGGATTAGTTATGGCAGTTTATGTAGTAATTCAAGATATTGAGGCCGAGGACAAGTTCCTTGGACCTTTGACGTTAAAACAATTCCTGTTCGCGGGCATTACGGCAGCATCTGGTTATCTGGGCTTTTACCTTATTTCTACAACTGTTTGGTACTTTGCTATTCCAATAATTCCGGTTATTATACTCGGCGCTTTCTTGGCCTTCCCTTGGGGTAGAGATCAGCCAACGGAAGTATGGCTATTGGCCAAAATTCGCTTCTTGTTTCGACCTAGGCGACGAGTCTGGGACCAAGCTGGTGCACAGGAATTAATAGCTATAACTGCTCCAAAAGGCGATAGTCATCAATACGTCAACAATTTAGATCAAGAAGAGATTCGAAGTAGACTTAGAATATTAGCCAACACCATAGACAGTCGAGGCTGGGTAATAAAAAACGACACTATTAACTCTTTATATAATTCCAGAATCAATACCTTGCCACTCAATACTTCAGATAGGCTGGTAGATATGGACTCGATGCCCAAAAACGTGCCAGACGACAACATAAACGCCTCTGAAGATATAATGGATGTTGAGCATAACCTGCTAGCCCAACAGCTTGACGCTTTGATGAAGAACTCTTACCAGAGTCACGTAAAAGCTGTCATGGGACAGATGGGGGGAGTTGCAGAAGTACCAATCGCAACCCAGCCAGCACAACCAGAGACTCAACAAGTTCTTGGAATGCCAGCACCTAATTATTGGTTTATAAATGAGGGGAACTCGCCTGGCGCTAAACTCGGAGTAACAAATTCGGCATATATGCCGACAGACTCAATTAACGCTCCTCTAGTTACCGAAGAGGCGCCTTCAGTGCCAAAAACACTAACCGAAGAGACTGCTCCTAATAGAGTAAATCCTTCTGTTGAAATTGCTAAAGCTAAGCCTATGAAACCAGCTGTTAATCCTGCTATACTTGGACTAGCCAATAACAACGATCGAGATATAGCTAGCTTGAGTCGCGAGGCTAACAATATAGAAAAACTAGCTACCGGTGAAGTCGTAATCCAACTACACTAAACATGATTATTCAAAAGCAAAAGGGTGGGCACACTTAATAATGAAACCGTCACAACCAAGTCAACCGGCAGCAGCAGCAGCAGGAGCAGGACACGCCTATGTACAAGGCTTTCAAAATCAGAAAGCTGGCGCTACACCACAACCCGGCAGAGTTGACCCTAAATTGGGACTACAGCAAACCTTAGCCGTTGCTCCAAAAGTAAACCCAAATAGCACCCAAAACTCACTTGAAATTGCTGAAATCCGTGACGGTGTCGTCATATTAAACGACGGCACTTATCGATCGGTTATCATGGTTAAGTCTATAAACTTTGACCTGATGAGCCCTCAAGAAAAAGAGGCTGTCGAATTTAGCTATCAGGGATTCTTAAACTCGCTATACTTTCATATTCAGATTTTTATACACTCACAGAAGGTTGACCTAGGTCCATACATAGCAAAACTAAGTAAAATAAGTAAAGAACATGACAATATGTTATTGGCCGTCCTTATGGAGGACTACATTCTATACATGGACGACTTGTCACACCAAACAAACATTATGGACAAGAAATTTTATGTGGTCATTCCTTACTATCCTAAAGCCGACATTCAAAAAACCCTAACTGCCACAAAGAAACTATTAGGCGGCATAGGAGTAATGGCTACCAAGAAGCAGAGCCAAAAAATCACCATCACCGAGACCGACCTTGAGGCGGCCAAAGAAGAACTGAGAAATAGAGTACAGTCGGTATTGGGAGGATTACTGCAGTGTGGCGTGCAAGGGTTGCCACTGGACACTCAAGAACTTATTGAGCTATATTATGACGTCTACAACCCAGACACAGCTACCAGACAGCCTCTTAAGAACTTTGAAGAACTCATAGCGCCAATAGTCAGCAAGGGCGTCGGCAATGCTCCTACGCCAAATCTAGACAAGGAGATAAAATGAGCTATTTAACAGTTGCAGGCCTTAATCGAACTCATAGCGCCAAAATTATGGCCCAGGATCAGCAATTAACAACTGGAGACTTCTAATGCTAGGAAGAAAGAAAGCACCAATAGATCCAGTAGCCTTGGCAGAAGCAAAGCGCATTCAAGAACAACAGGAAGTTACTAATGCGTTCCAGAAGGGTGTCACTGCGCTACGCGATTTTATAGCTCCTAGCTCTTTAACCTTCGACAATAGCTTCTTCCACTTAGGCAATCGCTTCGCCCGAACTTTTTATGTTTACGGATATCCGCGCCAGCTATTTACCGGTTGGTTAAGTAGCATGGTTAACCTAGATGAGGTCATGGACATATCTCTTTATATTTATCCAGCAAACACTCAGGTAGTACTAGAAAGTTTACGCAAAAAAGTCACACAGTTAGAGGCTGGCATACAAATAGATAACGAGAAGGGAAGAGTTCGTGATCCGGCCAAACAGGCGGCAATTATCGACGCCGAGGACATGAGAGATAAGTTGCAGGTTGGCGAGGAACGCTTCTTCCGACTGGGCTTTTATTTCACAATCTACGGATACAGCATGGAAGAACTAGAGTTCGTAAGCCAAAAGGTAGAGACGCTACTAGGCCAACAATTAGTTTACTCAAAGCCAGCATCCTCTCAGCAAGAGCAAGGCTTTAACAGCACGCTGCCACAATGTTCCGACCAATTACAGATACGTCGCAACATGAACACAGGCGCGATAAGCACCAGCTTCCCATTCACTAGCGCCGACTTGAGCCAAGAAAACGGTATTCTATACGGCGTAAATATGCATAACTCTGGACTAGTAATTTTTGACAGGTTTTCTCTTGAGAACGGCAACTCTGTCGTATTTGCCAAGTCTGGAGCTGGTAAATCTTTTGCGGTTAAACTAGAGGCTCTACGAAGTTTAATGTTTGGTACAGAGATATTTATCATCGACCCAGAGAACGAATATCAACGTATGTGTGAGGCAGTTGGTGGAGCATATATTCGTCTAAGTCTTAGCTCTACTACACGCATAAATCCTTTTGCTCTACCTAAGGTAGTTGATGTAGAAGAGGCCGACAACGCGCTCCGAAGCAACTTAATAACACTTCATGGACTATTCCGACTAATGATGGGTGGCGCACAAGCTCAAATGTCTGGTGGCAGCATATCTATGCCTCCACTTAGTCCAGTCGAAGAAGCCGACCTCGACACCGGACTCATAGAAACATACGCTAAGGCTGGCATAACAAATGACCCACTAACCCACGTAACAACACCGCCAACTATTACCGACCTTTATGACACACTTCTACATATGGGTGGCACAGGACCACAACTCGCACAGAGACTACGCAAATACACTACTGGTACTTTTGCTGGCATATTCTCGCAGCAATCTAATATCGACATCAACAATCCTATGGTCGTGTTTAATATACGCGATCTTGAAGATGAATTACGGCCTGTGGCTATGTATATTGTGCTTAGCTTTATTTGGAACGTGACCAAAAGCGACCAAAAGCGACGCCTCCTGATCGTAGACGAGGCTTGGCAACTAATGAAATACGAGGACTCTGCTAACTTCTTGTTCTCGCTAGCCAAAAGAGCTCGTAAATACAATCTAGGCATCACTACAATCAGTCAAGATGTTGAAGATTTTATGGGCTCAAGAATGGGTCGAGCGATCGTAGCTAATGCCTCAATGCAATTACTGCTTAAGCAATCGCCCTCAGCGGTAGAGGTCTTGACGCAGGTGTTCAGACTTACTAGCGAAGAGTCTAAAAGACTAAGTCAATTCCCAGTCGGGCAAGGGCTGTTCTTTGCCGGTCAAAGTCACGTTCATATGCAGATTACTGCCAGTCCAACAGAAACCGACCTTATAACTACAGACCCGCTAAAAAACAAACAGTTAAATGACGCGGCAGAAGCATCAGAAGCCGCAGAAATGGCTGAAATGAACGGATCTCAGGGCTCAATCTATCTAAATAATTAGCTTTTATAGACACAAGCTTTATCGTGTATAATCTGAGTATGAGGATGTATGGCGAATAGAGTTTATGACGACCAGATAGTCGACGGAAAGGACGATGGCGTTATTAATGTTGACGAAAAAGTCCGAGACCTTGCTCAAGGTGATTTAAAGGATCGCAGTGAAGTTGAAGGCATCAAAAGCGCAGAAGAAGGCGCCGCACAGACAGCTCCAAGCAAAGACACCGGCACCGACCCAGTTGATAGTATTAAACAAAAAGAGCTAGCGCCAAAGACAAGCAGCAAGGCCACTGACGAAAACAAAATAGGCAATGGCTTCAAGAAAGACCCTAAGGGCGACAAAACTAAAGCCAAGGGAAGCGTAAGCAAGAAGAAGATTGTAGGCATCGTAGGGGGAGTTGTTGGTGCTGTAATAGGGCTTGTTACAATTGCTCTTTTCTTAATGAGCTCTTTGAAACTTCCGCAACTTATAAGTAATATTCAAACTATGGAGTTTGCGCGCCTAAGCCGCAACCTCACTCAAGCCACCGCCGACTTAACGTCCGAAGAGTTATCGCTTGAGCTATCAGGTACGCGGTTTAGCAGACTATCTGAATCATTGAGTGAAAGATTCCCCGAGTTTAGCGCCAAAACAAGCGAGTTATGGGGTAAGCTGGATAAATGGAGGCCACAAAAACTCATTAGTAATCTTGAAGGGGAAGGCAAGCTTAGCTTTGTTTACGAACAAAAGGAGTTCCTAGGTGGACTAAGAAAGCAGGTCGTCAAAGAGATTGTTGTAAATGGAGAGGCAATAACCCCTGGAGGCGCCAGGTGGTATCAGTTGTTTGAGAATAGGGCAGATAGGCTGACTGCCGCAGGAGAGATAAAGGGTGCAGTTGACTCGTTGCTTAAAGGCTCCAACACAGTAGTCAGAGGAGCAGTAGCCAAGAGTATAAGGGAAAGAGCTGGAATAAGACTTAGGCGCTGGAGCAGGATTGATCCGAACTTTACCGAGGGGAAACGAATAGGTAATCTGGCGCAGGAGATCAAAAAAACCGTTCAAGAAATTAAGCCGCAAGCCCTAGATGAAAATGGTATTGTGCCAGAAATTAAAGCGGCCAAAGAGGCAGTAGAAGAACTTGTAGATAAATGTATAGAAGATGCGGGCTGTCTCGAGCAAGAAGCCAGAGAACAGCTTTATAACTATGACAATGCCGCTGCCGTAGAGGGCAGCACTAAAGAAGCGATTGCCGTCAAAGAAAGCGCAACTACTACGATAGAGAGAACGGCTGCTGCCCTGGTAGATGAGAAGGTTAAGAGCACCTTTATTAAGAATACTCTAGAAAAACTGGGAACTATATATGCCATAATGATGCCCACGTGCATTATTTATGACACTTCGGTCAATAAATCTGGTTCAACAGTTGACGAAAACTCACAAAGAGCGGTAAAAACCTATTATACATTGGCGGCGGCGGCTGATCAACAAAAAAGCGGTGCCCTTATAGCCGACCAAGCTAGCGGTCTGAATGATGAGATTGGAGACATATCTAATGCTCCTTCAGAGCTTAAAGCGGCAGGGAAAAAAATCGACACGAATAATTACGCGAATCCTGAGGCCTCAACTCTCCAAACGTATAACATAGTCAATACATATCTTGGCGATGGTGTTTTTTCTGAAGCAATTCAAGCCTCATTAGATACTGTTTGCCCATTGATTTTAGACCTCAAGATTGCAGCCACAATTACCATCGTAGAAGTAGCTATTCAGATTGCATCAGCAACTGCTGGAACGGCGGCAGAGGAAACATTTAAAGCACTTGTCTTAGCAAAAATCAAAAAGACGATTACTGAAATTACGCTTAAGGAGAGCCTGATTAAATATGCGGCTAAGTGGGCTGCGAAAAAGGCCTTAATAACTGCAGTTATTGTCGGAGGCACAATCGGCCTATCAGAGCTGGCGAACTTCGCGGTCATGGGCCGCATGGGTAACACTGCCTCTCCTATTCCTGACGGAAATGACTTGCAGGTTCAAGCCGACCAAGGCGGCATAATAGTGTCTAACGATTTGAACCGGCAGATGCTTGCAGGGCGACCTTTGACAACCCCAGAAGTTGTAGCGAGTAACTACCAAGACCTCCAGGATATTGCCTATGCTAACTCTAAAAAATCAGTCTTCGACAGATACTTTAGCCCAAACAATTCTAGGTCTATGATGGCTAGGATGGCAGTTGGCTTTAATGGATTTATCTCTAGGTCAATTTTTACTAATTTTACCAGTATGTTTTCTAGGTTAGGAACAATCTACCAGCCGTCGGCATCTTTCTTTATGAGCATATTGCCAGGAAATCAACAAAAGGCTTTCGCCGCCGAATCAAACTCACACTACAATATAGTCCAGTGGGGCTGGTCTATAGACGAGGAGAACACCATACATGACAATCCTAACAAATACAGTCCACTAAATAATGCCCAAGAGTGGGAGAATATGCCTGATTCAATCGAAAAAAGTGAGGCTATTACACTAGTGGATGATTGCACCGAAAAACTTTCATTAGGCAAGCTGCTAGGAGGAGATAGTCCTGGCATAAAAAGGGATGAGGATGGAAAAATTAAAGATAACGAAGGTAGATGCGCTCCAAATAATTTAGGGCCTTCAAATAAGCTGGCTTTTATGTACCGCGTCTATAAACGTAACAGTAACACTATCGACCACTTGAACTCGATAGCCGAACCAACTATAGAAACCGCAGCAGACAATGCATGCGCAACCAGCACAGAAACCAGCGCAGATTATGTGAAATGCAAATACGGCGTGCCCACTACTAAGTCCAAGACTGAGCAATGCAATTTTTCAACTAACTTATGGGTGTCTACCAATCTTGTTACTTTTGAAGTGAATGTTACTCCTGCAAGTATGGCGGCCGAGATGGCTAGATGTATGGCGGCGCCCGACGTGCCCACTACTAAGTCCAAGACTGGGCAGTCAACCACAATTATATTAGAAGGGGTGTCGCCATGAAAATATACAAATTTAACAGGAACTGCAGCGGTATAATTAGTCGTCTCTTGAGTGTTGTGACTGTTTTAGTAGTCCTGCTTGGACAAGTTCCAATGAGATCTTTCGCCTTATCCCAAGACGACATAAACGACATAAACGCTGGCCATACGTACTTTGCGCCACTGGAACTTCCGGCAGACTCTACGCTGCTGGGCGACAAGTGTGGGGTAGGCAGCATTGTTGTATCGCCGCCCCTTACAAAGGACGGCACTAACGGCGGAGTGTCAGAGGACGGCAACCCTTTCCATATCATGATTTATCCGCCAGTACCTAACGATCAAGCTGCAGCGTCTGCGATCGATAGCTATATCGCTAACTATGGCAACAAACAAAGTCTATTCAGGGGACTAGGCGCGGATATTGTTGCTGGGGCAAAAAAAAGCAACGTTAATCCCTTTTTAGCCGTAGGACACCTAGTAAGAGAAAATTCTCTTATGTCAAAAACTAATGCTAATAGTTGGGCTTTAAACAGCTATACAACCGCCGCTGGCGCACTTAATCAAACTACTGCACTAAGGATACCCAATACATATAATGGTTTTGGAAACATGAGGACTGATAGTATATATGGCTATTACAGAAGTGTTGATGACACTGGCGCGCCATACGCTAGAGAAGTAAAGAAGTGGGATTCCTGGAAAGACAGCATAAATGGCCCCAGGGACTGGTTTACTTATATTCGTTTTGCATACCTTAATATCGGCAGCAGATACAACACCCAAACATGGGATGCGTATGTATCAAAATATGCTGGAACTTCTACGCCCGCTGCTTATAAAGCAGGGCTATACAACACCATAGACAATATAGTAAATATCATGAACAACTCCTTCACCGCAGCCGTAGCTACAAACAACACTGCAGACATTTGCGCTCCTAATGCCCCGGTAGTGGAGAAGCCTACAGGTGAAGCAGCCAATTACATAACTGACTGCTCAGGTAACGCCGCGATAGCCTGTACTGCTATAAATCAACTAAGCGGCTTGCCTTACTCCAAGTCAACAGCACCAACTACCAGCCCCAACCCAACCCAACTCGACTGTAGCGGACTTATTAATATGGCTATTTTCAGAGCTTATGACCTAAACCTCAAAACAACTAGTGGCGGCTCCTATTGCTCTATGAATTATCGTACCGATAATACTAATTTTCAGGAAATAACTGATCTGCACACTCTTAAGCCTGGCGATATAGTGGGCCTCGGTAGTGTTTGCGGAACAGGGGGAACAGCGACACCCGTCGATGATGGTCATGTCGCCATAGTCGTAAGTTACGACATAACGAAGCCGTTAAAACAAAGACTTATCACTGTAGAGGCATCATCGGCTCCGAATCTTTCGGGGATTCGTGGGTCTATACCGAACAGTAGCGTAGGAATATATTCTGTGGGTATTGCCATCGACAATCCTCCGACCAAATACCCTTACACGTGGGCAAGAAGATATACCGGAAGTACAGTATTAAAATTAGGAGCAAACTAATGAAAAAGGTGAGACCCGCTAGTTTATTCAAAAAACCTTCATTCATAATCTTAGCGGTATTAATAACGTCAACCTTATTCGTTGCCGCTATCAGGAATGCAAGCATAAAAAGACAATCAACAAGTAGTCTTGGGGAAGAGCATATACCGGCCGACTCGGAAGCACTCCTATTGAAGGACAAGCAGTATTTTACTCCAACACCCGATGTTAATCATGACCATTTCATAAGAAAAGATTTAGCCTATTTTGCCAGAAAGAATTATAAAGAATACGACCAAAAAACAAATCCACAAGTCATATTCAATGTGAGCAAATCTACTACCGATAAAGATGGCGCTATTACGTTTGTCGGTAAGTTTGAACTTGTGAAGGATGAATTCAGCGTATCTGTAAAGCTCTTGCAGAATGACAGGATTAAATCATCTATCAAGAACTTAAAAACAGGCAAAATCGCCGACAGCGACCTACCTTCAAACACTCCTCGCAATCAACTCATAGGCAGACTACCAATAACTAGCGACAACTATGACATAGGATACCTACCAGCTCTGGATAAATTCGACATAATTATAGTTGACCACAGCAATGCGACCTTAGACGAAGCAGTCAAGGTGATCGCTACAGCGCTAAACGTAAAAGATTTAGATAAAAAAGAATACAACTACTATATGGGCACCGAAGCCACAGATAACTAAGCCTAGGAGTTGGTGGGGATGATGGTGCAGTTGTCCATAAAATGCTGAACAACTACATCGGCGTCAGTGGTTGTAATAAATGTCTGGTGATCTTCCAAAAACTTAGTCAGGGCTTGGCGACGCTTGCCGTCTAGCTCGCTAAAGACGTCGTCTAATAATAGTAATGGTTTCTGGCCTCTCAGAGCCTCTAGGATGCGTAATTCTACAATTTT
>Ga0114970_10002502_pt1 | contig 13694 bp, 11 predicted proteins | sample M_140205_XF_Meta_FD_87030 | JGI IMG/M metagenome (GOLD analysis project Ga0114970, IMG submission 87030) | Freshwater microbial communities from Lake Montjoie, Canada to study carbon cycling - M_140205_XF_MetaG | ecosystem: Environmental > Aquatic > Freshwater > Lake | place: Lake Montjoie... | reverse complement strand
CCATGGGCGCTGACCGAGCCATTGTGATCTCCCCCCCTGCCGTCTCCCACATGGATTCCCTGCTAATCGCGACACTCCTCGCCTCCGTGATTCAACAAGAAAAAGGAGAATTGGTGTTTTGCGGGAAGCAAGGGATCGATGAAAATAACATGCATGTAGGAGTGATGCTGGCCGAGCTTCTCGATTGGCCCCATGTGAATGTGGTGACCAAACTTGAAATCACCGGGAACCGAGCTCGAGCCGAACGAGAGATCGAAGGAGGCCAAACAGAGGTATACGACGTGCAATTGCCTGCTTTGTTTGGCACTCACAAATCTCTCAATACGCCTCGCTACGCCTCGTTACCAGGGATTATGAAAGCCAAGAAAAAACCCATGGATGTGAAAACATACCAAGACTTGGGGCTTGATGAAGCGACCCTTCAGGGTTTAGTACAAACCACCGTCACACACTATGAATATCCCCCTAAAAAACCCGCAGGTAAAATCCTACAAGGCATGCCCACCGAAGCTATGGTTGATCAAGTCGTAGGCTGGCTCCGATCCGAAGCCAAGGTGATTTAACCAAAAAGGAATCCTTTCTATGAAAATATTGGTATTGCTCGAGCAACGCGATAATGTGCTCAAAAAATCTAGTTTAGAAGCCCTTCAAGCGGCTCAAGAATTGACTCAAAGCAACGGCACCATCGAAGCCTTGCTCTTAGGGGAACATGCGGAAAGCCTTTGCAAAGAGGCCATAGGGTTGGGAGCAACCCTATGTCATTACGTAGAAGATTCCTCTCTTCGCTTCTACCAACCCCTCTTATACAAAACCCTTGTTTGTCAAGCGGTTCAAAAGTTAGCCCCCGATGTCCTTCTGGGAACGGCCTCTCCTCTCGGTCGTGATCTGTTGCCCAGATGTGCCGCTCATTTGAAAGCGCCATTGCTTACCGATTTAGTCTCGGTAGAACAGAAGGACGGAGTATTTATCGGGGGAAAAAAACCCTTATATGCAGGAAAAGTATTGGCCCATATGGCCTTTGCTACCCAAGGACTTCGAATTGCTTCCTTGCGCCCCAACAGTTTCATCCCCAAACCCAGTGCGGTAGTCACCCAAATTCAGAAGCTAGGACTGGAGATCCCTCAAGGGCTCCTCGATAGAATTCGAGTCACAGAGGTACGAAAAGGAGCCTCGGCAAAAACAGATCTCACGGAAGCAGCCCGTATTATCTCAGGCGGCCGATCCTTATCCAGTGCGGCTAACTTCTCCATCTTGCAAACCTGTGCGGATGTGTTGGGCGCAACGGTAGGCGCCTCTCGAGCCGCTGTGGATGCTGGATATGCCACCCACGACATGCAAGTGGGACAAACGGGGAAAACCGTAAGCCCCCAACTCTATATCGCATGCGGTATTAGCGGAGCCATCCAACACTTGGCAGGCATGCGTACGTCAAAGATCATTGTGGTAATCAACAAAGACCCAGAAGCACCCATCTTTTCCTTAGCAGACTATGGGATCGTTGCTGACTTATTCGAAGCCGTGCCCATTCTGACCGAGAAGCTTAAAAAACTGTTGAAAGAGTAAGCCTTCAACAGAAAGACTCTTACAGATGAAACCCATTCAGTGGGATAGATATGGGGAAAATCACTATGCTACTTTAGCCATGGCGCTATCCTGTTATGGTTGAATATTCCAGTATTCACGCCATCCTTTTTTCTATACGATCAAATAGTTATGCAACAAAGCCATTTTTGGAGCCTATTTTTATTGTCGCTTCTAGGAGTGAGGCTTGATTTCCAAAACTTTTTTTGCTGTTTTTTTGAAATGTAGTTCGTATTGATATCGTTTTTTTTCTTTTCTTAAATATATTTGGAGAACTAAATGCTTAAAAAATTATTTTTTGTATGGACTATGTTACTAAGCGTGAACGCATGGGCTAAAATTGATAGCAATCGACTTACTCATTTTGAATATCTTGATAATCTTTTGAAAGAAGAAAATATTACTCAACTCTCTGTAAGAGACCTTAAAGGTATAGTTGATAATAAAGCACAGATAATGAAAACGTTGTTAAATGAGCAAGTCACCAGGTTGGTTGATGATGAAATGATGAACAGGTTTTGTGATTCTCCAACATATGTTGCGCAATATCTCGCATATTATATGGTGAATATAGATGAAGCTAGGGTTTTTAGTATAAATGCTTGGCGGGCGGCTCTGCATGCTGATTGGCGGGCGGCTCTGGGTGCCGCTTGGCGCGCGGCTCTAGGTACTTCTCAGCGTGCTACTCTGGTTGCTGCTAGGTCTGTTCTTGGAGAAGTTGCTGAGAATGCTCGAAATGCAGTACAATCATCTATTCGTAACATAGACGAGTTATTAATAAGCGAGGGAACGTCACCAGACGACGCGCTTCAAATAACAGCTCCTATTGCTGAGATCCTATCCATTCGCTGGACACTATCTAATGAAGCTGCAGCCTTTCGCAAAACCGCTTTTCAGGCTGCCTATCTGCATATAACACAAGAAATCAAACGATCTAGTGAAGTTGCAGCATTTTACAAAAATGATGCTGCGCTTGAAATCATTGCAAATGCAACATGGAAAAATGTACAATTTATCGGTAGAAGCAATCCTTTTATAAATGCGTTACAACAGATTTTTGATTATAAAAAAAGAGGTGATAAAGTATCTTTTGTCTCTCATCTCTAAAAAAACGACAGAAAAATTGACCCCTCTTAGCGCAAGAGATATGAATATCAAGTAGGAGGGGCCGTTAACCCCGTCGTCTCACACCACCCGGCATACGGTTCCGTACCAAGGCGGTTGGTAATAAGTTAGCCAAACGCTTCATGTTCCATTCTAATCCACGATATCCCATCGTGTTTCCCAGTAGGAGTTGTTCATTGCAAATCGAGCTGGATGCAATTGACCCAGGTGCCAGTACTTCTTACCCTGGGCAAACCGAGACGCCTGGTCTGGTTTAAGACCCAGCTTAATCAACTCTCGAACTCTTGTCCGAGGTTTCACCCATCGCTTCAACATGCACATTCTTAGACGAGAGCGGATTCACCCATCTAAATCCAAAAAATTTCTTCTCCGTAGATGAGTGTTTGAAGTATGCATACCATCCACCAATATAGGAGTTCAGTTTGTTACTCCTGTCCTCTGTTGCCGCTCGATGGTGTCCTCTTGTTAAATTATACGCCCCTCTCTTTTTGGAAAGAGAAGAGAGTCATAAGGATAATAGAGGGCGTTTTACGTTCTCATGGGGAGAAAAGGGTTCAGCAACCCAAAAACGAAACGTAGGGAGAATATATAGTTGGGCACATCTTATTTGTAGGGGGGATCTATCCAGAGGAAACATCTGGTAGGCCCGGGCGGACTTGAACCGCCGACCTCCCGCTTATCAGGCGGGTACTCTAACCAACTGAGCTACAGGCCTACATCTCATTCAGAGCGAATGAGCATTCAGGTAGTAGCAAAGAATCGCTACACTTTCAAGTATTTGCCGCTTATGGCGAGAAGTTTTTTCTTTGGCGAACTTGCACCATCTACAACCGGCTGTTTTTAAACAAAAAACAAACCCACATCCCCAGCTCCCCCTATAATATACCCACATCTCCAGCTCCCCCCCTGCCCACCAAGGGCCTCTCCCCGCCAAATTTTTCCGACCTGGCAGAGAAGTTGTTGTGGCGGATCCTTGCAAAGTATGGAAAAACAACCTACTCCTGGGGATTTCTTCCCCAGTTCAATTGGGTTGATACGCAAGATAGATATATGCTTCTCGAGGAGATCACGGATGGGAATCCTGACAAGATTATTTGGTACGCGAAACGAAAAAATTCTCAACTCCTTTCGCCCGTGGCTACAAAAAATCAATGACCTGGAAAAAACCCTCCAGCCCCAATCCGATGAAGCCTTACGCGCTTTGTCTTTCTCCTACCGAGAGCGGCTCTCCCGAGGGGAAAGTCTCGATCAGATTCTCCCCGAAGCCTATGCCACCTGCAGGGAAGTATCCAAACGGGTGCTTGGCCAACGACACTACGATGTCCAGCTCTTAGGCGGGATTATGCTCCACGGGGGGCATATTGCCGAAATGAAAACCGGGGAAGGGAAAACCCTGACGGCCACCCTCCCCGCCTATTTGCACGGCCTCTCCGGAAAGGGCGCCCATGTAGTCACAGTAAATGATTACCTCGCGAAGCGAGATGCGGAATGGATGGGCACCCTCTACCGCGCCCTAGGGATGGATGTAGATGCGATTGTGCATGGGCTCTCTGATGGACAGCGCAAGATGGCCTACCAGGCAGATATTACCTACGCCACCAACAATGAGCTGGGATTTGACTTCCTACGCGACAACATGAAGACCATGCCAGATCGCTTGGTGCAACGAGGGCATAACTTTGCCATCGTGGATGAGGTAGACTCCATCCTTATCGATGAAGCACGAACCCCCCTAATCATCTCTGGGCCCACCGACACCAATACCGAGCTTTATAAGAAGGTGAACACCGTCCTCCCCGGGATCAAGCGCGACATCGACTATACCGTAGACGAGAAGAATCGCACGGTCTCTCTCACGGAAGATGGCATTTCCAAGATGGAAAAGCGCCTGAACCTCGATAACCTCTACGACCCTCAGCATATCGAGTGGCTTCACCATATTCAGCAAGCCCTCAAAGCCCACGTGCTGTTCAAAAAAGACGTGGACTATGTAGTTCGAGATAGCGAAATCATCATCGTAGATGAGTTCACGGGACGACTCATGCCAGGTCGCCGCTATAGCGATGGCCTCCATGGCGCCCTCGAAGCCAAAGAACACGTGGCTGTCCAGCAAGAAACCCAAACCCTAGCCACCATTACCTTCCAAAATTACTTCCGCCTCTATAGTACGCTCTCGGGGATGACCGGAACCGCGGACACGGAAGCGGTGGAATTCAAAAAGATCTACAATCTCGATGTGGTCGTGATCCCCACCAATAAAAAGCTCATTCGAGACGACCAACAAGACGTAATCTACCGCACAGCCCGGGAGAAATACACGGCCATCGCAGAGGAAATCACGGAAGCCCACAAGAAAGAGCAGCCCGTTTTAGTGGGAACCGTCTCTGTGGAAAAATCCGAGCTTCTGTCGAATCTCCTCACGAAGATGAGCGTGCCCCATGAAGTCTTGAATGCCAAAAACCACGCCCGAGAAGCGGCTATTATTGCCGACGCAGGGAAAAAGGGGCATATCACCATTGCCACCAACATGGCAGGTCGAGGAACCGATATTGTTCTAGGCGAAGGCGTAGCCGCCAATGGGGGCTTATATGTAATCAGCACCGAGCGACACGAATCTCGGCGGATCGACAACCAGCTCCGCGGACGAGCTGGGCGACAAGGAGACCCAGGAAAATCTAAGTTTTTCCTCTCCCTCGAAGACGACCTGATGCGAATTTTTGCTTCCGACCGGCTCTCTGCCATTATGCAGCGCCTGGGCATGGAAGAGGGGGAAGCCATCATCTCCCCCATGGTCACCCGCGCCATTGAGAAAGCCCAAAAGCGCGTAGAAGAGCAAAATTTCTCCAGCCGAAAAAACCTGCTAGAGTACGATGATGTGATGAATCAGCAGCGCCAAGTGGTCTACAAACGCAGAAGCGACGCCCTTATGGGACATAGCGACCTGCCCTTTCTACCCCAAGTCATCGAAGAGCTCGTCAGCACCCTCGTGCAAAAGCACTCCCCCGAAGCCCTGGATGCAGAAAATTGGGACTTCGCGGCCATTCACCAAGAGATCCACAACGAGTTCCACCTCTCTCTACCCTTCACGGGAAAAGAGACCGCTGAACTTTCAGAAGTGCAAATCGTGGACCAGCTCACCCAGCGGATCGAACAGGACTACCTCGAGAAAATGTCCCCGATTCCCGTAGAAGATCGAAAAAAGATTGAGAACTTTGTTTATTTACAATTGATTGACAAAGGGTGGAAAGATCACCTCTTGGGCATGGATGCCCTGAAAGATTCCGTAAGCCTGCGAGGTTATGGCCAACGCGACCCTCTACAAGAATATAAGAAGGAGGCGTTCACGTTATTCACCTCCCTCATCTCCCGCATTGAAGTAGAAACCACTTTGACGTTAGTCCGCATGCCCCGCCCTGAGCCGGTAAGCGCCCATCCTCAGGATTTTATTCGAGAGGAGGAGACTCACCTCGAGCTTCAACATCCAGAAGCCACAGCCCTCGCCGCACTCCATGAAGAGGCCTCCTCTTCCCAGGAAGAAGAAGATCGACTGGTCTACCACCAGCGCCCCCAAGCAGAGGAAAAAACCGCGGTTCAAACATATCGCCGTGACAGCGACAAGGTAGGGCGCAATGATCTTTGTCCATGCGGATCAGGGAAAAAATACAAGAAATGTCACGGGGTGGGGGCTATATAGCCCTAGGGGACTTTACCCTTCCGCGACTTGCCCATCCCCAGCGATTTGTTGCAATTCGAAAGCGGCTTTCAAAGCCTCTTGAGCGCAATCGATGGCGCGAACCACCTGCTCACGATCAAAGGAGGCTCGTTCGCCAGTCCCTTGCAGCTCCAAAATTTTCTCGCTGCTGGTCAGCACGATATTCATATCCAAATCTGCATCAAAATCTTCCTCATAATCGATGTCTACAAGCATTTCATCGTTCTTAAACCCGATAGAAATTGCAGCCACACTCTCGATCATCGGATTTTGCTTGAGACGACCTTGACGCAACAACTTGTCGATGGCCAACTTCAGCGCCACACAAGATCCAGTAATTGCAGCAGTTCGAGTTCCGCCGTCCGCTTGGATCACGTCGCAGTCCACCACAAAAGTGAGGTCCGGACAACGCTTGAGATCCAAAATGCCGCGCAAACTACGGCCAATCAATCGTTGGATTTCTTGGCTGCGACCGGAAGTATGCCCCCGCTCCCGGCGATTTCGGGTATGGGTCGCGCTGGGGAGCATGGAATACTCCGCCGTAAGCCACCCGCGGCTGGACCGAGAGGAACGCATCCATCCCGGTACGCCATCTTCAATACATACGGTGCAAAGCACACGAGTATCTCCTGCCTCGATGAGCACAGAGCCTTCGGCATGCTTAGAGAAGTGGGGGGTGATTTTTAGGGGGCGCAATTGCAAAGAGGAACGGCCATCTTTTCTCATCATCTTTCCTTCGTATCTACGAAACGTTATGTGGCAAATGCTAGAAAAATATCGATCTATCCATCATTCTCGAAAAATACATAGCTGGCGGGGCACTCTATGCCAAATTACAAGAGGATGCAAGCGGGACGGACTTTTCCTTTTCATGATAAAATATGGCAAGATGCCCACAAGTTTTCTGCATACTGTCCAATTGAATCTGCGTCGCAAGTGTGACGCCTCGGGCATTGTGTTCACCATGGGGGAAACCACCTTGTTTTGCTCGATTTTTCCATATTTCCGCCTTCTACTCGTGGTAAGCCTGCTTGGAACCTCCCTCCTCCACGGGCAGGTATATTACCGCTCTGAGGAGTCAAAGGAGCTGGTTCAGAAAAAAATCTACCCCAAACAGGGAAAGTTGGAGATTACCCTCCCCGATATTGGCATTGTTCTCAATGAAGCCTTTATTGACTCCACCGTCTTTCATGCGGGCGTAATCTACCATCTGTCTGAAACCTGGGGCCTGGGACTCGAAGGCATCTATTCCAGCAACCAGGACAAACCCGAGCGATACTGCGTCGAAAACTTCTATAATGACCCCCTCAACTTACTCCCAGTAGCCTGCCCTTCTACGGGAGAAGACCCGACGAAGTACCTCTATGACAGCGCCGGAAAGCCCATCAAAGGGGCAAAACTTGGCCCCGCTTACATGCCCATTCGGGAGCTAGAAGGGGTGGCATTGGCCACGGTTACTTGGTCCCCCTTTTACGGGAAACAATTGGCTCTCTTTTCTAAAACCATTTACTTCGATCTGTTTATGAGTTTTGGAGGAGGCCTCAGCTTTTCTACCTTCTATCCCGAAAGTCCGTATCTCCGAAACGGAAACCTCTCCCGAGGGTTAGACAAAGCCCCCATTCCCCTCACCGGATGTCCTCCCGATGGCGCCAATTTTCCCGGTATCTGCCCCACCAGCCCCAATCTACTTCAAAATATTGGCACAGGAGGGCGCCCCCCAGCTGCCAGCGAGGCACTCCCCACTCTTTCTTTGGGCATTGGACAAAAGTTCCACTTTAAAGGCCGTTTTAACTTCCATATAGAGCTGCGAGACCTTGCGTTCTATAGTGCCAACACCCAGTTTACCAATCTATTCATGATCTGGGGAGGACTTGGCATGCGGATTTGAGAGAGGCAGAAGGATGGCACATCATAAAGTTTTTGTTTATATACTCGCCTGTAATGACGACTCCCTCTACACAGGCTGGACCGTGGATCTTCAAAAACGACTGGCGGCCCATCAGCGCGGAACCGCAAGTAAATACACCCGCTCCCGCACACCTGTAAAACTTGTCTATTGGGAAGACTGGCCCACGCCGAGCGAAGCCATGAAACGCGAATGGCACATCAAATCCATGACGCGCCTGGAGAAAAAAAATCTCATCACCCAAATGGGCAAAAAGGACTTCCTATGAGAGCCCTCGCTTCACTCTTTTGCTGTCTTTATTTCCATTCCACTTGTTATGGAACCCCAAAGGCCTCGACTCAACGCGCGCCGTTGGTGCAGCCCCACTGGAAGAAACAATGCCTCGCTCTTTTCACCAAAAAACCCCAGGCCACTGGGGCGTGGGGACTTCTTTCCTCAGGCGGTTGGTCAGATAGCGGGCAATTTTTTGTATTGGAAACTTCGAAAGAAGCCATTCTTTTTTACGCAAAGCCTGGCAGCACCTCCTGGGATAGCCCTCAAACAATCCCGACTCCTTTGTTGCAAGAATTTAAAAAAGGGATCAACCTAGCCGCGACGCTGGCCCCTTTTTTTTCTCACACCTTTGATGGAATCGAATATGAATTTTTTTCCCTTCAAAGAGAAAAAGGTCTCACTCGCTCTACGCAAGAACTATATATGAATAACCCAGGTGTTTCGCCCAATGGAGCGGCCCATCATCTGTTAATTCAACATTTTTTTACCCTACAACGAAAACTCGCTTCCCATTGAGAGTCTGGTATGTCGAAAAAAACCCAACGCTTTGATGTCGTCATCATTGGTAGCGGCCCTGGAGGGGAAGGGGCTGCAATGCAAGCTCGAAAACAAGGCTTACGGGTCCTTGTGGTAGAAAAATTCCCCTTCGTAGGAGGCGGATGCACCCACACGGGCACCATTCCTTCAAAGGCCTTACGATACAGCGCAAATAAAGTCCTGTCATTATATACCGACCCCCTGCTGGGGCTAGAGCCTCCGACCTTCACCTTTTCGAAATTGATGGAACAAGCCAAAAAAATCATTTGGCAACAGGTGAAGCTTCGCAATAGCCACTATGATCGCAACGATATCGAAGTTCTTCATGGCCATGCACAGCTGGTGGACCCCCACACGATACAGATCAAACAAGAAACGGGTGTGCTCCACGTTACAGCTGAAGCCATTATCTTAGCCACCGGGTCACGCCCTTGGCACATCCCTCATGTGAATTACCAACACCCTTGTGTCTTTGATTCCGATACCATCTTGACCCTAAAAACCAATCCCCGCATTGTCACCATTTTTGGAGCGGGAGTCATCGGATGCGAATACACCAGCATTTTTCGGGCCCTGGGAAAAAAAGTCAATCTCATCAACAATCGACCTCATCTCCTCAGTTTCCTCGATTGCGAGATTTCAGAAGCCTTGTCATATCATTTTCGCGATAGTGGTGTGCTTATCCGAAATGAAGAAGAGTTTTCTCATTTAGAAACGGAAACCGATGGAGTTACCCTCAACCTCCAATCAGGGAAAAGACTCCACAGCGATATCATTCTCTTTGCCTCCGGTCGTACAGGCAATAGCGAACACCTAGGGCTCGAAACGGTGGGACTACAAGCCGATGCACGGGGACAAGTAAAAGTTAACGCCCATTTTCAAACGGAAATCCCTCACATCTATGCTGTAGGCGATTTGGTTGGATTCCCTGCCCTGGCAAGCTCTGCCTATGATCAAGGCCGATTTGCCATCCGTCATTTTCTTGATCCTGACTGTGATCAGCGCCTTGTAAGGGATATCCCTGTTGGCATTTATACGATTCCCGAAATCTCTTGTATCGGAAAAACAGAGGCTCAACTCACCCAAGAAAAAACCCCCTATGAAGTCGGGCACACGGCATTTCGACAGCTCGCCCGGGCACAAATCACAGGGGAAACCCTTGGCATGCTTAAGTTACTTTTTCATCCAGACACGTTAGAAATTTTGGGAATTCATTGCTTTGGACAAAGCGCTTCCGAAATTATTCATATTGGACAAGCCATTCTCACGCAAAAAAATGGAGGGAACTCCATCCGATATTTTGCAGATACTACATTTAACTACCCCACCATGGCCGAAGCGTATCGCGTGGCAGCTCTAAATGGACTCAACCGCATACGACACATGGAAAAAGCAGAGGGAAACTCACACCGACAGGAGGGAGTAAGTCGGGTAGTCTCGGAGGACCTCACGCCACGGCAAGTCTGACAAATCAAGAATGACCGCAATCTCCCACACTTTACCTCCAAGCGCTTCTACCAATGTGGTACATGCTTTGGCTGTCCCCCCTGTTGCCAGAAGATCATCCACAATTAAAAGATTCTTCCCCGCATAGCGGCTCGTTTCTTCCATTTCCAAACAGTCGGACCCATATTCCAACTCGTACGTACACGCTACCACAGGAAGAGGCAGTTTTCCTTTTTTGCAAGCCAAGACCAAAGGCTTCTCAAGCACCGTAGCAATCAAGGTCGCCCAAACAAAGCCCCGAGAGGCAATCCCTACCACAGCATCGATAGGAGCTTCTTGATATCGATCGCGAAAGGCTTCCTGCATCCGCCCCCGCGCCTTCGGATTTGCAAGCAAGGGAGCTAATGAACGAAATAGCACTCCCTTTTTCGGAAAATCTGGCAATTCTCGAATATACTCACGCACCCAAACATGTTGACCCGATGGAAACATACTCTCTCTTTCTAACAACCCAGCACTCGAATTTTTCTGCTCTCTTCTTTTCCAGAAACCAAGGCTAACTCCACGCAATGCGTAGCAGCCAACCCGATAGAGGAAATTGCTTCTGGAGGCCACTCTATAAAAAAGCCCCGAAACTCCCGATACTCTGCCTCAAAAGATCCCAACGCCCCCATTCGATATAAATCCATATGGGCATACCAATGGGGCCCAATCTCGTATTCATTCAATAAAGTAAATGTGGGCGATGTCACACTCTCCCGAGAAGACAAGCCCATATCATATAAAAGGGCTCGCACCAATGCCGTTTTTCCAGCCCCCAATTCCCCAGAAAGCCAAAGACAAAATGGAGTGATCTTCTCCAATTCTGTATTCAAGCGCCTTGCCACAAGCGGTAGCTGCACTAAGGAAAACTCCTCCTCCCACAGCAAACGCATTTTTCCTTTTCCCAACGTCTCTATTTTTTTCTCTCCACAAAAGACTCGACCGCCGAAAGGGTGCTCTCTACCAACTCCTCTGCCATCTGATGGAGTTCCTCTTGTACAGGACCCTCCAACATAATTCGCGCTTTGTTTTCCGTACCCGAATACCGAAATAATACACGCCCCGTATCGCCCAGTTTGGTCTCTACGCCTCGCAACTGCTTTTGTAAAACAGGCAACTCGGACAAAGGCACCTTTTTCTTCACATCAAAACTTTTCAGCACCTGCGGAAATTTTTCCATGCACTTTTTCAAGGTGCTGACAGGCTGCCCTTTTTCCAACATAACCACCAAGAGCTTAAGCGCCGCCAAAATGCCATCTCCCGTGGTAGAGCTATCCCGGAAAATCAGATGCCCAGACTGCTCACCCCCCAGGGTATAGCCTCCCTTTCGCATCTCCTCCACCACATACCGATCCCCCACCTGCACCCGAAGAAGGCTTGCACCCTTTTTCTTCAAAGCAAGATCAAGACCCATATTGCTCATGATGGTGGACACTACCGCATTGCCCTTCAGCAAGCCTCGCTCGAGATAGTTCAGTCCACAAATAGCCATAATCTCATCTCCATCCAAGACTTCGCCTTTTTCATCCACCACCACCAAACGATCCGCATCCCCATCAAACGCAAAACCCACATTGGCTTTATACAGTTTCACCTGCTCCACCATTTTTTGTGGGTGAAGGGCCCCACACAATTCGTTGATGTTGGAGCCGTTGGGCTGAGCCCCCGACAAAATCACCTCAGCCCCCAATTCCTCAAATACCTTAGGAGCCACGCGATAAGAGGCGCCGTTGGCACAATCTAAAACAATACGGAGTCCATCGAGCTTCAGCTCTTTAGGGAACTGCTCTTTTAAAAAAACCGCATATTGCCCCAAAGAGTCTTCCACTCGCTTCGTGCGCCCCACAGAACGCCCGACAGAAAGCAACGAAGGGTCGATACCTGCAAACACCAATTCTTCGATCTCAGCCTCAATTTGATCTGGCAACTTATATCCATCGGAAGAAAAAATTTTTACTCCGTTGTCAGAAAAAGGATTATGAGACGCCGAAATTACAATCCCCGCATTGGTACGTAATCCACGGGTCAAATAGGCAATCCCCGGCGTAGGCAGAGGCCCCAAAAACAACGTATCCACACCCACACTGCAAATTCCAGAAGAGAGCGCTTGCTCCAGCATATATCCACTGATTCGCGTATCTTTTCCGATGGCAATTCGAGGCTTGGCGTACTGTTTTTTAAAATAGAGGCCGATGGCTTGCCCCAAGCGCAACATCAAGTCAGGCAACATAGGGTACTCGTTTACCTTGCCTCGTATCCCATCTGTTCCAAATAAGTGGCGAGCAGACTTTTTCATAAAAACTTTCTCAGCTGATGTGCTCGGGAAGATTTGTTTGGACTGGGGCAGCGGGTTCTTCCACAGCTACCTTTTTTTCTAGGCCTGGGATATCATTGCGCCAATTTTTACTTCGCTCCAAACGTCGCTGGTATTCTGCCTTTTCCTCTTCGCTTACAATATCTTCCCCCTGAACAATTCGCCGCATTTCGCTGGCATCCAAGGTCTCTTTAATCAAGAGTGCTTCAGCCAAGGACTTTAAGAGCGTGTGATTTTCTCGCAGCAATGTCTTGGCCGCTTCATAGCCCTCCTTCACCAAACGATGGATCTCTCCATCCACCTCTTCGGCCAACCGCTCAGAGAATATATCCCCCGCACGAGCCCCGCGGCCCATGAAAACCTCTTCCCCCTCTTTTCGGCCCACGGCAATGGGTCCAATTTTTTCGCTCATACCCCAATTACATACCATGCGACGTGCAATGTCGGTGGCGCGATTGATATCGTCGCTAGCGCCAGAGGTAAGACTTTGGAATTCGAGCTCCTCCGCTACACGGCCCCCCATTGCATACCGAATAAACCCTTTTGCGTAAGCCTGAGATAAATTCAATCGATCCTCGCTCGGCAACGTGACGGTAACCCCAAGGGCTTGTCCACGAGGAATGATGCTCACTTTGTGTACCGGATCTCCCGAATCCGTAAGCAACCCAACCAAGGCATGGCCGGCTTCATGGTATGCGGTAATGCGCTTATCCGCCTCCGTCATAATCATGCTTTTTCGCTCGCTTCCCATCAACACT
>Ga0114970_10002500_pt1 | contig 13701 bp, 11 predicted proteins | sample M_140205_XF_Meta_FD_87030 | JGI IMG/M metagenome (GOLD analysis project Ga0114970, IMG submission 87030) | Freshwater microbial communities from Lake Montjoie, Canada to study carbon cycling - M_140205_XF_MetaG | ecosystem: Environmental > Aquatic > Freshwater > Lake | place: Lake Montjoie... | reverse complement strand
AGACGGGTACCTTCGGCAGGTATCCTTCCTCAACACACCAATTCAGAAATGTCCTGAAATCAGCAAAGATTCGTTTGATGGTGTTGGGTGAAAGCTTTTCTTTTGTTGATGCCCGATTTAGCTCGGTCACCATCTTAGAGATCAGCGCGGTATCAAGATCCTCAAAGGTTTCGCCCTGAAAAATGGGCATCAGCCTTTTAGCTAAGAAGATTTTGTATTTTATGGAGAGGCGGCTTTGCTCGGACTCAAATCGCCTGATGTAGCTGTTAAGGGCATCGGTGATTTTCTTGGAGCCAAGCTTCCCGCCGCCAAGCACCTTAACTAGGGACTTGTTGAAGAGGTCATCCGCTACCTTGTAGGCGGCGTGCTCTTCGGTGGTCTTGCTAGATTGCCAAATGTAGCCCTTGGCACCGGGTATCTTGAGCCGGATAAACCAGGTTGGCTTTTTGTAGTCGGACCGGCGGTAGAGGTAGATCGCCCCATCCCTGAAGGTTTTCGCCTCCAAAACCTTGGCGGATGACCGTTTTTGGGCGGAAGCCCTACCCACTAGATCTATTGGCATAGACGCCCCCTAAACGGGAAAATCCGTTTACGATCCGTATATTACCTTTTTGGGGAATTTAAATAAAGCCAATGGCGCTAAACCATTGATTTTACTTAGAGACTTGGAGCGGGCGAACGGATTCGAACCGTCGACCCTAACCTTGGCAAGGTTATGCTCTACCCCTGAGCTACGCCCGCATTCCAAGTCAGGCGGGGGTTATGGCGTAGGGCCGCCCCCGATTGCAAGCATTTAGACGGAACCGCGTTACGGAACTGTTGCGCCGCCGGCCGGGATGGGGAAATCCTTGATTTCGGGGTTTTCAGGCGGGGTGCAGGTGGCGAAGGCAGAGGATGGCAACGATGCCGGCTACCTGCTGCTCAGCCCCACCCTGGCAGTGATGGCGCTGACGCTGGCCGCCCCGCTGGCCCTGCTCTTCCTCTACAGCCTGACCCGCACCACCGGCCCGGTGCTGGAAGGCGGCGCCACCCTTGCCCAGTATGCCGAGGTGCTGGGGCGCGAAGGCTATCGCGCCCTGTTCTGGCGTTCGCTGGGCATCTCGGCGGTGGTGACGCTGGCGACCGTGGCGCTGGCCTATCCCATGGCCTATTTCGTCGCCTTCCATGCCGGGCGGCGCAAATTCCTCTGGCTGATCGCGCTGACCATCCCGTTCTGGACTTCGTATCTGCTGCGCGTCTTCGCCTGGAAGATCATCCTGGGCTATGGCGGCGTCATCAATTCGGCGCTGATCAGTATGGGGCTGATTTCCGCGCCGCTGGAATTCCTGCTCTACAATCCCTTCTCGGTGGTGGTGACGCTGACCCATGCCTGGGCCGCCTTCGCCATCCTGCCAATCTATGTCAGCCTGGAGAAGATCGACCGCTCGCTGCTGGAAGCGGCGACCGATTTGGGCGACGGGCCGCTGCGGCGCTTCTTGCGCATCACCTTGCCGCTGTCGATGCCCGGCGTGATCGGGGCGGCGCTGCTGGTCTTCGTGCCCACCACCGGCGATTACGTGACGCCGACGCTGGTGGGCGGGCCACAGGGCGCCATGATCGCCAACATCATCTCGGTGCAGTTCGACCGCGTCGGCAACTGGCCGCTGGGCGCGGCGCTGGCGCTGGCCAGCATGGCAGTGGTGGGCGTGCTGGCGATGCTGTTCGTGGCGGCGGCGCGGGCGGCAGCGAAGGCCGCGCGATGAAAAACCGTTGGCTTCTCGTCTATGCGGCGGCCTATCTGGCATTTCTCTATCTACCAGTGCTGTTCCTGCCGCTCTTTTCCTTCAACGCCTCGCAATACATCGCCTTCCCGCTCACCGGCTTCACCACCCAATGGTACACGGCGCTGTTCGCCGACACCGCCATGCTGCAGGCCCTGAGCAACAGCCTGAAAGTGGGCGTGGTCACGGCCATCCTTTCCACCCTGCTGGGCCTTCTGGCCGCAAAGGCGGTGACGCAGTACCGGCTGAAAGGCACCGGCACGGCGCTGGGCTTTATCGGCCTGCCGCTGTTCATTCCCGATGTCGTGCTGGGCATCGCGCTGCTGCTGCTGCTGGCCGCCATCGGCTTTCCGCTCTCGCTGGCAACGGTGGTGCTGGGGCATCTGTGCCTTTGCACGCCCTTCGCCCTGGCCGTGCTGATCGCCCGCTTCGAAGGCTTTGACCGCAGCCTGGAAGAAGCCTCTGCGGATCTGGGCGAGAATGGCTGGATGACTTTCTGGCGCGTCACCTTTCCCCTCATGCTGCCCGGCATCACCGCCAGCCTGCTGCTGACCTTCATCACCTCGTTCGACGAATTCCTGATCGCCTATTTCCTGTCGGGCACGGACGCGACGCTGCCGGTGTTCTTCTGGAGCCAGTTGCGCTTTCCAGCGCGCCTGCCGGTAGTGCTGGCGCTGGGCGCGCTGATCCTGCTGGCCTCGGTGGTGCTGGTGGTGCTGGCGGAAGTGGTGCGCAACCGGGGCGTGGCGCCGGACAAGAAAACGATCGGGGCATGAGATGAGTTTTCTGTCGGTCACCAGGGTCATCAAGCGGTTCGGCGATGTCGAGGCGGTCAAGGCCGTCGATCTCGAAGTGCCGCGCGGCGCCTTCTTCGCCCTGCTGGGCCCTTCGGGTTGCGGCAAGACCACACTGCTGCGCATGATCGCGGGCTTTGAACAGCCGGATGACGGCGTCATCGCCATCGACGGCGTCGCCATGAACGGCGTGCCCGCGCACCAGCGGCCCACCAACATGGTGTTCCAGTCCTATGCGATTTTCCCGCACCTGAATGTCTTCAACAATGTCGCCTATGGCCTGCGCCGCGATGGCCTGGGCAAGGACGCCTTGCGCGCCAGGGTCGAGGCGATGCTGGCGACCGTGCGGCTGGAGGGGATGGGCGCACGCCGCGCCGACCAGTTGTCGGGCGGCCAGCGCCAGCGCGTCGCGCTGGCCCGCGCGCTGGTGAAGCAGCCCAAGATTTTGCTTCTGGACGAACCTTTGGGAGCGCTGGACAAGCGGCTGCGCGAACAGATGCAGGTGGAACTGCGCGCCCTGCAGAAATCGCTGGGCATCACCTTCCTGCTGGTGACGCACGACCAGGAGGAAGCGCTCTCCATGGCCGACCACATCGCCGTGATGAATGGCGGCAGGATCCTGCAGATCGCGTCCCCGCGCGACCTGTATGAACGGCCCAACTGCCGCGAAGTGGCCGACTTCATCGGCGAGATCAATTTCTTTCATGCCAGCGTCAAGGAAATCGCGGGCGATAATGTCACCTGCAATGCCGGCCTGCTGGGGATCGTGCCGGTGCCGCGCCGCGCGTTCGGCTTTGCCATCGCGGCGGGCGACCATGTCCTGCTGGCGCTGCGGCCCGAACGCATCACCTTGAGCGGCGGCACGGTGGCGGGCGAGATCGCGGCTGCCAGCTTCCTGGGCGAGCGCAGCCATTACCATGCGCGCATCGCGGGCCGCAGCGAACCGGTTTTCGTCGCCTCGTCCGGGCCTGCGCCGAAAGGGCCGGTGATGCTGGGCTGGAATCCGGCGGATGTGATCGCGCTGCCGTTTGTTGAGTGACTCCCTCCGGCCTTAGCCTGGGTTCATGATCCGCTCGAAGATCGCCCGCACTTCGGCCTGAAGTGCGAACAATCGCGCTTCCAGCGCCACGAAGTCCGCCGCCTCGCCCGCCTGCGCCAAGAGCGCCTTCAAGCCCGGCGTCGCCTCGTCCATCTTCGGGGTCTCGTCCAGCGCCACGCGCAGCACCTGAGTCAGCGCATGCTGCAGGCCGGCTGCCGCCACCAGCGTCGCCGTGTCGGCAGCGGCCAGGAAACCGGCGGCATTGAGATTGTGCAGGGCCGCGATGGTGTTGGTGTTCAATATCTCCGGGCTGGCTTGCGCATGCACCAGTTGCAGCGCCTGGGCAATGAACTCGATGTCCACCAGCCCGCCCTTCGCATATTTCAGGTCCCAGGGCTGCGTATCCGGGAAGGTCTCCGCCATGCGGGCGCGCATGTCGCGCGCATCGGCAATCATCTTGGCGCCATCCTTGGGCGCGGTGAGGCTGGCGCGAATGGCCGCCGCCAGTTGCGTGCGCAGCGGCTCGGGCCCCGCCACCACCCGGCCACGGGTCAGCGCCATCAACTCCCAGGTCCAGCTTTCGGTGGTGTGATACTCCACGAAGGATTTCAGGCTCACCGCCGCCGGGCCCTTGTTGCCGGTGGGGCGCAATTGCATGTCCACTTCATACAGCGTGCCCGCCGGGGTCGGCGTGGTCAGGGCCGAAATCAGCCGCTGCGCCAGCCGCGCGAAATACACTGTCGGGACCAGCGGCTTGTCGCCATCCGAGGCCTCCACGCTTTCGGGCACATCATAGACAAACACCAGGTCAAGGTCGGAACTGGCCGTGGTCTCGCGCCCGCCCAGCTTGCCCATGGCGATGACACAGAAGCCGGCGCCGGCAAGCCGCCCCGCACTGGAAGCAAGCTCTGCTTCGACACGCGGCAACAGCCCCGCGATCACGGTCTCGGCAATGGACGCCAACGCCGGCCCGGCGGCATTGGCGCGGGCGACGCCTTCCACCACCTGCACCCCGACGCGGAAGATTTCCTCGCGGGTGAAACGGCGCGCGCCATCCAGCGCGTCGTCGTAACGCGGGCCCATCTGGCGCGCGAGCGACGCCGCCAGCGCGGCGCGCGACGGCAGGCTGGAAAGAAAATCGGCATCCAGCAGCGCATCCAGCGTGGCGGTGTTGCGCGCCAGATGCGCCGCCAGTCGCGGCGTGGCGCCGACGATGCGCGCCAGCAGGCCCAGGAAATGCGGCCGCGCCTGGAACAGCGAGAAAAGCTGCACGCCCGACGCCAGGTTGGACAGGAAGCGGTCGAACCCGGCAAAGGCGGCGTCGGGATCGGCAGTGCTGCCCAGCGCTTCCAGGATGGCGGGGGTCAACTGGGTCAGCAATTCGCGCGCCCGCTCGGAGCGCATGGCGCGGATGCGGCCATGATGCCAGCCACGGATCGCGCCGGAAACATGCGCCGGATCGTCAAAGCCCATCGCCGCGATGGTGGATAGCGTCTCGGGATCGTCTTCCACGCCGGTAAAGACCAGGCTGCCTTGCGCGGACGACAGTTCCGGCTCACGCTCGAACAGGCGGGCATAATGACCCTGTACCGTGCGCAAGGTGGCGGTGAGCGCGGCGGCAAAGGCATCGCTGTCGGCATAGCCCATGAAGCAGGCGACATGCGCCACGCCTTGCGCGCTGGTGGGCAGGGTGTGGGTCTGTTCATCCTCGATCATCTGCAGCCGGTGCTCCAGCGTGCGCAGGAATTCATAGGCCTGGCTGAGGTCGCGCACCGCATCGGGGGTGATGACCGCTTCGCGCTCCAGCGCGAGAAGCGCACCGATGGTCATCTGTTCGCGCAGCCTGGCATTGCGCCCGCCCAGGATGAGCTGCTGGGTCTGGGCAAAGAACTCGATCTCGCGGATGCCGCCGCGCCCCAGCTTGATATTGTGGCCCGCCACGGCAATCTCGCTATGGCCGACATGGGCATGGATCTGCCGCTTGATCGACTGGATGTCGGCGATGGCGGCGAAGTCCAGGTTGCGCCGCCAGATGAAGGGCGCGATCCCCGCCTGGAAATCCGCCGCCACGCGCGGATCACCGGCACAGGCGCGCGCCTTGATCATGGCGGCACGCTCCCAGTTCTGGCCCATCGTCTCGTAGTAATCGAGCGCCGCGTCGGTGGAGATCGCCACCTGTGTCGCGCCCGCATCGGGGCGCAGGCGCAGATCAACGCGGAAAACATAGCCGTCGGTGGTCACTTCGGAAATCAGCTTGACCAGCCCGCGCACGATATCCACCGCCGCACCGCGCGGATCGCCCTTCTTGGCGAAGGGAAAACGCGCCGCGTCGTAAAACACGATCAGGTCGATATCGCTGGAATAGTTCAGTTCATAGGCGCCATACTTGCCCATCGCCAGCACGACCAGGCCGGTTTGCGCTTCCAGCGCCGCGCCGCCCGTTTGCGTCCCGCCCTGGCTTGCCGCCGCCTGCGCCAGCAGGAAGCGCAAGCTGCCCTTCACGCTGGCATCAGCCAGTTGCGTCAGGGCCTGCGTCACCGTCTCCAGGTCCCAGGCGCCCGCGATATCCGCCAGCGCGATGGCCAGCGCCGCCCGGCGCTTGGCGACGCGCAGGCCCGTCATCGCCGCGCCCTCATCCGGTGCCGCGCCAACGCCCAGCGCCTGCAGCACGGCCGCAGCGACCACGGCTTCAGCGCCCTGCGCCAGGATCGCCGCCAGTGTTTCGGGCTCGCGCAGCGCCAGCCGCGCCAGATGGGGGCTGTTGCCGAAGGCCCCTTCCAGCAATGCCTGCGCCTTCGCATCGGGCGGCACGACGCCGCGCGCGGCCAGATCTGCCAGCGTGCGTTGCGCGCGCGCGGGATCGAAGGCCAAGGGCGGAAGGCGCAAATCGCTCATATCCGCAATCTATACGAAAGCTACTCCGCAGCCATCGCCGAACGGATCGGCGCGGTCTTGCTGGCGCGCGGGAAAGTCAGCGCCGCCTTCAGGCCGGGGCGATTGTCTTCCAGCTTCAATTGCGTGCCGTGGAAATGCGCCACCGCCGCCACCAGCGACAGGCCCAGCCCGGTGCCGGGCGAAGATCGGCTGGCTTCCAGCCGCACGAAACGTTCCACCACGCGGGGGCGGTCTGCCGCCGGAATACCGGGGCCCGTATCGGCGACCACCAGTTCCACGCCTTCATTCTGCTGCGCCACCGTGATGGTGGCCTGGCCACCGGTGGGCGTGTACTTGATGGCGTTGTCCACCAGGTTGGCCAGCGCCTGCGCCACCAGGCTGCGATTGCCCTCGATCAAGGCGCCGGGGCGCGATTCCAGCCGCAGATGGATGCCCTTCGCGTCGGCCAGCGGCTCGTAAAGCTCGGCAACGTCGCGCGCCACGCCGTCCAGCTCCAACACGGTCATGGCCTGGCGGCCAGTACCGGCATCGGTCTCGGCGATCAGCAGCAGTGCGTTGAAAGTGGCGATCAGCCGGTCGGTCTCGGCAATGGCACGATCCATCTCGCCCGCATCCTGCCCGGACGACAGCAGCCGGACCTGGCTCTGCTCCAGCCGCTGGCGCAGGCGATTGAGCGGGGTGCGCAGATCATGCGCCACCGAATCCGTCACTTCGCGCAGGCCCTTCATCAGCCGCTCGATGCGGTCGAGCATGCGGTTGAGATTTTCCGCCAGCAGGTCGAACTCGTCGCGGGCCTGTGTCACCGGCACGCGGCGCGTCAGATCGCCCGCGATGATATCGCCGGTGGTGCGGTTGATGGAATCCAGGCGGCTGAGCATGTTCTGGCTCATCAGGGCGCCGCCTGCCAGGCCCAGCAGCAGGATCAGGCCCACCGTCCAGGGCAAGGTGGTGGTGAACATGTGCTGGGTGAGGTCGCGGTCGTGCACATCTTCCGCCACCAGCAGGAAGAAGCCACCACCTTCCAGGCGGAAGACTTCACCACGGGCGCGCCGCGTCTCCGGCAAATTGTTGACCCGCCGCTCATAGTCGAACTCGATATAGTTGCCGGAATCCGCCGCCACCGAGCTGGGCCAGACATCGAGATTGCCCGCGATGCGGCGATGGCTGCCATCGGCCAGCAGGTACAGCGCCTGGCCCGCATTGGTGGAGCGGTTGACGACGCTTTCATACAGGCCCTGCCAGCCCAGCCGCTGATACTGTTCATTCAGGCCGGTGATCTCGGCCTGGATGATCTGGTCGGCCTGGGCGTCCAGGGTGCGGCGCGTGTTCCAATAGGTGAAGCCCAGCAGCGCCGTCACCGACAGGGCGAACAGCAGGGCATAGAGCAGCACGATGCGGAAGGCCTGAGTCCGGACAAGTCTCAGGCCCGCACTTTTCATTTAGGCGGCAGCGGCGCGGATCATGTAGCCGGCGCCGCGCACGGTGTGCAGCAACTGGCCTTCGAAGCCCTTGTCGATCTTGGCGCGCAACCGGCTGATATGCACGTCGATCACGTTGGTCTGGGGGTCGAAATGATATTCCCAGACGCTTTCCAGCAGCATGGTGCGGGTCACCACCTGGTTGGCATGGCGCATGAGATATTCCAGCAGGCGGAATTCGCGCGGCTGCAGCTCGATTTCCTGGCCGCTGCGGGTGGCGGCGCGGGTGAGCAGGTCGAGTTCCAGGTCGCCCACCTGCAGTTGCGTCTTGACCCCGGCGGGGGTGCGGCGGCGCATCAGCGCGTCGATCCGCGCCAGCAATTCGACAAAGGCATAGGGCTTGGTGAGATAGTCGTCGCCGCCCGCCTTGAGGCCCTTCACCCGGTCATCCACTTCCGACAGGGCGGACAGGAACAGCACCGGGGTGGAATTGCCATGCTCGCGCATCTCGGCGACCACGCCCAGCCCATCCATCTTGGGCAGCATGCGATCGACGATGGCGATGTCATAGGGCCGCGACAGCGCCAGGCTCAGGCCGACTTCGCCGTCACCGGCTTCGTCCACCACATGGCCGGACTCCTTGAGCCCCTGCACCAGGTAGCGCTGTGCCTCGATATCGTCCTCGACCACCAGAATCCGCATCGTCACAATCTCCTCGCCGCTTGAAATGAAAACGGCGGCGGGTTGCCCCGCCGCCGCACTGTTACGCTTCGAGTTCCACCGCGACGAAGCCGGTCTGGCCCTGCGCCCGCGCCACCAAGAGCAGCACGCTCTTGCGGCCGGCCCGCTTGGCCTCGGCAATGCCGTTCTGGATGTCGGCCGGGTTGGTGACATTGCGGTTGTTGATCTTCAGCACCACGTCGCCCGCCGTCAGGCCCTGGTCGGCGGCGTTGCTGCCGGGATCGACGCGGGTGATCACCACGCCGCTGACATTGTCGTCGAGCTGGCGGGCACGGCGCGCCTGCGGCGTCAGCGGCGCCAGGCCAAGGCCCATCGCGGTGGCGCCCGCCGGGGCGTTCTGGCTCTGCGGCGCCGGCGCATTGGCGGCAAGACGCGCCTCGTCCGGACGCGCGCCGATGGCGATCTTCAGCTCCAGCGCCTTGCCTTCGCGGTTGACGGCGAAGGTGGCGGACTGGCCGGAAGCGACCAGCGCCACCTTGCGGGTGAGATCGCGGCTGTCTTCCACCGCCTGGCCGTTGATGGCGGTGATGATGTCGCCCTGCTGGAAGCCGCCCTTGGCCGCCGGGCCATTGGCAACAACGCTGGCGACCAGCGCACCCTTGGAGCCTTCCTTCAGGCCCATCGCAGAGGCCACTTCCGGCGTCACCGGCTGTACCTGCACGCCGAGATAGCCGCGCGAGACGCGGCCCGACGACTTCAGTTGAGCCACGACGTCATGGATGGTGCTGGCCGGAATGGCGAAGCCAATGCCGACACTGCCGCCAGACGGCGAGAAGATCATCGAATTCATGCCGACCACCTGGCCGCGCAGGTCGAAGGTCGGGCCGCCGGAATTGCCCTGGTTGATCGAGGCGTCGATCTGCATGAAGTCGTTATAGTTGCCGTTGCCGTTGCCGCCGCCGACTTCACGGCCCAGCGACGAGACGATACCGGCGGTCACGGTGTTGGAGAGGCCGAAGGGATTGCCCACGGCCACCACCCAGTCGCCAACGCGCACGCTGCGGTCATTGCCGAACTCGACGGTCGGCAGGGCGCGGTTGCTCTCGATCTTGAGCAGCGCCACATCGGTCGCCGCATCGGTGCCGATCAGCTTGGCGGTGAATTCGCGATCATCGGCCAGGATGACGGTGATCTTGTTGGCGCCGTCGATCACATGGTTGTTGGTGACGACAAAGCCGTTGCTTTCGATGATGAAGCCCGAGCCGGCGCTGACCGAGCGGCGCGGCTGTTGCGGGCGCTGCTGCTGGCCCTGGCCGAAGCGTTCAAAGAAATCGCGCAGGGCCGGCGGCACTTCCTGCGTTTCGGATTCGCGCGTGACGCCTTCCGAACGGATGGTGACGACGGCGGGGCTGACGCGCTCCACCAGGTCGGCAAAGCTGAGCGGCGCGCCCGGCGGGATGACGCGCGGGGTGGCGCGCGGCGTATTCTGGGCCAACTGCACCGGGGCATCGGCGGCGACCGGCTGCAGGCCACGGACCTGGGGCAGCATGCCAAAGGCGCCCAGGCCAACCACCAGCACGGCGGCGGCGGTGGTCATGGCCAGCGCCTGGCGATGGCGGCGGGTGATCTTGAAGAGAGGCGTGTTGTTCTTGTCGGACGGCATCTTCGGGCTCCTGGTGGGCAAAGTTCAGTCTTCCCAGCACCATATAAATACGGCTGAACCCTGTCCGAAACATATCTGTACGATTAAATGTAGGTAATGTCTTGGAAACTCAGGCTGGCTCGCCGGAATCCGGGATTTTCCGGGCTTTTGCGATCACGGCCCAGGCGACCAGCCCGCCCGCCCCCAGCACCAGCAGGGGGGTGAGCCAGAGCAGCCAGGTATCCGGCTGCACTGGCGGCTGCATCAGGATGAAGTCGCCATAGCGGTCGCGCAGATAGGTCTTGATCTGCACATCGCTGCGGCCTTGAGCGATCTGCGCCCGCACCAGCTTGCGCAGATCCTGCGCCAGCGGCGCATCGGATTCGTCGATGCTCTGGCCCTGGCAGACCATGCAGCGCAGTTGGCGCTGCAGGCCGTGGGCGCGGGCTTCCAGCGCGGGGTCGGCAAAGGTGCCTTCCAGCGGCGCCGCCCAGACCGGCAACGACGCGGCAGGCGCACTCAAGGCCAGCAGCAGCGCGAACAGCACGCGCTTCATTCGGCGGCCTGCGGCAGGGCGGCAGCTTCCGGCTTGGGCGCGCGGGTGGCAAGCCGCGCGAACAGGCTGAGCAGCCCACCCAGAGCCATCACCAGGCCGCCGATCCAGATCAGCGGCGCCAACGGCGAAACGAACGCGCTGAGCGTCCAGCGCCCACTCCCGCGATCATCGCCCAACACCAGCTTGAGATCGCGAATGCCGGTGGTGCGGATCGCCGTGTAGCTCACATCCTGGCCTTCGGCGGTGTAGATGCGCTGTTCGGGCCGCATCACCGCCGCGACGCGGGTCCCGTCCATGATGGCAATGCTGGCCTGCTTGCCGGTGAAATTGGGGCCGTCGCGCTCCATCACGCCATCGAAGCGCAGCGTATAGGGACCAACCGTCAGCGTTTCGCCGGGGCCGACCACCACCAGCGCTTCGCTTTGCCAGCCCACCGTGCCCGCCACGCCGATCAGCGAGACACCGAGACCGGCATGGGCGATGGCGGCAGCAAAGGCAGTCAGGCGCGCACCCCTGCGCTTGCGCAGTTCGATGATGCTGGCACCGATCAGCCAGCCCGCGACGGCAAACGCGCCGATGCCAACCGCCGATTTCGGGCTGGCGATGGCCAGCGCGGTGAGGCCGGCCACGGCGGCGACACCCAGCGCCGGCGCCAGCGTGCGCGCCGCACTCTTCAGGTCGCCCTTGCGCCAGGGCAGGCGCGGGCCGAACGGCACCAGCACCATCATCAGGACGCAGAGCGGCCCGAACAGCAGCGCGAAGAAGGGCGGGCCGACCGTGATCTTGCGGCCGGTCATGGCGTCCAGCGCCAGCGGATAGATAGTGCCAATGAACACCACCGCCAGCGCCGCCATCAGCAGCACATTGTTGAGCAGCAGCGCGCTCTCACGGCTGACGGCCTGGAATGGCACGCCATCCTGCAGCTTGGGCGCGCGCCAGGCGAACAGCGCCAGCGCGCCGCCGATGGCCAGGCCAATCAATATGAGAATGAAGAAGCCGCGCGCCGGGTCGGAGGCAAAGGAATGCACCGAGGTCAGCACGCCCGAACGCACTAGGAAGGTGCCAACCAGCGACATGGAGAAACCGGTGATGGCCAGCAGCAGCGTCCAGGTGCGGAACGCGCCGCGCTGCTCGGTGGCCATGGCGCTGTGGATCAGGGCCGTCGCCACCAGCCAGGGCATCAGCGAGGCATTTTCCACCGCGTCCCAGAACCAGAAGCCGCCCCAGCCCAGCGTGTAATAGGCCCACCAGCTCCCCAGCGCGATGCCGCAGGTCAGCGTGATCCAGGCCATCAGCATGAAGGGCCGCGCGGCGCGGACCCAGCCATCGCTTTGCGCGGGCTCGCCCACGATCAGCGCGGCGGCTGCATAGGCGAAGGCAGCGGAGAGGCCGACATAGCCCAGATAGAGCATGGGCGGATGCATCACCGCGCCCGGGTCCTGCAGCAGCGGATTGAGCCCCGCGCCTTCGAACACCGGCGGATCGATCCGCAGGAACGGGCTGGACGTAAACAGAATGAAGAGCAGGAACGCCGCCGACAGCAGCCCCATGATGCCCAGCGCCGCCGAGGTCAGGCGCTCGCCGCCACGCCCCAGCAGGGCGATGGTGCCGCTATAGAGCGACAGCACCAGCATCCACAGCAGCATCGAGCCTTCATGGTTCGACCACACGGCGGCGATCTTGTAGAAGAGCGGCTGCAGCGTGGTGGAATTGCTGGCGACGGTGCGGATGGAGAAATCCGACACCAGATAGGCATAGGTCAGCACGCCGAACGCCAGCAGGCAGAACACCATCAGGCCCATTGTGGCGCCGCTGGCGATGCGGCGGGCGGTGTTGTTCGCGGCGCCTGCGCCCACCAGCCCGGCATTGGCCATCACCAGCGACAGCGCCAGGGCGAAGGCAAGCGACAACTGGCCCAGTTCTCCGATCACGGTGCTTCGCCCTCTTTCCAGCGGCCGCTTTTCTTCAGCGCGTCCACCACTTCGGGCGGCATGTATTTCTCGTCATGCTTGGCCAGCACGTCGCTGGCCATGAAGGTGCCGCGCGCATCGAGCGCGCCGGTGGCGACCACGCCCTGGCCTTCGCGGAACAGGGCCGGCAGCACGCCGTGGAATTCGACCGGCACCACACCCTTGCCGTCGGTGACGGTAAAATGCACTTCGGCACCAGCACCCTGACGCATGCTCTTTTCGCCCACCAGGCCGCCGACGCGGAAGGCGATGCCCGGCTGCACCAGCTTGTTGGCCACATCGGTGGGGCTGCGGAAGAACATGGTGTTGTTGCCCAGCGCCCAGATCACCAGCCACGCGCCCAGCCCGCCCGCCACGACAATCGCGGCAGCGAACCAGAGGCGGCGGCGCTTTTTGGGACTCATCAGTGGTGACCGCCGCCATGCAGGATTTCATCGGCCAGGCCGGTGTCATAGGCCAGGCCTTCGGCCGTCACCGCGATCTGGGTCGGCCATTCCGTCTTGAGCAGGCCCTTGCGGGTGAGCGCGTTCCACACCGCCTGGTTTTCCAGCCCGGTGGCGTCGCGGCTCATCACGGTGAAATCGCCGAGATGTAAATGGTCGCCATGCGCGTGGGGGAATTGCAGGATCTGCAGCGCGCCATCATCGCCTTCCTTGGCATTGCCGGGAATGCGGGCCATGACCTGCAACAGCGTCAGGGTCCGGAGCTGCAGGGGATTGAGCTTGGCGGGATTTTGCTTGGGCGGCATGGGTGACATCGAAAAGGAATGCGGCGGGGACCATACCGCCCCCGCCGCATGGGCGCAAAGATGTCTGTGGCAAATTGTCCGTCGTCATAACATTTGGCTCAGCATCTGGGCTGGATTAGTGGAGCATAGGCCTCGTCTTGGGGTTGATGTTAAGCGGCGTGCTTGCGGTGTTGCAAGCGTCGATGTTCGATGGTCTGT
>Ga0114970_10002499_pt1 | contig 13703 bp, 10 predicted proteins | sample M_140205_XF_Meta_FD_87030 | JGI IMG/M metagenome (GOLD analysis project Ga0114970, IMG submission 87030) | Freshwater microbial communities from Lake Montjoie, Canada to study carbon cycling - M_140205_XF_MetaG | ecosystem: Environmental > Aquatic > Freshwater > Lake | place: Lake Montjoie... | reverse complement strand
TGCTGTCGCTAAAAAAGTTGGACAGGTAGAGAACCTAGACAACACTGGAAACTATGCCGCTGCTGCTGCTGGTGCTAGAGATGTCATTGACACTGTAAACCGTATGGATACAGGGGCTTTGGATAATACGGCTCTAGTTAATGTACGAACTGGTGCTAAGGCTCTAGCCGAAACTATCTCAAATCTTCCACTTCCTTTCGCGGACCAATCTCAGAAGGTTCGCTTCAGCGACCTTCCTCCTGCTTTGGCAAATCTAATGAAAGACATGATTGAAAAAGTAGAAGACAAGGTCGGGGAAAAGGATGCTGGAGCCGCAACATCTGAATTGAAGTCATTTATGGCTGGTGGAGACATGTATAGCCAGTCAGAAATTTCAAGCAAGATGAATACACTTCTTAGACTACTTACTTAAAAATAGGCTTTCTAAAGATACTGTATTATTTGTTATGGGTACAGTGCCTACCGCGCGATTATGTGTGGAAGTCCCTTACCTCGACTACATAAGCCGGGAAACTATGGACATAGATAGTTTCCCCCGACTGCCCCGGAGGAGGGACAGTAGTGGACCGCATCAATAACATGATGGAAAACATGGCGGAGTTGTCTGACGAGCAAATCGTTGAACTCCAAAATGAAATCATCAATACATTCGAAACGGTCGAAAGCGAAGAACCTACTCCGCAGACAGTAGAGGCTATGACCTCTCTTGCTGACATGCTTGACTCAGTTCGTTCTGAAGTTAAACGTCGCGAAGTTCAGGCTGAGGAACTTGCAGCGCAAGTTACTGAAGCCAGTGCACGCGTGCATGGTGAAGATGTGAGTGAAGAAGCCGCTATCGACCCAGAAACAGAGGAAACTACCGATATGGAAGAGACCCCAGAAGGCACTCCTGAAGAGGAAGCCGAAGTAACGGTTGAAGTAGAAGCAGAAACTCCTGAAGAAGCAAAGAAAGATGAAGAGAAGCCAGTAATGGCTTCTGCTGATTCTGATGAGGTTGAGGAATCAACTGCTGCGGAAGAAGTTGCAGAACTTTCTACCGAAGAAACAGTAGAACTTTCCGTCGAGGAAGACGTGGACGTTCCTGCTGTAGAAGAAACAACAGAAACCCTAATCGATGCACCAGTTGAGGTGCAGGAAGAGAACGTGGAGGCTCCCGTGACCGCCAGTATTGACGCTCAGGACGTAACCCCTGAGGTCCCAGCCGACCGCCGTCTCACTTCGGATGCAACAGCCGTTCCAGTAGCAATTACTGCTGGTGCTGACATCCCTGGTTTGACTGCAGGTTCAGAACTATCAAGCATGAGCGATGTTGCAGATGCATTCGCCAAGCGTCTACACGGCTTGCGCCGCGTAAACGGTGGCGACGGCGAACAGCACATCGTTGCTTCATTCAGCACCGCATACCCAGATTCAGTACAACTTGGTAGCGATGCAGAAGCAAACATGAAGAAGATTGATGCCGTAACCGAGCCACAGGCACTTGTTGCTTCGTACGGTTACCAGTCACCTTTCGCTGTACGTTACGATATCTTTGGTCTTGGCAGCAATGTCCGTCCAATTCGTGACTCACTTCCAACATTCCAGACGGACCGTGGCGGTATCCGCTTCATCGTTCCACCATCATTGGCTGGTGCTTCGGCAGCAACTTATGATACTGCTGTTGGTACTTGGACAAACGTAGCAGACTGCACCTTGGCTTCAAGCGTTGCATCTACAACTAAGGGAACCCTTATTGTTGCTGCTGCTACTGAAACCACCGCTGTTGCAGATGCAATCACCTTGCAGTTGCAGTTCGGTAACCTTGCTACCCGTGCGTACCCAGAACTGATTGCTCGTCACAACGAGTTGGCTCTGATTCAGCATGCACGCGAAGCAGATAAGGCACTATTCGACAAGATTGTTACTGCTTCAAATGCTGCAACATCAACCAACGTACTTGGCGTTGGCGTTGACTTCCTACTTCAGGTTGGTCGCGCTAGTGCCCACTACCGTGGTCGTCACCGTATGGCAGAAGACGCTCCTTTGCGCGTTATTGCTCCATTCTGGGTCAAGGCTGCTATCCGCTCTGACTTTGCTCTACAGATGCCAGGCGATGCTAAGTTGGCAGTTACCGACGCTGAGATTGACTCTTACTTGGCTGCACGCCATGTAAACGTCACTTGGACGATGGACGTTAGTACTGGTTCATTTGCTAACACCAACAACACTTGGCAAGATGATTCAAGCGGTGCTATCAAGGGCTTTGCTAACACATTTGATTGGGTTATGTTCGCTGAAGGAACATTCTTGTTCCTTGATGGTGGCACGCTTGACCTTGGTATCATCCGTGATTCAACGCTTGTTGGCACAAACGACTACAAGATGTTTGTAGAAACCTTCGAAGGTATCGCTAAGGTTGGTGTTGAATCCCTTAAGGTTACTTCAACCATCAGCGTTAACGGTGCTCGTGCTGCTCTACGCGATACCCTTGCTGGTACTGCTTCAAGCACAATTGAGTTCTAGTCTTAACTAGACCTTAAAAACGTAACGGCGACGCTCAGAAAAACTAGGAGTAAAAATGGCACATCTAAGAAATGACTTGGCTATCACCAAGGCACATGAATTAGAGCCTTACCACTTTGGTCTTCTGAGCGTCGCCTCCGTTTCTGAGTACACAGAAGCGGAAGACGCTTGGGCGCGTTACACAGCACATGAGTATAACTCAGATGCATTTCGCTCTACAGTAGTTACAAATCGTGATGCTACTGCTTACACGATGCACGACGGAATTGGTAGAGCACGTTTTCTCTCATACATTCCTTTTAACATTGAAATCCAAGATTATGCATCTACACTCGGTTCCCTCAACGAAGATAGATTTGAAAGAACCCTTAAAATTCTTGAAGCCGTAACTGGCAAAGCCGTAGAACGTGAATTGTGGTCGGGAGATGCCGCTAAGTATGGTTCTGGTGCTATTGGTGGCGCATACACTGCAGGAACAGTTGCTGCTACATATGCTTCTAACGTAATCACTCTTACCATTACTGGTGGAACATCACTTCTTCAAGATGGTGACCTTGTAAATGTCACTGGTCTCACCTACACAAGCGCAACAGGTGCTACTGCAGGTCCATTTACAGTTTCTGGCACAACCACTGTTGGCGGTGCAACAATTAAGTTTGCAGCCCCTACTGCAACATCTGCAGTTTCAGGGACTCCAGTTGTTACAGCCCCTAATGCTAATAACTACCTCACCAAATCAGGTTCTTCAACAAACCTAACTGTTACTGCTGCTGGTGATAATACAAGACTTGCTCTTGCAAATCTTGAAGCAAAACTTGCTACCTGCCCTTATGGTAACCGTGGTGTAATTCACATGAGCCGTAAGACTGCATCAATACTTACAGGTATCGGTCTTATTGAACGAGTTGACTACTCTGGTCGTACAGACCCAGAGGATGTAAATAAAAAAGGACAGGTTTTAGTTACGCTACTTGGTACTCCAATTATTGTTGGTACAGGTTATTCGGGAGATGGACCTACTAACTTAGCAACGGGACCCGCTACTGCTGGTGCAGAGTGGATGTTTGCTACTGGATTCACAGATGTTCACTTAGGTGCTAAAAAGGTGCTAAACGAAGATTTGCAACGGGCGACTGCTGCAAGTACTAATGACATACACGTTAGGACTGCTCGCGCAGCCGCTGTCCACTTCGAGCCTTGCTGTCACTATACAGTTCGGGTCGACCTCACAACAATCAACAACTATTAGGAGATAGCCAAATGGCAACTCAAGATTACGCAGCCAGCGTCCAAGGTGCGGCTATTCGCGTTACTCGATTAAGTTCGAGTGGCTCGTTGCTGACTGGCTCCCTGGACAGTTACACAACGTCTGCATTCATCCGCATGTCCTTCACCCCAGAGTACGAAGACGGTGAAGAGATTACAGAAAAGGCAGCCGACGGTACAGTATGTGTATCGTACAAGGCTCCTGACCGCTTAAAGCGCGTCACTATGGAACTCGCAATCTGCGAACCAGACCCAGAACTTACCGCACTTCTTGCTGGTGGCGTTCTACTTACAAGAAACCTAAGCACTGCAACTGCACAGACTATTGCTACTGGTACTACTTCAGTAACTATTTCTGGAACAAGCACAACACTAGTAACAAATACTGCAACCGTTACAGTTGCAAGCGGTCATGGAATTGTAGTTGGCTCACTTGTTACTATTGGTGGTGCAGGTACTGTTGTTGCTGCTACTGGTGGTATTACAACAGGTACTTCTCTAGCAGGTACATATACTGTTACTGCTATAACTTCTACATCATTCTCCTTCCTTACTGCAAGAAGTGGTACGGTAACTGTGACTGGTGTTGTAACAGCAACACTTCGTGACGATGCCAGCGTTGGTTGGGCTGCTCCAGCAATTGGTGACGACCCAGCAGGTAACGGTGTTGCAATTGAATGTTGGTCACACGCTGTGGCTAATGGCAAGCGCGCCTCGTCTTACCCATACTTCCACTGGATTTTCCCATACGCTCGTCTACGTCAGTCAGGCGACCGTGTCATTGAAAATGGTTTGCTTGCAAATACTTTCGAAGGCTACGGAATTGGAAATACCACATTCTCAAGTGGACCTGATGGTCGCTGGGCATGGACCGAAGTTACAGACCGTCCGTACGCTTACGCACGCTCTGACTGGTCTCCATCACAGCCACGTTTGAAGGGCTTCTACACTTGGAGCGGTACTACTGCAACTGCAGTTACTGACCTTCCAATTGCACAGGTAGATACCGACTTCAACGTACCTGGTGCGTATGAATACGTTGCTACATCTGCAACTGACGTTGTTGACGCTGAGTCAGACTTCACGGCTGGTAGTTAATTAATTAATTAGTCAAGGGCGGGCGTGGAAACTAAGTTTTTGGTTCCCGCGCCCGTCATTTTCTTTAAAAGATAGGAATAGGGTTAAGTATGACAAATCTTTGGGTAACTCCATCAGACTTAGGTACTACCTACTCTGCTTCTGAATATGCAGATGATGCGTGTCAAGTAGCATCAAATATTCTTTGGGCAATGTCTGGTAGAAAATATAGCGGCTCAACTACAGTCACTGAGCGTTATATTACTGCTATTGATGCATTCCGATACCAAGGTGCTTCTGCTAAAAACTTTTTCCCGTACATGATTCATGGCTCGGTTTACAATCTTCCTGCTGAAGACTGGAACGATTCTGCTTATCAATCAGATGGCACTTCATCTCTCTCCCGTCTGCGTTTACGCGGTCAGCCTGTACAAGAAGTACATCTAATGCGCTCTATGTACAACGGTAGCATTATTAGCCCAGACTCTTATTACATTGCCGAGCACAGCACACTTATTGCTTATAACGGAACTCCCTGGCCTCCAGGAAATATTGAAGTTACCTACACTTATGGCGCAAAAGTTCCAACTGCTGGTCGTATGGCTGCAAAGACATTTGCTATTGAACTCATTAGGCTATGGTCTGGCGACGACTGTGCACTTCCAGACCGAGTAACTTCAGTCTCTCGTCAGGGTGTTTCTTACACAATTCTTGATAACCAAGACTTCCTTGAGAATATGCGTATTGGCATCTACGAGATTGACTTGTTCCTTAAAACGGCTAATCCTTCCAAGGCTCTTGCTCCTTCAAAGGTATTTAGTCCAGACATTCCTAAGGCTCGTCGCGCTGCTCCGTCTCGTCCAGTAGTTTTAACCCCATCTGGTGCTTACGATGTTGTATTAAGCAACACAAATAATTTTACTGATGCAAAAACTTATACAGTTGCCACCAATGCACTTAACAACAATCCGCTTAGTAACTATAACAATGCAAACTACAGCCTTAAACTAGTAGCAAGTAGTTACTCAGGAACAATCACCAAGGACTATTCTTCTGCTAGTGCTGCATTTCGCACTACAGCAGGAACTACATACCTTGATTTAAGTTTTGAGTACTCAACTACATTCCAAGCAATTGGTCCAAATCACCCAGGAACTTGGACACTTTATGCTGTTGATGGAACTGGTGCTACTTTGGCACTTCTTACTGGAAATCTTCAGATTAAAAAGGTTACTTCTGCACAGGTAAATCCAAGCACCACTTCTGTGGACGTTCCAACTAAACTTATCTGCAAGCAAGGCTCAACATTTACTCGTACTGTTACATGGAGTCAGGACGGCGTTCCTGTAAACCTCACTGGATACACTGCTGCTATGCAGGTTCGCTCTTCTTACACAAGTGCTACTGCGGTAGTTTCTTTGACTCAGGCTAGTGGAATTACTCTCGGTGGTAGCGCTAGCACTATACAAATTACTATTAGTTCTGGTGCTACTACAGCCATTCCTGCAGGAAATTATGTGTACGACTTAGAACTTACTTCTGGAGGTGTAGTGACAAGACTCCTTGAAGGTCAGTTTATTGTCACTCCGCAGGTAACTGTATGAGTTCCGTAGAAATAAACAATCAAGTAAATACAGTTACTGTTTCTGAAAACGTAGCAACTGTAGATATAACTACGTCCAGTGCTCAGATTGAAGTTTACAACGGTGGCGTTGGTCCTCAAGGTACTCAAGGAATTATTGGTCCTCAAGGCATTCAAGGTCGTCAAGGTATTCAAGGCATTCAAGGTCTTCAAGGTATACAGGGTCTTCAAGGTACAACTGGTAACACGGGTGAAGGGTATTCAGGTGTCTCCTCTACATCTTCACATAGCATCACAACTGGGTCTAAAACTTTTGCGTTAACTACTACTTTGGGTTATCACGCTTATATAGTTGGCGAGCGCGTACGCATAATTTACGATACTTCAAATTTTATTGAAGGAACTATTACAGCAGTTTCATCATCTTCTATGACTGTTAACGTAACTTTAGCATCAGGTTCTGGCACTTACACAGCGTGGACTTTTGCTATTGCTGGCGCACCGGGTTCTACTGGTGCAACACCTGTAATTTCTGCAACTTCTACTACTAACTTAACAATTGGTACTGGTTCTAAGTCGTGGACTATTGCATCTGGTGTTGCTTTTGCTGTTGGTCAGTTTGTCCGTATCGCTGATGATGCTAACCCTTTACGGTTTATGGCTGGACCGATAACTGCTTATTCTGGCACAACTCTTACAGTCAATGTTCAGGAAACAGTAGGCACAGGTTCATTGGGCGCGGCAGTTACTATTTCAATCACTGGTGTTAGAGGAACGCAGGGTCTTCAAGGCGTTCAAGGAATACAAGGTATTCAAGGAATACAAGGTGTGCAAGGATTTGGGTTCGCTCAAGCAGAGGGAATTCAAGGAATTCAAGGAATTCAAGGCATACAAGGTGTTCAAGGTGTACAGGGAACAAATGGTGTACAAGGTATTACAGGTATTCAAGGTACAACTGGAACATTTGGTGGAGCCACTTTTGAATATACATATAAAACATCTACTAGCGACCCTAGTCCTTCAGTAAATGGTCAGTTAAGTTTTAATGGTGCTATCAATGCATCAACAGTTCTTTATATTGACTATGAAGACAGAAACGCAGTAAGTATCTACTCTTTCTTACAGACAATCGATGATTCCACGTCTTCTATTAAAGGAACTTTTAAAGTTTCTGATGCGGCAAATTCAAATAACTTTGTCTACTACAGCATCGTTGGTGGGCACACAGAAGATACAACTCACTTCCACGTTCCAATTGCTTTTGTTTCAGGTTCTATTTCAAGCCTTGCAAACAATACAAACGTATATATCACCTTCGCCCGTAACGGTGACGTTGGAGACCAAGGACCGCAGGGTATTCAAGGTCTCCAAGGCATACAAGGCATTTTTGGAATCCAAGGTATTCAAGGTGAAACTGGTTCAAACTTTACTGGCTATGACTACGAAATTCACGTTAGCCAAGTAGATGGAAATGACACTACTGGTAATGGTGATTTGCTTACTCCAGTTGCTTCTATTACTAAAGCATTGACCTTAATTACTGGAAACCGTAAAACCATCATTATTCACCCAGGAACTTACACTGAAAGCCCATCAATAACTACTCAGTACACAACCTTAACTGGTCCTGGACTTATTGGTGGAAACATCGTAATCTCTGGAACTGTAAGCACAAGTGTTGGCTGTACTATTTCAGGGCTAAAGATGACCAACCTGACAGTAACCGCGCCGACGGGAACTGGAAACGTAAACATCCTGAACTGTGAAGTTTCTGGAACTTTCACAAAGAGCAGTAATGCTGACTACACCGTTCTTCGTCTATGCGATTTTAATGCCGCAAGTATTACTGGGGCTGGACTAGTAGCCATCTTTGGTGGTAATCCAAACTTCATAACGGTCAACAACGCTAGTGCGAATGTAATTGTAAAAAGTGCCGTCACCGTTGCCCCTGTTCTAACTGCTGGAACACTGAGCCTTGTAGATTCTGTAGTCGGTGCTGCCGTGACCAATGCGGTTACATCTGCTGCCTCAAGCATTATTACATTAGCGAACTGTCAATTTCTAACTTCCGCATTGACAGGCGTTGCTCCAGTTGTTTTGAACGGGTTCTACTCAATCCTCAACTGTGTATACGACAAACCAAACTCAACATTAGTTGCTTCATCTGGAACTGGTGGCTCTACCAACTCCGTTGACTACTTCCAATACATCAACGCAGATAAATTTATTACTCAGGGTGGAACATCCTCTCAATTTGTTAAGGGTGATGGCTCTCTTGATTCCACTGGACCAGTTGGTCCAACAGGTGCAACGGGAGCGCAGGGTATTCAAGGCATTCAAGGTCGTCAAGGTATTCAAGGCATTCAAGGTCTCCAAGGCATTCAAGGCATTGAAGGCATCCAAGGTGTTCAAGGCACGCAAGGTGTTCAAGGTACTACTCAGACAAACGCTACATCAACTGATGACTTATTGCTTAAGTTTTTCAATTACCCTTCATCTGGTTACGATGTGTTTCCTCGTTATTTTGCGCCATCTACTTCATCTTTTACAAATGCTATGCTGACATTTTCTTTGTTTACTCCAATAAAAACAACAACAATCACCAGCGTTACTACTCAAATATCAACTGGTCGTTTAAGTTATGGGTTTACTGCGGCTTATCGAGGTATTGGTTTGTACCAGTGCTCAGGCACTAATAACACTACAATGACACCACTTGCTGCTACTTGGGATAAAGACTATTACTTATGGGCGACTGCAAACAATGCGCCTGGTACATCAGGCACTGGTGTAACTGGTACTGCTACAAATAGTGGTAACTACACTTTAGTAACTTGCACTGGCACGGCATCAACATCCTTCCAACCGGGGCAAAAAGTAACTCTCTCGGGTACTGCAGGAAGCCCTGGCTTTACATCATTTACTGGAATGGTAGTTGGTAGTCCAACTACTAGCAGTTGGATTCTTCAAGCAGAAGGGACAAGTGTTGTCACTGGAACTATGACTGGTGGAACTGCAACAGGTCTTGCAACTAGTGCTGGAAGTGTTACTATTACTGCTGGAACAATTGCTTCAGGCACAGGTACTGTTGCTACGGTAAACCTCACTTGCAACACTATGGCAGTTCTATACACACCAGGGCAGTGGGTAAACATTACTGGTTCAGTTAATAGCGTTAGTGGTGTTGTCTCAGCCTCCCCTGCACCAACAGCAACGTCTTTTACAATAACTTGTCCTTCTACATTAACTTCAGGAAGTATTGGTACAGGCACTGCTGTATGTCCAGATTCCTATGGTAGATATGTAAGACCTTTATACACTCCAACATCCAGTGGGACAGGTTTTGTTACTCCTGCATCAATCACTCTAAATGCTGGTACTACATATGCTGTAGGTATGATGGATTATCAAACTGGTGGTACTTACTCTTTACCTAGTGTAGTTGTTGGACCTTCAGCAGGTGTAAATCAGTTACATCTTCCTTATCAATCACTAGGGTTAGCCACTCAAACAGGTATAACTAATGCAAATGTGACTGGAGGAACTATTACATCTGTTATGCCTTGGGCGAGGTTTACTTAACATTATATAAGTTTATTTAGTGAAAATAACCAATCAATAAATCAGATAAAATAGAACTACCTACCACCAAAGGATATATAATGGCTCAGACAAACTTTACCGCAGCAGACATGCTAGGCGGACAGGTTGCTGCTACTCCTGTTGCAACACCAGCCCCAACCTCAACACCTGAACCTGCAAAGAAAGTATCTACACCTGCTAAGTCTGCCAAGAAGGTAGAAGTAGAAGCAGAAGTAGAAACACCTGCTGCAGAAACTGAGTAATCATGCCGATTACCAGTATTACTGGAGCATCTTCTGATGCTTTAAGTTTGAAGAATTTACTGGACGACGTACTTCAAGTAATTGTTGACAGATACGCCCACCACGGCGTTACTCTACCTGCCCGTCAATATTGGACGGCTGGTCAAGGAGCAATTGATTGCGAGCAGTTAGTGGTTTCGTTCCAGCAGTTGTACATTGGTCCTCCCGGAGACCAAGCCTCTGCTCCTCAGAGATGTAACTCCCCGAGAAGTACAGTACTTACTGCTACAGTAGCGCGAGAAATTCCAACTATTAGCGGTAGAGGTCATGTACCTGCAGGAGAAAAAATCCAAGAAGGTGCGTATATTGCAGCCGTTGATTCTTGGGTACTCCTAGATTGTGTCGCTTTTCTTGACCAATGGGATACCACTGGAGCATTTGGTTTAGGAGTTATTGGAACTGTAGATGTTGAAAGTCCAGAAGGCGGTTTTCAACTAGTAACTGCAACCTTTACAATTGCGGTTCCATAATGGCTTCTTCATTTATTCTTAGATGGGATGAAGGAGAGGTAGATAAACTTCTCAAATCTCCTAATGGAGTTGTTGGTAGAGACCTAAAAGTACGAGCAAATAAAGTGCTACTTGCTGCAAAAAAGCAAGTTGGTGTGGATACTGGAGCACTTAAAAAATCACTTAGCGTCAGAAATCAGCAAAGAACTACATATGGTCAATCCATTTCTGTAGGCTCAGATTTGCCTTATGCATTAATGCATCATAACGGAACTAGACCTCATGCAATCAGACCTACTGGAAAAAGGGGAGAATATTTAGTATTTAAGTCAGGTCAGAGAACAATTTACACCACTCTAGTAATGCATCCTGGAACTAAACCTAACAGGTATCTTACTGATAATTTGCGATTAGCAGTAAGAAAGACAAAATAGCACCTCAAAAACTCATCTATAATTGAGATGTATACAAATACAAACAACCTACAGAGACAAAGGAAATAATATGTCAAGATTTAAAGATTTTGGAAACCCCTTCAACTCAGATGAAGCAGAAAGTCTTTCATTTAAGTTATATGGTGAAGACTTTATTTGTAAGCCAAGTATGCAGGGAAAGACTCTTCTAAACTTTGCTGCAAATAGTGATTCTGAAAGTGCAGCAGATTCAACTAAGGCTATTCTATCATTCTTCTCGAACGCATTGGTTGAAGAAAGCAATGAGCGTTTTGAGAAACTACTCGAAGCCCCAGACAAGATTGTCTCCGTTGAAACACTTGGAGAAATTATTGGTTGGATTTTGGAGCAGTACTCAACGCGCCCCACGCAGGTGTCATCGGACTAACGGAGTGGGCGTTAGAACTTTGGCACTACATTAACGGGCTATGCCTGTTGCAAGGATTAAATCTTAAGGAGATGGAGGCAAGTGACATGTTAGACGTGCTTCACTACCTCTTTGAGCAAGACACTATTGTAAATAGTCAAGAAGAGTATGAATCAAAAAACTCTGTAAGAAGAGTGATTTATCAATCTGTTTACAATAGAGATTTTGCTTACTTAAGAGATGTCAATACTGATAAGTCAAATCAATATGACAGTTCAGAACCTTTTGATGAGTTTGATAACTACACACCTGCTACATCAACCTCAGTGAAACCATACACACCACCTACTAATTTCGACCCTGATGCGCCTAATCCGTTTGGCTCTGCCTTGCGAGAAGCACCTCTTGGATAGGTAAATCATGGCAATTGGTACAGCAGAAATCACTATTAAAGCCGTAGTAAAAGGCTTTAAGAGTGAGATTCGTGCTGCACTAAAAGACCTTGGTACGGCTCCAGAGAATGCTGGAAAGCGTGCTGGAAAAGAATTTGTTGATGGTTTTAAAGAAACCAGTGGACAAAGAATTTTTGCTGAAACCAAAAAGCAACTTAGAGAACAAGAAGTAGTTCTATCTGCGTATGCTAAAAAAATTGGTAGAAAAGTTGGAAAAAACTTTGCTGACGGTTTTAGAGAAACAAGTGGACTAAATCTTTTTAAAGAAGCAAGAAAGAAGATTGCGGAAGGACCACTAGCACTTGGTCCTGAAGCATATATTTCTGGCTCTTTAGTAGGTGCAGAATTTTCTGATGGTTTTAGGAATACTGCTGGAAAACATCTATTTGATGAAGTTCATAAAGAACTAAAAGATTTTACCAGAACACACGATAGATTTAATCGTTCGGTTGGTAAAGGTGGCGGATTCTCCAAACTTAAAATGGAGGCTGAAGCAGCGCGTAAGGCTTTTAATAAACTTATAAAAGCAGGTTACTTAATAGGTCCAGCAATTGCTGGTGCTGTAAGTGCTATTGGCGATTTAATCTTTGGTCTATTTGCGGTAGGTTCTGCAGTTGGTGCTGCTGCACCTGCTCTTGCTGTTCTTCCAGGACTTTTGGCTGCTATTGCCCAAGGAGCCTTAACTGCAAAACTTGCCTTTGGTGGAGTTGGTAAAGCAGTTAGTGGTATTCTTAACCAAAAAACTGGTAAGAAGAGTGACAGCGGGGCTATTGATGATGCTATTGCTGATTCTAGAAGACGACTTGCTATGGCTTATCAAAGTGCTGCAGAAAAGATGGCTTCAGCAAATGACAAAGTTCGTAAGGCTCAGGTTGCTCTTAATCAAGCCTATCAAGAAGGTGCTGAGTCACTCCAGCAACTTGGGTTTGATGCTGAGGATGCTGCTCTTGCTCAGAGTAAGGCAGCCATTGAACTTGAGCGTGCTCGTGAGTCATTACTTCGTACGCAAGATGTTCCTGTTGATTCTCGTGCTCGTCGTGAAGCAGAACTTGCTTTCAAGGAAGCAGAACTTAACTACCGTAAATCAGTTGATAGGTCTAATGACCTAAAGAAGGCTCAGGATTATGCTGCTAAAACAGGTATCGAAGGTACTAAAGAAGTACTTTCTGCTAAACAGGACCTCGGTGAGGCTGAAGCAGATAGAGCAAAAACAGAACGTGACAACTCTCAAGATATTTTAGAGGCTCAACTTGCTCTTCAAAAGGCTCTTCAAAGAACAAATAAGTCATCTTCCGATTCAGTAGACCTGCTTAAAGATTTGTCTGCTGAAGCAAAAAGATTTGCACTATATATAACAACACTAAAGCCAGCATTTCTCGACCTAAAGGCTGCTGCTGGAAAAGAACTCTTTGGTCCATTAACCATTGCTGTACAGATGATAGTTAACAAACTATTCCCTGTTCTTAAGCCAATGCTTACGGCTATGGGCGGAGTGATGGGTCAACTTGCTCAACGGTTCGCTGAGATGCTTACTAGAGTAGGCAATCTTGACATTTTAAAAAGAGTTTTTGGCGGAGCAAACATCACAATTATGCAAAATCTTGGTCATGCTTTTGTGGATATTGCTGAAGCAGCAATAAATATTCTTGATGCAGTTTCCCCTCTTACAATT
>Ga0114970_10002497_pt1 | contig 13706 bp, 10 predicted proteins | sample M_140205_XF_Meta_FD_87030 | JGI IMG/M metagenome (GOLD analysis project Ga0114970, IMG submission 87030) | Freshwater microbial communities from Lake Montjoie, Canada to study carbon cycling - M_140205_XF_MetaG | ecosystem: Environmental > Aquatic > Freshwater > Lake | place: Lake Montjoie... | reverse complement strand
GCAAAGCATACGCATGATTGAATCCGGTTGTGAGCTGATTCGAATAACAGCCCCTAGCCTCAAAGAGGCACAGAACCTAGAAAATATCAAGACCGAATTAAGAAAAAGAAACTACCAGACCCCTTTGGTAGCCGACATCCATTTTACGCCCAATGCCGCAGAGCTGGCAGCACGCATCGTTGAAAAAGTGCGCATCAATCCCGGCAACTATGCCGACAAAAAGAAATTTGCCAATATCGACTATACCGATGTTTCCTATCAGGAAGAGCTAGACAGAATCAGAAACAGATTTACCCCTTTGGTAAACATTTGCAAAGAATATGGTACGGCTATGCGCATCGGCACCAATCATGGCTCCCTTTCCGATCGCATCATGAGCCGCTTTGGCGATACGCCAATGGGCATGGTAGAATCCGCATTGGAGTTTGTTCGCATCTGCGAAGATTTGAAGTATCAAAATCTTGTTATCTCGATGAAGTCAAGCAACCCCATTGTGATGGTGGAGGCCTATCGTTTGCTGGTGTCTAAAATGAAAGATGAGGGCATGAACTACCCCCTTCACCTGGGCGTAACAGAGGCCGGCGAAGGAGAAGATGGCCGCATCAAATCGGCATCAGGTATTGGAACCCTTTTGGAAGATGGACTGGGAGATACCATCCGCGTGTCGCTCACCGAAGACCCGGAGTTTGAAGCACCCGTAGCCCTTTCATTGGCAAAGCGCTATGTAAACCGTCACACGCATGAGCCCATTCCCCAACTCAGTTTTCAGCCTTTTGAATCGGTGTATAATGGCTATGCATACCAAAAACGCGTCACAAAAGAAACTGGCAACATCGGAGGCTTACAAGTACCCAAAGTGATTGCCGATGTGAGCGACCTGAACCTATCACATCAGCAAGACCTCATCCCGCTGGGATATAGATATGCTGAGGCGCTCGATAAATGGAAAATCGAGGATACTGCCTGCGACTTTCTATACATGGGAAAAAATAAATTGGGCTTTGAAATACCTGGTACCTTAAGGCCTATCTATGATGCTGAAGCATGGAAAGCATTTGAAACACCCCAATCATATCCTTTGTTTCATTACGCTGACTTTTTATCCTCAGAAAAAAAATCAAGTAAACTGAATTTTATTTCCATTCAAGCGAGTGAAATAGATGCAGAAAAAATCAATTTCTTCAAAACACAAGACAGCATTGTATTGATTTTGGAAACAAAAAATATTCAGGGCGTAGCCGATCAAAGACGCGCCATGCTGGAAATGATTTATCATGACTGCTTAACGCCGGTAATCATCAAAAGAAATTATGCACAATTGGATGCCAATACGTTTCAGCTCTATAGCGCCACAGATGCCGCCGCCTTGCTGATTGACGGATTGGGTGATGGGGTATGGTTTTCATGTGAAGAAAACCATGCAGAACAATTAAAAATAAGCAACAATACCGCCTTTGGAACCCTGCAAGCCACAAGAACACGCATCTCCAAAACAGAATATATTTCATGCCCTTCATGCGGACGTACGCTTTTTGATTTACAAGAAACCACTTCTAAAATACGCTCCAAAACCAGCCACCTCAAAGGCATTAAGATTGCCATCATGGGTTGCATTGTGAATGGACCGGGAGAAATGGCCGATGCACACTATGGGTATGTTGGAACCGGTGTGGGTAAAATTACTCTCTACAAAGGCAAAGAAGTGGTCAAAAGAAATATCGACTCCGAAAAGGCTGTTGATGCGCTCATCGACCTCATCAAAGAAAACAATGACTGGATTGAGCATTCAGAGGAAAATGAAGCCCCTAAAATGTAAACAGAATATTTAGCGGCAAATGATTTTCAGGATAAAAATATAAATAGATACATCATAAAATCACCAATAGTACGTTGTGAAAAATCTACTATGGCTAAAACCTTTTAAAATATGCGAATGACAAAAATCGTGAACAAAATATTGTGTATGGCTTTATGCCTGACAAGCTGTATAGCTACTGCGCAAACCATCGGAAAAGTGGAAGAAAAAGGGTCTATTGAGGTGACGGGAACAGCAGAAAAAGAGGTGGTACCCGATGAGATATACATTCAGATTACCCTTCGTGAAAAATACATCAACAAAAACAAGATAGGCATTGAAGAGCAAGAGGAAAAACTAAAAAATGTGATCAAGTCATTGGGCCTTGATTTGAAAAACTTATTCCTATCAGATGCCAATGCAGACTATGTAAAAATACGTTGGAAAACGAAAGACATCCTTACCAAAAAAGATTACAACCTGAAAGTTGCCGATGCCAAAACCCTAGGAAAGGTTTTTCAGGAACTCGAAAAGATTGAAATCACAGATGCCTTTATTGCTAGGGTGAATCATTCAAAGCTAGATAGCCTTAAAAAGGAAATTAAAATCACCGCTATCAAATCTGCCAAGGAAAAAGCAGACTATTTATTAGCAGCGATAGGAGAGCAAGCCGGCAGGCCCATGCTCATTCAAGAAAACGAATCCATCCCTTACCAACCCATGCTGCGCATGACCACCCGCAGTGCAGAAACAGCTGTTTATAACCTCGACGCCTCGCAAGCAAAGGCAGAGGAAAATTATGAAATAGAATTTCAAAAAATAAAAATCGCAACAAGTGTTTTTGTGAGATTTTCCATCAAATAAAAACAAGAATATTTGCGGTAGGCAGGAGCTGTTTTTCCATTTCAGCCATGCTCCTTTGGGAAAATTTAAAAGAAAAAATTAAGGAGGAAGGGAGAAGGGGAACTTCAATACATCAGCGGCATAATGATTTAATCAAACTTGCAGCCTAGTATCAAGCGTTCCCTAAAAAATCCAATGCCTTATTTATTTTCTTTTTCCTTTTTGTTATCCATCCGTTTCATCACCACCCCAATTGCAATGACGATTGCCAAGCCAAAAACAAAATTGGTTGCCAACATAAACTTATCGTTGGAATCGATTCGCCCTTTTTTCCCCATAACGAGAAGGACTGAAAGCATCGTCCCTATAAGCACCGATACGACAATAATAATGAGTCTTCTTTTATCTTTCATTTTTTTATGTTTTAATTCAAGTACATTTTAACATTCTATTTATTTAGCCGACCAGCAAATTGCAACCTCGCTGTTCGCTACCATCCATCCTTCCAGCGATTTCAAAACTACCATCTTCATACATTTTTCCGAGATCCTGCGTTGCAATAAAGGAACAGGAATAGATATTGGCAAGATCCACAATGTGCATTCTTCCTGCTCTTTTTTGAATCGAAGGGCTCATCGGGTCGTTTACATCTCTGCAATATATTTTCATCCATGGCGGACAAAGAAAAATGCCGTCGCGCTTTGAATATGCCTGTGAAAGCAATTCCGTCATTCCATATTCTGAATGAATATGTTTTTTTTGAAAGGCAGCACCAATTTGCGCATGTAAATCTTCTCTGATAAGCTCTTTTCTGCGACCTTTCATGCCGCCGGTTTCCATCACAACAATATGATCTTCTAAAGGAATACCATACTGTTCGACGAAATCAAGCAAAGCAAAGGATACACCTATCAACAATGTTTTCTGTTTGCTGGCATTCAACATTTTCAACACCTCAAAAAGGGTATTGAATTCATTGAGATAAAATCCACTATGCACATTTCCGCTTTTTTCTATCAGCGTTTTGCACATATAGACCAATGAAGAGCCTTCTCTTTCCAAATAAGATGGCAACAACGCCAATATGCAATACTCCTTGATATCCCCATAAAACAGCTGAAAGCTACGCAGAAAACTTTCCTCATAAACGGACAGGTCTTTCACGTAATGCTTGCTGGTTTCCTGTAAGCCGGTGCCACTGCTTGTAAAAATAACTTCATAAGCATCCTCTGCATTGGGAATTTTTTCAGACTTAAAAAACTCCACTGGCAAAAAAGGAATTTCCTCAATGGAATGTATCTTGTTGGGATCCACATTCAAATAAGAAAGGAACCGTTTGTAAACAGCAATATTCTCTGCCTGATAGCGAAATACTTCAATAGCAAGCGGCTCAAATGCTTCTGCTGTTTGAATGGAAAAAATACGCTCTCTGAGTCCAATAGGAATCATAAATATCTGATGCTTTCTTTTAATGATTATTTTGGGATGACATTTTTTAGGATGTAAGCAAGTCGGTACTATAATGCAAGCCCACATTTACCCTTCTTGCCATGGCGGCTTTGATCACCTGATACGCCACATTGATGAGATTTCTGAGCTCGCACAATTCAGCTGAAAGAACCGTTTTTTCATACAGCATTTCTGTTTCCCGATAAATAATTTCGGTCCTTTCCAACGCCCTTTTCAGCCTTTCATCCGAACGAACAATCCCTACATAATTGCTCATCAGCGATTGAAGTTCTCTTCTATTGTGTGTTATTAAGACACGTTCTCCCGGCTGCTTGGCACCTTCATCATTCCAGGCTGGTATGCCTTCTCTCCATGCCACATTTTTTGCTTGAAGCGAAGCATGCAAATAGGCGCGATGAGAGTATACCAAAGCTTCTAACAAGGAATTTGATGCCAGTCGATTTGCCCCATGAAGACCAGTGCATGCACATTCGCCTACGGCATACAATTGACCAATACTACTCAAGGCATTTTCATCTACCCGAATGCCTCCACAAAAATAATGGGCGGCAGGCAAAACAGGAATCATATCGGTATGGGGATGTATGCCGATAGCAAGGCACTTCTGATGAATATTGGGAAAATGTCTGATAAATTCGTCTTCAGGAATATGCCTGCAATCCAGATAGACATATTCATCCCCACGTACTTTCATTTCATTGTCAATGGCCCTGGCAACAATATCTCTGGAAGCCAGTGATTTTCTGTCATCATATTTTTGCATAAATTCCTCGCCATCAGCAGTCTTTAAGATTGCCCCAGCACCCCTGACCGCTTCAGAAATCAGAAAACAAGGCGATTCTCCCGGATTAAATAAAGCCGTAGGATGAAACTGCACAAACTCCATGTGATCTAAAGCGCCTTTTGCCCTATATACCATGGCCATACCGTCACCGGTGGCGATTAATGGATTGGTGGTGGTTTTATAAACCTGCCCAGCACCACCGGTAGCCATTACCGTTATTTTGGCACGAATAATTTCTACCTGATGCGTCTGATAGTTCAAGGCATAGGCCCCAAAACATTCTATATTTTCTGTGCCTTTTCTTACCTCTTCACCCAAGTGGTGCTGTGTAATGATATCCACAGCAAAATGATGTGAAAGGACTTCTATATTGGGATTCACACGAATACTCTCTAACAAGGCCCTCTCAATTTCAAAACCGGTATTGTCCTTATGGTGTAGAACTCTGTGTTTGGAGTGTCCACCCTCACGAGCCAAATCATATTCGCCATCGGCATTTTTATCGAACTGTGCCCCCCATTCGATAATTTCTTCTATGCGCTTTTTGCTTTCAGAAACCACCATTCGAACGGCCTTTTCATCACAAAGCCCATCGCCACATTGCAAAGTATCTATAATATGTTCTTCAAAAGAATCTGTTGCCGCCGTGACGGCAGCAATGCCTCCTTGCGCATATTTGGTATTCGACTCATCAGCAGCCGCTTTGGTGATAATGAGCACCTTGCCATGCGCAGAGGCCTTCAGCGCAAAGCTCAGACCGGCGATGCCGGAACCGATGACAAGAAAATCTGTATTTCTATCCATTTTGTTATTAATGGGGTAAAAGTAAGGCTTTTACCCAAAATCTACACATTTCCGCTTTTTTTGACTGCCAACAAGCCCTTTTATGCCCTATTTAAGCAATTGGCCACATTGAAAAAAATCCACCACCCCAGGCAGTATTTTGTAGCAGTTTTTTATGCCCGAAAAGATTTGTATTTTTACGGAAAATTAAGAACATGATAACCACCTCTCCTGTTAATATTTATGCGGAATCGACACCCAATCCCAATGCGATGAAATTTGTTGCCAACAAAATGATCTTGCGTGGCAGCAAAGACTTTCCTGACAGCAATTCTGCAGCAGGAAATGCTTTTGTAAGCCCTTTCTTTGCTTTTTCATTTGTAAAAGGTGTTTTTATTGCCGATAACTACATTACCATCACCAAAGACGAGCAATCCGACTGGGATGATATCCTGCAAATCCTAAAAGAATTTATTCGTGCAACTTTTGATGAAGGCAGAGAACTATTCCTCGCTGACTCCACAGATCCGGAGAAAACAGCGCCGCAAATGGGTGCCAATGACATTGAAAACAAAATCATTGATTTGTTGGAAGAATACATTCGTCCGGCCGTTGAAGGAGATGGAGGCGCCATTCAATTCAAATCTTTCCACGAAGGCGTGGTTACCGTTGTTCTGCAAGGTGCTTGCAGCGGATGCCCCTCTTCTACATTAACGCTCAAAGCGGGCATTGAAAACCTGCTCAAACGCATGATTCCTGAAGTTACCGAAGTGGTTTCAGAAGCACAATAAAATTTGGAAATCAACCTACATGAAGGAAGAAGAAGAAGATAAACATCCTGATTTATTAAGCACGGCCATCATTCCAGGTTTGTTTATTCTGCTCCTGTTGGTGATCAAATATCTTTCTATCAAATTTCAAATAAATTTCCTTCCCGGCATTCAACCACATACCGCGAAAGGCTTATGGGGTATTCTTTCCTATCCCCTGCTTCACAAGGATATGGAACATCTTTTTTCAAATGCAGTGCCTTTATTTTTACTCGGCATGATGATGGTATATTTTTATCGGCAATTATCCTTCAAAGTCTTTGTGATCATCTATTTTTTAAGCGGCATCGGAACCTGGCTTATCGGCAGAGAAAACTCCATCCACATTGGCGCCAGCGGCTTAGTAAATGGACTGGTAACCTTCTTATTTGTAAGCGGCATACTTAGAAAAGACAACCGACTGATGGCCTTATCACTACTCGTTATTTTTCTGTATGGAAGTATCGTTTGGGGTATGATTCCTCTTCCTCTCGACATCTCCTGGGAAGCCCACCTATCGGGCGGAATAGCAGGTGTATGCTGTGCTTTTCTATATAAAAATCAGGGACCGCAGCGCAAGAAGTTTGATTGGGAATTGGAGGAAGAAAATGAAGAAGAAAATGAAAATCCCGATAGTCCCGAAAACAATGATGTGTATTTTATGCCTGAAATAGAGTCGAATACCGACACCTCAAATACCGGACATACAGAAGGGCCTGTTATCCGATATATCTATCAAGAAAAAAAAGAGGATGGCGATAAGCCTACTTCTCCCGATATCAATTAATACAGCAAAACAAATTACAAGTATTCTCTATTTTTTGTTTTTATAAATCAAGCTCCCAATCGTGGCAGACCCCTTGAAAATTCTTCGTGTTTCCTGCGCGATCATTGAGCATTCAAATACTGTTTTGATTGCCAAAAGAAGCGCTGCAATGAAGCATCCTTTGAAATGGGAATTTCCCGGAGGAAAGATTGAAGAAGGGGAATCGGCAGAAGATTGCATCCTCAGAGAAATCAAAGAGGAGCTGAATATAGACATTCTTATCAAATCAAAACTACCTGCTGTTATCAGCATTCAAAATGGAATTGAATTGCATCTGATACCTTTTATTTGCCAATTAAAGCATGGCATTCCCCACCCCAAAGAACACGAGGAAATTCTATGGAGCAAAAAAGAAAATCTCCAAAATTTAGATTGGATTGAAGCCGATGTGCGGATTGTGAACATGTATCTGGAATAAACATAAAAAAACGACCTTCTGAAAATGGCGTAAAGAAATTTTCGTAATGAAGCATTAAAAAAATCCGAAAAAGTGAATCGCAAAATTAACTTTTCACTGCAAGCACAGCAAAACAGCAAGGGATGAACGGCTTGGATTTTTTAGTGTAATACAGAGAATTTTAGCCGATTTTCATATAGTCTTGATTTTTTCTTTGTTACTTTCTTTTTGATCAAAAAAAAAAGAAAGTAAATAGCAACGAACGGCAGAGGATATATATCAGTATTCCAAAAATCAGATCCGGATTAAATGTCACTCCCACGGAGTTTTGATTTGCGGAATGGAGCTATCTGCTAAAATCATTTCACCACTAATAGGTTGAAAATAGAATTATTTTGATGTGAATGATATTCGGACCATATTATCCGAATTAATCAATTTTAAGCGTGAGATTGTGCGCTCGTATATAAATGGATAGATCTAAGAACCGAAAAGGGGTATCCTATTTTTCCTGATACACGCGAAAACAAGGACTGGCAGGAAATTTATTAATTTTGTTTGTGCAAATTTCCAATATATAGATATTTCAATTTTATTTTCAAATTTGGCAATAATAACTAGTTCTAAATGTGAGAATCGCCAACTCAAATCTGTAATTTCATATCCTTTTTTTTTAGAAAAACCCTTGCATGTTCCTATCCTTTTATTTCTAGTAAATGTCTTTTCACCAAAATAATTGAAAAAATATTGGAATGTATACAAAATAGATAGTTTGCGCAAATAATCATCCTAAGAAAAAGCAAAAACTCGTCATTTGGTTTTGTTCATTGCCAATATTATTCAAGCCTCCTTATCATTGCATAAAGCATTTTTGAGATTTATTCATAACCGGCTAACCACGTCTCTTTATTATGCAAAGAAATTTCTTCTTGAGAATGAAGAAATTCAATAATTGAAGAACATTCAAATGCCGAACTTCTGGCAATTACATAAAAATTTCGGCGATCTCTTGATGTAGGCCGTCCAGAACCTTCTGCAATATTTAACATGATACTGATAGTTGCGCGCGATAGTTGATTTTTCATAAATACCGGCAATTCATTATTATGTTTTAAAAAGGAATAAACTTTCCCATTTAATGCATAAATTTTTTTGTAAACTTCAAGATTGTGATATGATAACATGGTGTAAAAGTTTTGAAAAATTTCAAAAAACAAAAAAGAAAGAGTGTCAAGGAAACAGCAATAAAGAAAAAACAGGAACAGTACCAGCAAAACAGCAAAAAAACAGGAACAGTAACAGCGAAACAGGATAGCCTCAATTTGACTTCAACTGCCTTCCCTGTCTCCCTGCTACCCTGCTTCCCTGTCTCCCTACTTCCCTCTCTCTCCCTGATCTCCCGTGGGTATTACTGGGCTCGAACCAGTGACCCCTACCTTGTCGAGGTAGTGCTCTAAACCAACTGAGCTAAACACCCTGATATTTTTGATGAAAGAGAGCAGATAAGCCCATCTCATTCATGGCACAAAGATACTGCAAAAGATGAAACATCCCAAAGCGTAAAGAAAAATTACCAGTGCGCGCCAAAAAAATAGCAAAAATCACACTTCGGTATTTTCAGTATGGTGTTTCAGAAAAAGATGGGCACAGGCCCTTGCATCTGATAAGGCTTCATGGTGCTTGAGCTCAATGCGCAAGTGACGGCAGCAGGCTGACAAGGTAGCCGGTTTATAGCCCTTGGCACGATAGATTTTACAGGTACACTCCCAGCGAAAAGGCAACTGCAAATCCGAATAATCCAAACCATAATACTGCATGGTTTTTTGAAGCACATTGCGATCGAAAGATTCATTGTGTGCCACCACCATACGCCCTTGTAAGCGATTTTTGATTTCAGCAAAAATACCTGGAAACAAAGGCTCATTCCGGGTATCCTCAGGCCTGATCCCATGCACCTCGATGTTTCGCCAGGAATAATAGTTATCCGGCGGCTGAACCAAAGAATAAAAACTATCTGTGATCACCCCCTGTTCAACCGTTACAATTCCAACGGCACAAACACTATGGTAAGAGCCTGTAGCGGTCTCAAAATCAATGGCCGTAAAAGTAGTTGACATATATACTTTTTTTATTAAAATGCGTGTAGAGAAGCGCCGTATGGGTTTACCAAAAAGCCGAGCCCGTGGGGTTTAACAGCAAGGACAGATGAAACCTTTATAAGTACTTTTCGGTTCTGTATTTTACCTGCTTCTTTGTCGGGAGCCTTCATTCCTTTTAGACTTTGTATGCTTTCTGCTTCCATTCTTCGAGCCTTCTGCTCTGCGATTTTTACCATAGCTGTTTCTCCCTTTTGCAGCGGTATGTTTTCGTTCTTTTTCCTCAGGTTTGCTTTGTGAGGTCTTTGGTTTGGGTTTATTATCTGATGTTGAGGTAGATATCATTTGATAAATACAACTCATTTCCGTTTCCGTCAAATCTCGCCAATCGCCAATTGGCAGGCCTTTTAAGGCAATATCCATGATGCGTATTCTTTCCAATTTGGTAACTTCATAACCAAAATGTTCACACATTCTTCTTATTTGCCGATTTAGACCTTGCACCAATACGATTTTAAAAACAAAGGCACTTATTTGCTCGATCTTGCATTTCTTGGTGGTAATGCCTAGCATGGGAACACCGGTGGACATGCCTTTTATAACCCATTCTGTTAATGGTTTGTTTACGGTAACCACATATTCTTTCTCATGCCTATTGCCCGCTCGCAAAATTTTATTTACCAAATCTCCATTGTTGGTTAAAAATATCAAACCTTGTGAATCCTTATCCAATCTACCGATAGGAAAAATTCTTTGCTGATGATTTACAAACTGAATGATATTATCCTTGACATTGAGCTCGGTAGTAGAGGTAATTCCAGTGGGTTTATTTAAGGCAATACAGATGATCTCATCCTCTTTTCGGGGTTCTAACAACTGACCATTCACCATGACGCTATCACCCGGCTTCACAACATCTCCGATAACGGCCTTTTTTTTATTGATGAGAACTCTTCCTGCTTCTATATACCTATCGGCTTCGCGCCTAGAGCAAATACCGCTTTCGCTGATAAATTTATTGAGACGGATATGAGATTCAAATGCCATGCGTTATTGGTTTCTTTTTGTATTCAAAATTGATTTCAACTGCTAATTGGATGCTACATTTACATTCGCTATTCTCCTTTCTCCAATGCTTGCAGAGATGCCAATGGAGAAGATTATTTGTGTTCATCGCTCCGAAGTAACTTTGTTCAGGATCCTACCACACTAGCTTTAAATAACCGGGATCCGGCCGTCATCCCGAAGCATCTATTCGATATCCGCTTGGCATCACTTTACAAATATACATTTTACCGCTTAATTAAATATCATATCCATATTCTTTTTCAAAGTGGTCACCCGGCCTAAAAGGAAAAAGCGCAGTGGATCACTGCGCTTCACTTGTATTTTTTTGAACTCCGTTCAACAGGGGCTTAATAAAAAAATCCAAGCAAAATTAATTGAGCTAAATTTTATTTACGATAGGTATTATCTAAAAAAAATATTAACTATTGAATGGTAATTTTTTGTGTGTAAATTTTTGTTGATTCATATACTTTTACCAGATAGATTCCTTTTGATAAGTTAGAAAGATCTATTTGGATTTGCTGTTTTTCGGTTGTTGCTGCATAAACCATTTCTCCAAGTATATTATAGATTTGCAAATTGGCATTTACGGATTGAATATTCTCTAGATTGAATTGAAAAATTCCATTTGAGGGGTTTGGATAAATCGAGATGGAATGTTCTGCTGAAAGGTCTTCAATTCCTGATAAATTGCTACATAAATTGTTTACAGAAACGGGGACATTGCTATCTGTGTTTGTTCCTGTTCCAAGAGATGCATATCCATTGAGCCCCCATGCCCATAAGGCCCCGTTGTTTTTTAGCGCAAGAGAATGAACGCCTCCACCTTTAATGGATACCACGCCTGAAAGTGAACTTACTTGAACAGGTAAATTGGAGTCTGTATTCGATCCTATACCAAGCTGCCCAAAGGCATTGCTTCCCCAGGACCATACACTACCATTGCTTTGCAAAGCAAGGGAGGCATATTCTCCCGCAGAGATAGCAATGATATTTGTGAGAGAACTTACTTGAATTGGAACATTGCTTAATTTATTTGGGTTTCCAATTCCAATGCCAAGTTCACCATAGCTATTCCAGCCCCAAGACCATACCGTTCCATCATTTCTTAAAGCCAGGGAATGAGAATTCCCAGCGGCAATCGCAATGATTCCGGTAAGAAAATTTACTTGAATTGGAATTTTGCTATCTGCAAACTGACCATCTGTTCCATTACCAAGTTGACCATAATAATTGTTTCCCCAAGCCCATACGGTACCATCATTTTTTAAGGCAAGGGAATGATTATGTCCCGCTGCAATTGCAGATATTCCGCTTATTGTATTTAATTGCACCGGAATATTACTACTTGTGCTATTTCCATTCCCAAACTGATAATAATTATTATCTCCCCAAGCCCATACCGTTCCATCGTTTTTTAAGGCCAAAGAAAACTTTGTTCCTGCTGAGATGGCGGTGATATTTACAAGACCATTTACTTGCGCCGGGACATAAATGCGAGGGGTATTGTTGCCCTGTCCAAGTTGGCCATATATATTTAATCCCCAAGACCAAACCGTATTATTGTTTTTTATAGCGAGAGAATGTGCTGATCCTGCTGCAATGGAAGTGATATCAGCAAGTGAATTTATTTTGACGGGAACGTTGCTCTGGTAGGTAGCATTTCCAATGCCTAGTTGGCCATCCGAATTATCTCCCCAGGCCATAACTGTTCCGTCATTGCAAATGGACAGAGAATGACGTCCACCAGCTGCAATGCTCGCATTTACAGAAGGGATAGGAGCCGAATGAATCGTAATATTTGTAGGAAGAGAGATGCAAGTAGTTGAGGCTATTTTTCTTGCTGTTAATTGAAAAATCCCAGGTTGAAGGCCTGAAAAAATGGTGCTTGTTTGGTAATTGATTTGGTCGATACTATATTCGAAAGCGCCAAGGGGAGAAGTAATCGTAATCGTTCCTGTAGGCATTGAAGAGCTGGGTTGAAGGATGTTTGCCAAAGGCGCATTCGGAGCGGAGGAAAAACACGATTCTATTTTTCTAATTTTATTATTAGTATAATCTGAAACATATACCAATTCTCCAGAGGAATTTGCAGTAATACCATAAATATTACCAAAACTTGCAGATAAAGCGGGTCCATCAACTGAACCCGATTTTCCAGTTCCTGCGAATGTGGAAATGACACCATTGGTAGTGATTTTAAATATTTTAGAGCACCAAGGTCCGTTTTCGGTCACATATAAATTTCCTGAGCCATCAAAACATAAGGCTCCCAAATAGCCTGAAAAGGCTGAATATGGCAAGGTAGTGACAAAACCAGCAGGAGTAATTTTTCGAATTGTAAAACCATTAAAAGAGGTCACATATACATTGTTGGATCCATCAACTGCCAAAGAAAAAGGCATTTGAAAGCTGGCATCGGTACCTATTCCATCATCAGAGCCGCTATAGCCTGAACCCGCAAGGGTGGTAACAATGCCTGCAGGACTTATCTTTCTAATTTTTCTATTATTACAATCTGCCACATATACATTCCCTGCGTTATCTAGCGCCACTCCTGAAGGTGAATAAAAGCTTGCTAAGGGGCCCACGTCGTCGGAAGAACCGGGCGTAAGAGATCCTGCAAGCGTAGTAACTACTCCCGCCGCAGAAATCTTTCGGATTTGATTATTGTTCCTGTCTGCGACATACACATTCCCCTGTTTGTCTACTGCTATTCCTGCTGGATTGTCAAAACTTGCGTAAATACCTGTCCCGTTAGATGATCCCGGAGAAGTATAACCTGCGAGCGTTGTAACTACTCCTGCCGCAGAAATCTTTCGGATTTGATTGTTG
>Ga0114970_10002496_pt1 | contig 13708 bp, 13 predicted proteins | sample M_140205_XF_Meta_FD_87030 | JGI IMG/M metagenome (GOLD analysis project Ga0114970, IMG submission 87030) | Freshwater microbial communities from Lake Montjoie, Canada to study carbon cycling - M_140205_XF_MetaG | ecosystem: Environmental > Aquatic > Freshwater > Lake | place: Lake Montjoie... | reverse complement strand
AGTCTGTTGATGGTAATGTAATAACTCCGTTTAAAAAGTCATTAACTCCACTCGTTTCAGTTATTAAAAAAGAGTTATATCGTGATTTATACAAAGATGTGTCATGTGAAATAAATATCACTGACTGCCTTGTTATATCATGTGTAAATTCAAACAAATAAGTAGGTGTAGATAAAGTTGATTTTTCGGTCAAAGTTAATATAATTTTGTTTACCGAACCTCTTGTTATTATAAACATTTTTATTATTTAAAAAAAAAGACTTCCACTCTAAAGCAAAAGTCCTTTTTTGTTTAACAATTAAATTATTCTATGACCCTATCTGTAATGCTGCGACTATCGCTGCGCTAACTGTATTCATTGCGTTTGGTTCTTTACCTACAAATGTAAGTGAGTAACCATTCATATCTCCCATTGCTTTGCCTGTTGCTGCATCTGCTGCGGTAAGGTCTGCTCCGTTTGTTTGCCCTAACCACCAGTAAGTACTGTTGGCATCTTTGACAATTATATGAAGCCTGTTTTGAGCAAGTGTTCGGATATTGTTTCGGTGCGATGCCGTCATTTTCTTAATAGTAAATGTCAGCGTTTGCTCGTTATACAGTGTTCCGTTTTCGACTGAAATCATTTCTTTGCTTACTAAACTCGCATTTTCTTTTTCAAGTTTATATGTAAAAAAACGTTTACCACTTGCACAGGTAGCAGCAGTAATAACACCCGAAGATGCTGTAATAGCTGCCTGTGTTACGTTATCAAATTCTGACAAGTAAACCTCAAGGACACCACCAACGGAATCCCTGCAATCAATTTCATTTCCCTGTACTATATTACATGCCATGTTTTAAATGTATTAAAGGGGGCTTTTACACCCCCTGTTTATTATGAATTTTTATAACTAACTACTTCTGTAGTGTATGCCACCTGACATCCTGATTTCCATTTAATAGAGCCTTTGATATTTTGGTCGTCCATTGAATACCAAAACTTCGCCTCTTCATACTCATTCGCTAAATCTGTTCCGTAAAACAAATTCTCAGGATATGTAGTGATGATACGACTTCCGTAAGATGCTAATGAACCTGATAATGTATTCAAACCATTAACTGCCATTACAGTCAATCCGGAACCAGGCAAAGTAATCATTCCTGTAGTTGCTGAGTTTCCTGCATCGTAATGATAAGCATTTGCATTTTTCAAAGCAATAATTAATAATCTGAATGTATCCCATCCGCAGAATGCAGTCATTTTTTTAGTTTGGTGATTTAATAACGCTGCTGGTATTTTAGCATACACATCATCAAAAATAGCAATAACATTTGCAGATGTAATTGCTGCAGTTGCTGTTGCTGAGATTGGAGAACCTGCATCGATTTTTTTCAACCATCCATCAAATTGCTTAACATCGTTAAGGTTTGTAAGTGTTGTGTCTCCTTGCCAAATTGTCTTTTCTAAAGAAAAAGAAATGTTAGCAATAACATTATCAACAATTAATTGTTCAAATGGTATTGTATCATAGTTGCTTCCTGCAATTAATTTCGTAGAAAGATACTTGTTTTCCAATGTTTCAGGACAAAAAGTATCCTGCCATTTTAACGGATAAACCGTTAATGTTACATCGCTAAAGGTAGAACTACCAGAAGAATTAAATGCACAAACACCACCAACCTGAATAGGGGCTGTGTTAGCAAATAACATTAATTTGTCTGCATTCTTGATACCTGTTTGAATAGAAATTCCCGGTATCTTTAAAGTCGAAGCACCTGTAATAGCTGCTGTGTAAATTTTGTCCGCATTCTCTCTAACGTATGTAGTTAGTGCGGATACTGTAAATCCTGCCATTTTTTTTTAGTTTTTTATATTGTTTAAATCTTCTTTAAAATTCTTTTTAAATTCAGCCATATTGAATGACCCTTTTTTTGGTTCTGCTGGTACACCTGATGGTAACTCTGCAAACTTTTCAAACAAATCAAGTGCCGCTTTAAATTGATTTTGTAATGCTTCGTGAGCATCTTTTAATTCAATAAATGCTTTCTTCCACTCAACTGAAAACTTGCCTTCTAATTCTGTTCCAAGTTCGGAAACCTTAGTAGTAAATTCCGCCTCACTCATAAATCGAGATTCTTTTATTACCGATTCAATGATTGACTTGGCTTGTGCTTCTGTCATTCCTTGCGCTGGTGCCGGTGCAGATGTTTGTGGTGCTTCTTGTGCAGGGTCAACCATTGTAGCTACTGTTACAATTCCTCCTACTGTTGTGAATGTATCCCCATCTGCAGTTGTATAATCTCCATCAGGAATAGCTATTGCTCCTGCATCGGTAACTACCATTACAGGAACTCCTACTGCTAAATCTTCTGCATCATAACGAATTATTGTAGTGTTATCGTTTAGCTTTTCATCAACAAATTTCTGTTCTGATACAAAGGCTTGTTTGATTAATTTTAACGCTTCGAGTATTTTTAATTTGTCCATAATAAGTTTATTTAAAATAATATAGCAATAATTATAAATTTTATATTTTAAAGTTGTTCTATTTCTGAAATGGTATCCAATATTTCTTGCTCAATAGTTCTCCCTTGTATCTCCATATCAAATAACCCTTCTACTGAAAAACCCTGAAACTCTCCTGTTTTAATGAAGTTCTGCCATATATCTTCATTGTCTACTTTATATGAACCCATCCAACTTCCCTCTGTTATTCCTGTAAATCCATCGGGAACATGTATCCCCCTTGATGAATCAATTATAAAACTTTCGTACATGTAGACTCCTTGTACCTGTTGTGATGCTTCGTGCATCTTATTTACGTTACCTGTATTCCCATTTCTAAAGAATTTCTGTACTATTTTTTCAATCTCTTGCTTATCGAATACTACATAGAACTCTCCCATAGTTTCCGAACGTCTATAAATAGGTAGGTCAGCGACCATTAATGCTCCTGTTATAATCCTTCTCTCTGCATCTGCTTTGAATCTTAACTGGTCATTGTATGCCATCCAATTCCTCTCTATTGCAGGGTCAGTAACTAATGCAACGAATGATACACCACTCTCATCGCCATCATCAGAATTGATTTTGATTTTATATATTGGTAATTTAATATTTGTGTCCATTTAATTAATATAGTAAAATGGTTGTTAATTATATTTTAGCATTATTTTCAATCGCTCCAACCCTGCCCTGAATAGCTGTAATTTCCGACTCCACAACGTATGCTTTTAAATTTTGATTCGGTGCTGAGTTGTCAGGCATATTAACTGTTCCGTCAGGATTGAGTTGTGTGTTTCCCGAATTTGGTGCATTGATAATCGGTGGTCTATTTCCACCCCCCGAAAAGTCAACGGACGGAACACTAACACCTGCACCACCCCCGCTGTTTCCATCATCAAACTTTGTAGATGCTATCTTTGCTAATGCTGCTGTTGTTGCTACCGATGCTGCAATAGAAGCACCAAGCCCTACATATAAATAAGGTGTCATTGAGGACGCTGATATTACTGCCCTTGCCCCTTCTATCGCTGTTTGCGCTAAGTTAAATGCCTTGTTAATTTTAAATTGCTTTTCTTTTATTGCTCTTTCTTTTGCTACATTTCCATGTACGTTATTTAATTGGTGCTGAAAATAAATATCCGATAATTGTTGTAGTGCCGCTGTTAGTTTTGCGCCAGAATCAAGTTCGGAATTAAACTGGTCGCGTTGTAATTTTTTTGCTTGTTCTGCATACTTTTGCTTAATAACTATCTTTTGGTTTTCTGTTAATTCGGTTGCCGCCAACTCCTGTTTTTGTTGTTCTAAAAGTAAAGCTAATTGTGCAGAAAGCGAATTACCTGTGCTGTAAACCTCTATTTGTGCGAGAGCGACACTGTTATCCGCCTTCGCCTTGCGTATAGATTCTTCTGTAGAGATAGCATCTAACCTTTCCTGCTCTCTCTGGTCGTGTTGCGCTTGTTTATATGCCTTATCCCATTCTGCTCTCTTTTTTAATTCTTCAAGGTATGCCTCTGATTCCAACTTGCCTTCTTCGGTAGAATCTTTTAAAGACTTTTCTCGTTTCTTTGTTTGCTGCGTTGCGTCAAGTACTAATATTTCATTCTTGAAATTGAGCAAATCGTTTTCTGCTTTTTTTATTGCATCAATATCTTCTTTGGCACGTTGTAGTTTATTTATTACGATAGCCTTTTCATATAACTCAGCCTGCTCTGTAAATCCTATTTTACGAAGCAACGATGCCTCTATTCGTAAAGAAGATTCTAATAAACTGTCATTGTTTTTTATGTCGTTTATTTTCGACCTGTGTAAAAGTATTCCTATCTCTACTTCTTTGATTTGTGCTTCAATTAGTTTCTTCTTCGTTGCTACAATAGTTTCTTCACTCGCCCCCTGCGCTGTTAATAAATCAACCTGCCTTTGAATAACACCAACCAACGCTGATACTACTTCCTTTTGTTTCTCTGCTTCCTTTGTTAGTTTTTTTGTTGAATCACTTGTCTTGTCGAGCGATTCGTATAGTGCCACCGCTGCTGCGCCAAGTGCAGCTACAATGGTTATAAATGCACCTATCGGGTTCGCTTTGATAATATTTCCAAGAACCTTAAAAGCATCCCCCATTGAAACCAAACCTTTTATTCCTTCGGTAAAAGCCATCACAGCCTGAACTTTCAATAGTGCTTTTTCTAATTCTTTTGATTCTCCACCAAACAATGCTGCTGCGCCTGTTGCTGCTTGAAAGCCACTTGCCAAACCACCGACAACTGTTGTTACTGCCTGTACTTTACCTTCAGGATTAAATGCTTTTATTGTTGTGTTTAAGTCCCCAATCTCATCTTTTATTTTACCAAGTTTTTTTAGCGATGCGACATACCTGTCCGACCCCGCAGTTAGCCCATCGAGTTCTTTTTGTGTTTCCTTAAATTCCTGTTTTAAAGATTTTAAAGACTTCGCACCTTCACCTACATCTACACTTGTTTCAAATGCTACTTCTATCATATCGTTATATTATTCTATAAGTGAAAGTAAAATACATTGGCTGGTTTGTTATGTCCCCAGCAATCCACACCATTTCCGCCCTGTCGTTTGTTGCATCGCATCTTATTGCTGCACCCTGCCCCGCTATTCCTGATGCAAACGCTGTCCCGCCACATTGTTCTGCTGCTGAAAAATTACTTGCTATCGGTAATGATATTCCTAACTGTGTAAGTGTTGCAGGTGTTACAGGGTCAACATCTACTTTGCCGCTTACTGTTACCACGTTTCCTATTCTGAAATATTGACAACTATACGCTGTTGATGCTGATAGGTTCGCAGCGTTTGTTAATGTCGGTGTGTATATTGTTCCGCTTGAAAAACCGATTGATTGAATTTCTTTATTCGAATCAAGAACAAGCATACCATTTGCTGTTTGTTGTGTTAATTTTACTCTTGGCGAACTTATCGCTATTTTATAAACACCTTGTATATCAACTTCTATTGAGTGTGTTAGTAGGGCGTTTAAATCATATAAACCAAATGCCCCACTACCGTCACTATTTTGAATAGTTGTAGCAACGTCCATTATGCTTCCTGCTGCCAAGACTTCTGCTAATGTCGGAATACCTCCTGTTATCTGTTGGTTATTAATATACGTTACTCCACTATCTGTTACAATTACTCCGCTACTATTTAACACTGTTACTCCGCGAAGGTTAGGCATTACTACTACTCCTGATGATGATAGAATAGTAATATCCGTTGCGTTATCTCCTACATAGTTTCGTGTTCCTGTTACAATAACATTTCGTGCTGTTGCCGATACTCTGTTGTCGTTTGTTGAAACTAAATTATTATTTAGGTGTTGTGGTAGATTCGGATTCGTTGGTTGTGGTGTTGGTGTCCCGTCCGCATATTCCAAATCACTTCCTAAAATATTTATCGTTTGACCAACAAAAATATCTGCATATTTGATACGGATAAATTCACACTTCGTTACCTGACTTATTACAGGGTTATAATCATAAATTTTATTTAACCTTAATAAATGCCCGTCAACAAAAAACTGATTTCTGAAATCCAATGTTAGTATGTCTTTTGGGGTTAGCGCAAACCAACCAATAACTATCTTTGAATCTTTATCGGTAATTTCATCAATGAATTTTTTATAATACTTATTGAACAGATTGTTATTCGTGTACTGCGTGGTATTGTAAAATAGTTCTAACGGAACACCGAAATCTAAAGCATACGATGGTGTCAACGGTATATTAGGCATTCCACTTAACGGATAAACGGTTTCTGTTGTGTCGCCTTCAACTAACGACTTAAATGTATATGGATTGTTTGTTGTTTTCGCCCCGTCAGTAAACTGAATAATCCGAATATTAAAACCATTCATTGTTCCAATATTACCAGCACTGTTCACGTTGATAATCTGCGGAATAATTCTATCAGTTCCGCCAACCTGCACTGATGGCGTTGCAGAAAATATTACTTCTGTTAAATTTGTATTCTTTAAAAAGTCGTTCGTTATAACTTTTTTAAATTCGGAATACGTTTGACCGTGTGCGTCCTGACATTTTTTATTCCAATAGTCTGAATCTTCTTTATACTTATATCTATATTGGTTTGCATCGAGCGCACCCATTGGTAATAATACCAACTCTTTCGATGTGTCTAATTTACTTGTCCAGTCTATTGTCGTTCCTCCGCTGTAAAAATCATCGCGTGGTTCTATGTTTAATTGCTTCGTAGTATTTTTATCTTCGTCAATATAAAGATTAAACATTTGAATTATTGACTTGAAGAAATCTTTTATCTTTACTTTTTTAGGTATAGCGTTTTCCATGTAAAGATAATCACCGTCACATAAACCACTATTAACAACTTCGTTCCAAAAATAACCATTTGTTATGTCTGTGTTCTGTCCCGAAACACCAACCATTGCCACTATTACAACATCACCCGCATATAACTTTACGTTTAGTGCGCTTACATAAATATCTTGTGCTACAGCGGAATCAATAGCAGTAAAAGCATCGGAGAGCATTGTATAGCTTCCATAATCATCAGGGTTCCCTCCTAAATACTTCGCTATTCTTAAATACACAAACTCGTCTGATGGGGTCGCCTGTGTTGTTAATTGTGAATAAATATTATAATATCCTGTTTTGTAAACCGTCCACCTATATGTACCTGTGTCGTACTGACTACTTACGTCCGAAACGTCTGTATTGAATTTTATCCAGTCTCCAAATAACTGCCCTGCCGCTAACACTGTTTGAGGTACTGTTAATTGCGCCTCAAAGAATCTCGGTGTTGTTTGGCTTTCCTTTAATAGAAGTGCTTGTTGGTTGAACGGAATAATTAAGTGTTTAAATAAAATCTTATCGTTTAAAAAAGCACTTGACCATGTATAACCTGCCAACGCAAACATTCTTACAAGGTATTCTCTGACATAAATTGCGGGGGCGAAATCTTCTACATGATATTCCGCCCCGTTTGTTTTGCCTAAATCAATTAATGGATACATATAACCATCCCCCTGTAGCACGCTCCAAGATGCCATTATATTTGACTTTAGATAATAATGGTCAAGGTCTGACCAGTTTATATCTGTCAACTCTTTATCTCCCCACTCTGTAAAGATATTAGCAACCTGCCCCCTTATCGTTACTTCATATTCTATACTGTTTTCATCATTGCGATAAATACGAAGCATCTGCAAGTAACCTCTTAATTGCGGGAGTTCATCAATGTATATTATACATTCGGCTTTTATGTTTGGATTAAAATTACAATCAATATCTATTTCAAATATGTACTTAAATAAATTGTCGTTGTTCTTACTGCCCGGTATCTTAATTGTCTTTGAGTAGCTCGCATCTCTGTTTTCTGGTTGCCGAATATCTGCAATAGAATAGTTCAACGAATAAATTACATCGTCAGAAAGGTCAATCGTTCCGCTACTTATTAAATCTATTCGTGTTCTCATTTATTGTCGTTGGGAGTATCTATCGAAACAAAATTGTAGTGTCAAATCCAAATTAAACATCTTGTCGTTTAGGTTTGTTCGTGTTGTAAATTGGCTATCTATACAGGTTACAGGCACAAGTTCATAACCCACTCCGTCAACGTCAAGTGTATCAATATAAATTTCAGGGCTTTCAACTAATGATTGAAGTAAGATATTTTCATAATCGTTTAACCAATCTGATTTTAGTTTCAGCGTGTCTTTCATTCCTGTAAAAAAACTTTTAGTTCCTCTATCTGAAACGCTATACCCGTAAGCTCTCTCGCTTGTCAACCCCCCGACTGGTGGTTTGTATTTAGTTCGTGATATTTCTGTTTCGGTTGTACTTTTTTTAATAAAATTGAACGATTCAAACGCACCCAATTTATTTAACCAATGTAAACGATAGTTGGTGTATCTACATTCGGTTGTTTCGATACTCCATTTATACGTTGATGATGTTGCAAGTCCTGTAAAGTATATCTCATATCTTGTGGCTGTTGATGCTATAATGTTTCCGCTACCGACATAATCTGTTACCAATAGTGTTATTAAATTGAGATTGTTTGTTCCGCAACCGAATCTAACAAAATGGTGGTTGTCGTTACTGTTGTCGTTTTTTGAATTAGCTACAGAACAGTCTCTGATTAACGTCCCTGCTGAATTATAAACCTTTACTCTTGCTGCATTGAAGTTACTTACTGATGTTTGATTAAAATATAACCAAGTATCTTGCTCGAGTTTTATTTTTCGTGTGAATAGCGAATTGAAATAGTTTAAACATATTCCTCCGCTTGAATTAAAACTTAATTGATTGTAATTTTGAAATGGCAAGTAATTTACAAGCCCGTTCCAAACATATAATGTTCCTGTTGTCGCTTCGCCTGTTGTTTCGGTTATCACCCCAGCAAATTCTTCTTCGTGTCCGAAACTAACCGAATACGCTTTGAAACTTTTTGTATTCGCCTGAAACGAATAAGTTGATTTATCTATATCGCTTGTTAAATATGTTTCAAGTATTCGCCCGATATTAAAAACCCCACTTCCGTAAGTTAAATCGGGATAACATTTTACCTTTATAGTTTCCGAGCCTATCGTTATAGTAGCGATGTATTTGTAATTCGTGTTGACATAATGCGGGTCAGTAACAACAAATATTACATCGTTATATGCGGGTTGGAATTGTTGCGGTGATTGTGCTATTGCGTATGCCATCTATTATACTGTAAATTGTAATTCAATTTCTTTTTTCAAAACTTGTTCAATATCTTTTTTCATCTTTAAATATAATCCATCGTTTATTACATCACTAAAAAAGTAGGTTGGTTTGATTCCGTGTTTCTTTATGCCTCTTGCGATTAGAAACGCTAACTGTTTTCTCTTGACTAATTCCGATGTCTGTTTATATGCTTTACGAATCGTTTTATTTTTTACTGCTTTTATTTTTTTCTTACGGAGTTTTGATGTATCGTTTTTTAATCCACGAACTTTTATAAATTCCATCATTGCGTCCATCGGTGGTTGTTTACTTCCTTTCTTCCTTCCTTCATCTACCCACTTCCAGTAGTCCTCCATCAATAACTGAAAACTTATTTTAGTTCCTTGTGGCAATATCTTTACATCAATACTTTGGATTAATCTGCCCGGTTGGTCTTTGTCGTGCTCCCGTAAATTGTCTGCCAACTGTTTTATAATATCATCCTTATATTTAAAGAAAACCGAAGAAACGCCATCACCAACCGATAACTCCGAAGCGGTGTTGAATAAACTTTTATCCCGACCTCCTTTAATTCTTATAGCCATCTATCTGTGATTGCAACCATGCTTGTTTATCCTTATAGTAACATAGTGTATTCATAAATTCAATTACATTCATATTGAGTAAGTAATCCCATTGCTCCCGTCTGTTGTTGCTTAAATTATCTAACGTCAGGAACCAGCCCCAATACCCAATGAATCCATCTGCTGTTTTAATTTCCTGTTCGCTTCCTTCGCTTTCAACATCGAATAGTTTACGGTAGCTTCCATTAAACTTTCGTAAAGTTTCAAAAAAAAACCACTCAAAGAAAAAACGTCCGACATCATTATATTTTCCTTAATTATTTCAGCGTTCTTATTTCGTTGTTCTAATTTTAAAACCCCATCCTGATAATATTTATTCCGTTTGTTTCCGAATACATTTACAGGTACAAAGAATATAGCGAGTATGTTGTGCAGGTTTTGATTTACTGTTTCTTTATCTTTAGTGTAGTTGCTTAAATCAATATACTCTCCTGCTGATATAGTATTTAGTTTTGTGTTTACTTTAAATCGTTTACCGCTTAACTTTATAAATTGCTTTATCGCGCCACCTTCGGGCAACGTGTAAATAAATGTCGTTGCGGTGATACATTGCTTGAGTGCTGTTACCGACATACTTAATATTTTATCCTCGCTTTCACCTGATAAAATAGATAATACCTTTGCGTGTCTGTCGAGTTCGTCCATATCTATCTCCGACAATTCTGTTATCTGAATGTACTTTTTGAGCGATACCTCACTCCATTTGGTTGGTAATTTCATTGATAGATGTTTAAATAATATAGAAATTATTAAGTAAAGTGCTTACTTATTTACGAAATAAAATAGTTTTGTTTTTGTGGTGGGCGAAGCTGACTAACTAATTAAAAGATAGGTAGTTGAAAAATGGGTGTTTTTTGATTTATCCGATAGCATAAATACCTTTAACGGCTAATTTTTTATAAGCATTGTAACCTATTGCTGATGCCATCACTCCATCATCGTGAAAACCTGACGGTGCAGAATACTTAACTCCTTTTGTTTTCGGGTTGTATTCATAAGTAAACAGGTCGAGTTCCTTTAGTAGCCAGTCTTTATCTAAAAATTTTACTTCCTTATTTTGTGTCGCCACCACCAACTGTTCTATTATATCCTGTTTGCTTTTCGATGTGGTTATAAACGGGCTTATTAGTTCTGAATTATTCACGCTGTTTTTTACCTGTTCAAATATCGGGTCGCCAACTCCATTCACCTCTACTAAAGTATGGCAACCAAATTCATTTATTCTTTGCGTTACCTTATTCACAATCATTGCCCATGTATCCTGATGCCAACGTTCAATATAATACTGCTCACCATTGCTATTGAATACAGACAACACAGTGTAATCGTCTGCCCTTCCAATATCTAATCCTGCATACATTCGTGGCGTTCTTTCTGCGCTTGTAATGGTAACAGGATTAGTAAATAGCCCACTGCCACCATCTACAAACTCCGCTAAATACTCCTGCCTGAATACATGGTCGGGTAACGTTTCTCTTGCATCGTCTATCTCTGTTGGGTTAATTATTGGATTGTCGTAACTTGTCATATTGAATGACTTGTACTGCTTATTCTGACCTGACAACGAATGTATCCTGTGAAAATGATTCTTACCTTTTGGAGTTGATAAAAACAAAACCTTTTTACCTCTCACTAATACTGTTGCCCGCAATACCTCTGTCCATGCTTCGCTATCTATATATGCAAACTCATCACATATCAAATAATCAAATGTTTCGCCACGAATATTGTCGTACCGTTCTGCTGAATAGAAATTGATAGTGCTATTGTTGTGGCTGGTAAATGTAAGGTCGGTTTTGTTCTTGTTTTTAAAAACAAATTGAGATGCAGCAAAAGCGTTGTCTATCTCATCAAATACTTTCTTGCATTGCTTATATATCGGAGATACCCAACCTATCTTACAGTTGGGAATATTAAAGAACCAATCTAATGCTTGATTTTCTCCTAATAAAGATTTGCCAAATTGCCTACCGATAGCTAACGAGTAGTACTTGTACGGCTCATTCTTTATCGAGTTGTGTATCAGTAGTTGGTTCTTGTGTGGCTGGTATAGCTGAACCGAAAGCGGCTGCGACATTGGTTATTGTTGATTTTACTTCCTGCTCTGTTTTGTCTTTCCAATAGTCTTTATTGATGTTTTTTAGTGCGAATATTGCACCACCAAAAGTAAATGTGTCGAGCTTCTTTTCATAGGCATTTTCAATAACAGCCATCGCTCTACTTATAATTGTACTAAACACTTCTCCTTCCTTATCAATATCCCCGTCCATCCATCTGTGAAATGTTGCCCTTGAAACATTCAAATAAAGACACACCCCTGTTATAGTTAGTACCTCTTTATTTTCGATACACCACTCAAAATAGTCTTGTAATTCTTTCTCAAGGTCTTGGGGTGTTTTAAATACCTTTGGGCGACCTCCGTTGTTTCCTAATGCAAATAGGTTATGTTTTGGGGCTGGCATTATTCAAATGTTTTTTGGTAAGCGATATTGTGTGTGTTATTACAGACGTAATCGGTTATTCCGTTTATTCTTAATTGAAAATTAGTTGTTGTGAATTGAGATTGCCAACTTATTGTTAGTTGGTCGGCTGTTTTGAAGTTGTAAGTGTTTGTTCCTAATTGGTACTGATAGGTTAAACTATCGGTTGAATTAATCCATATTTGTAAGCCTTGCGGGTAGTTATCGAGTTCAATATTGTAGGTATATTCGGTTGTTGGTGTTGTCGCGGGTTTTGGTTCGTCCTGTTCCTTCTTGCAACTGAATAAAAATAGCAGTATAATAACTATTGGCAATATTTGTTTCATTACTTTTTTCACTGTTTGTAATTTAGTTTTTAGTAGTGCTTTGCCTCTCCTTATTAAATCGGGTTCGCAATTTTCACAAATCCAAGCATCGCAGGGTTCGCAATACGTTACAGGCTTTTTGCTTTTATCGTTGTCGAGTAATTCACATACCCGGCATACTCCTTTAAATTCCATTTGCCTGTTCGTAATCCTTTATCATTTGTGCTAAGTGTAGAAGCATTGCGCTTACACAGCTTGAACAACTTTGATTTACTTTTTGCCCCAAGTTAAATTCTCTTTCGTAAATCGGGAACAATCCGTCTGCCCCTCCGATATACTCTCCGCTTTTTGCGAATAGTTGTATGATGTGAAGATATGGCTTTATACTAATATAGCAACTTTCAGTCATAGTGCTTAGTTATTTTCATCGTGCCAAGATTTTATTTTATTTATGCTTTTTGTTTCGGTTTGTTTCTCTATATATTCAGATGTTGAGTGTAGTAGTTCTGTTACCCTGTCCCCTCGTCTTGGATTCATTTTAATATAAGTTTCATCGCCATAAATATCGGTAAAAATATCCTTCATGTTCCTGATTTGAATCGGGTTTACAGAGTACCTGCCACTTTCGGCTATCATTGTATATATTATTAGCCCAACCGCTTCGTCAAGTGATATGAAATACCTGTTACATATTTCAACTACTTTCTTTTCTTGTTGTTCTTTCCAAAGTTCAAATATATTTCCGCTTGTTTCAACTACATTATAGAATCTTGCAACTGAATGTCCTGCGTTTAGCGTTAGTCTTTCGGCTATTAGTTTGCTTGCACCATAAACCGTTTCGGGGTTACATGATTTACAGGTAGATGTTAGTATTATCTTTGAGTTCTTAAATGCGTTTAGGATGTTTTGCGTTCCTATTGTATTGATATTTAGTGTTTCGATTGTTTCATCCTCGCCAAGCGGTGCGTGTTTTGCTCCTGCACAATTAATAACATAGTCGGGGCTGGTGTGTTTGTCCTGCCATTCTTTTATCGAATACCAATTAGTAACATCCATTGTATCTATGTCGGTGCAATATACTTTAGTGTTTATATTTTCAAGTCGT
>Ga0114970_10002494_pt1 | contig 13711 bp, 16 predicted proteins | sample M_140205_XF_Meta_FD_87030 | JGI IMG/M metagenome (GOLD analysis project Ga0114970, IMG submission 87030) | Freshwater microbial communities from Lake Montjoie, Canada to study carbon cycling - M_140205_XF_MetaG | ecosystem: Environmental > Aquatic > Freshwater > Lake | place: Lake Montjoie... | reverse complement strand
ATGAATAAATGACGTGGAGGTTCTTAGCATTCTTGCCATGCACCCCGCGGTGAATAATCAAGGACACATCACCGGTTCGTTTCTGTATGAGTTTTCGTACACTTCCGCGGCCATGGCGGCGCTCGTCAAGGACCCGCAGGACCGGATCGCCGTTGCGATCAAACCGTTCTCAACCGCACTTGGAGGTCAAGTGGTAGCTTCCAGTGACGTATTCTGAGCCATTGACGTGGTTCTCATCGTCGAAATGCAGGACGGCACTTCAATGCCAGGTTTCGTGAATCTGGTCAGCGCTGGTGGTTCGATCAGTCACGGAAAGACCACAAGCCTTTTGGAAGGTGCGTCTTGGCTAAGTGAACTCACAAATGCACACTACGCATCACCTTGTTGCAAGCGGGCCCGCGGAACTAGGCCTAATTCCGTGAACCCTGAAACCATAGGAGAATTGAAGTCATGAGCATCCTGGGCGAAACGCAGTTCATCGGCACTTCGGTACTGACCGAGCAGAACAAGGCTGTAATCCTCAATGAATTCCTGCCGGCACACAAGGCCAGCGGAGCAATCCACACCTTTTACTTCCAGACGTCGCACACTTCCTACACTGTCGTCGGGCTCTGGAAAGACACCGAGACTCGCGACGCCGGTCTGAAAAGCCTCGCCCCAGTTTTCGAGCACGCCGCGAGCATGGGTTTCCATCGAAGCCACTCGGTCGTAGGTGAGAACTTCTGCCGGTTCGGGTCCGGGCCTTCCCACGATGGATACGTGACCGCATGGGAATATGAGCTTCGTTCCGACCCAGCTGATGGAGCAGCCTGGAGAGAATTGACTGTCGAAGGGCATAACACGATTTGGGCAGGCCTCTTCAAGTGGCTAGGTGCAAGCCGCGCGTACTTCCATTGGACTGGCGACCATACGTGGTCGGCGGTCGTGGTTTGGCCCGACCAGTCGACCCTTGAGATGGCCGGACAGGTGATTGCTGCGGTCAAGGCCCGTTTCTCAGGGCTCAAGTGGAAGAAAATCGAAGGCGATGTGATATGCGGGCACTGATGGGGGTTGTGGTCCACGGAACAGTCTTGACCTGACACGATGACCACAGACAACGTGTGCGGAGCCCCGAGGCTTCTGCTGCTTGGATCGAGCGGGCGTAGCCTCGGGGATCGTTGTTTCCAGACGCCTGAGCCCTCAGCGATGCCCGCAGTCCCGGCTACGCGAGATTGTCCCAGCAGAGCCTCGCCAAGGTCCCGATCAGGTTTGACGTCGCGCCGGGGGCAGCCCGGCCGTCAGGTAGGATCGCGGGCACATCCGAGGTGTAGACCGCAAGGATGAACCGGGGCATATCGCCTCGGTACACGATTCCGACGTCGTTGTAGGTTGTTCCGCTCGTCCCGGTCTTGTGGGCTACCCGGGTGTCACCCGGCAAGAGGAACGGCAGGCGCGCTCGCAATCTCTGTCGTGACAACATCTCCAGGGCCAACTCCGCGAGGGCCGGTGTCACGCCCATCGACGCTGAAAAACCAGCATCAGTCGATGCTCGCAGGATCACGTGCAGAAGTCTGGCCACGTCATTCGGGGTTGTCTCGTTCACAGTTCCCCTCGCATCGGACATCACGGCGGTGCCCGAAGCAAGCTTCGACATGAGGGTGTACTGCGGGATGCCTTCACGATGCACCGTTCCCGTCATCCCGACCGACTGGCTGAACCGGTTGATCGCATCAAGCCCCAGCCGGTCACACACGATTCCCGTGCAGGCGTTGTCGCTCACGATGATCATCATCAGCAGGACATCGTGCATCGTGATCGTGAAACCCGGCCGGAAGAACTGGAAGACTCCGCTGTCGCTGATTTGCCACCTCTCATCAATCGTGACGGGTTCCTCAAGCGAGAGTTCGCCACGATTGACTGACTGCATCGCTGTCATGAGGATGGCAACCTTGCGCGTACTCGCCGCCGGAACCACCAAGTCGCCAAAGCGGTTCGCTGTCTCGCCCGTGACGAGGTCATGAAACGACCAACCCGTTTTGAAGGGATAGAGGTCACACTCCTGGTTTAGAAGGCCGCAGATCGTGTCTGTCGTTGTCATCGGGACATCGTAGCCCGCTTGCGAAACTCGGGAGTTTGCCCCGATGCCACTCGTGCTTGCAGGGGGCTATGGTCAGGCCATGAGCAAGCCGCAGCGTCAACACCACCGCGAACCCTCTAGGCAACTTGCGAGTATCGCAACGCATCGTGAAGGACTGGTTACCGTCCTCGGCAACCTTGCTTCGGGGGCGTCCAAGGTTGTCGGTGAGGACTTACGGGTGGCGACCGTTGCTGCCTTGACGCAGATCATCACGGACCTGCGCCGTGATGCAACCAATTTGGACCCGGTCGGCGCGATCGGGGACGTCGTGACGGACTTGCTTATCGCCGCCGACATGGCGGTGGGATCAACTATTTACGATGTGTCGTTGGTTATTCGCCGGGCAGTAGATTCGCTCGATATCCTTCTTGAAGTCACCACGGAAGACGGTGTTCCGCCCTTGACCTAATGTTCGTCGCGTCGTGACACTCGTTAGATGATCTCTTGCTGTCGCGCGCGATACTTCGTGGCATTGGTCGTCATTGCACTGACCTCAGTCGCCTCATGCACTTACCCGCCCGCTGAGACATCGCCGGCGACAGCTGCCACCGTGGTTCCGACGACGTTCACATTGGTCACACCGACCCCTGAACCACCCGACCTCAGTCAGATGCGTCTTGCAACCGTGGAGGCGGCAGCAAACGAAGCCCGGGTCTCGCCCGGCTACGTGTGGACGCAAACGTGCGAGCGGTTCAGGACCTCCCAGTCTGGATGCCAGACCGGTCGTTGACCACACTGAAAGTACGTCCTTGCTCGGGGTCACACGCGGGCAGGCGTGAATCTCTGGATCCGGTTGTTCCCAAACTCGGTGACATACACCGCACCACCTGGATCAATGGCGATGCCACGCGGATACGTGAACTCGCCCACTCCCTTACCGGGGCGCATCCCGGTCGCGCTGAATTGCGCCAGGGGGCGACCCTCGGGGGAAAGCACCTGCACGCGGCAATTCGAGTATTCGGTCACCCAGATCCTCCCGGCCGGATCGATCGCGATCCCGTTGGGATTGCCGAATTCGCCGGCAAGGGTTCCCTTCCTTCCCCACTGCGACATCGGTGCGCCGGCCCCGGAGATGCGTTGGATCCGGTCGTTGCCCCAGTCTGCAATCACCAAGGACCCCGATGGCTCTATCGCGAAACCTACGGGCCAGTTGAACTCGCCTGGTCCAGCGCCACCACGGCCATTCGTCGCACCCCACGACGCGATGGGGTCGCCGCTTGCGCCGAGCTTTTGCACCCGGTTATTCCCGTACTCACCGACGTACACGTTCCCCGACAGATCGAGCGCAAGCGCCTCAGGAGCAAGGAATTGTCCCGGGTCCTTGCCTGCCTTTCCCCACATTGCGATCAGGTCGCCAGTTGGTGAAAAGATTTGAAGTCGATTGTTGCCTCGATCGGCAACATACACGCGACCGTCTGCACCGATCGCGATTCCATATGGGTTCACGAACTCGCCCGGTCCGCTTCCCTTGCGACCCCATTCAGCAATTGGCGATCCGGTCGCGGACAACCTCTGGACACGATGGTTGCCATATTCCGCCACGAGGATCGAACCGTCTGCGCCAATCGCTAAGCCCGCGGGTCCATTGAACTGGCCCGGCGCCGGACCGACCCCGCCTGCGATGACCTCCCAACTGCCGGGGATGCCACGTTCGGGGCGCACGTCGACGGCTGTCATAGCCGGTTCGCCAGTCTTGGAAGTGACTGGGTCTGGCCCACAAGAAACAGACGTACCCATCAGGCCGAACCCGACCACGGTCCGGCGTCTGAACCTAATGCGAACTGGACATGGTCGGTCAGTCCGCGAAATGACAGGCTGCCCAATGCCCCGGGCTGACCTCACGGAACGGAGGCTCCTTCTCCCGGCAGATGCTCTCCGCAATCGGGCAACGGGTGTGGAACCGGCACGCTGGAGGAGGGTTCACTGGCGACGGCACGTCCCCTGTCAGGATGATCCGTTCGCGTTTCCGTTCAACCACCGGGTCGGGAATCGGGACCGCCGAGAGAAGCGCTTTCGTGTACGGGTGCCTTGGGTCGATATACAACGCGTTGCGGTCCGCAAGTTCCACGATCTTTCCAAGGTACATCACCGCCACCCGGTTGGAAATGTGCCGAACCACCGAGAGGTCGTGGGCGATGAACAAGTAGGTCAGACCGAATTCGCTCTGGAGTTCCTCGAGAAGGTTGATGATCTGCGCCTGAATTGAAACATCGAGGGCAGAGATTGGTTCATCGCACACGATGAACGCGGGGTTTACGGCGAGCGCTCGGGCAATCCCGATCCGTTGCCTCTGGCCCCCGGAGAACTCATGCGGATATCGATTGGCAAAGTACGGGTTGAGCCCAACCACCGTCAGCAGTTGCTCAATGCGGTCCTGCTTCTCCTTGCCAGACGCCAGGTTGTGTATCTCAAGTGGCTCGCCAATGATGCTGCCAACCGTCATACGTGGGTTTAGCGACGCATACGGATCCTGAAAAATCATCTGGACCTGACGGCGCATCTTCCGCATCGGTTCGGTGGCCAATTTCGTCAGGTCTTGCCCGTCAAAGTAGACCTCGCCAGCGGTTGGCTTGTAGAGCTGCAGCAGTGCCCTTCCGGTTGTGCTCTTGCCGCAACCAGATTCTCCGACCAGTCCGAGCGTCTCGCCCCTCTGTATGGTGAAACTGACACCATCGACCGCCCGGACGGCTCCAACCTTCCGCTGGAAGATCACGCCCTGAGTCAATGGGAAATGCATGGTCAAGTTGCGGACGTCGAGAAGCGGTGGCGAGGTATCCGGAGACATCGATTTTGAACTGTCTCCCTTCGAGGCGGGTGCTATTGCCACGTCGTGATCCTCACAATTTCCGACGGTCAGGGTGGTCCTGCCCTGACCCGTCAATGTCTTCGATCTGCCTCGGCGATTTACAGCGGACGGTCTTCCGCTATTGCCATCGATCGAGGCGTCAGTCCGATGCCACCACTCCACGTGGGTGCCAGCAGGCGACTTCATGCCCGTCACTCGCCGGCGCATGAAGGGTTGGCCGCGTCGATCGGCACTTGTCAGTCGCGAACCCGCATCTAGGATGGAATGGGCAATTATCCGGAAGCTCGATCAAGTCGGGCGGTAGTCCTTCAATTGGCAACAGTCGCTCGCGTTCGGTCTGGTCAAGCCGTGGCACGCTCCGAAGCAGGCCCATCGTGTAGGGGTGAGACGGGTCTCCGAATACGGATAGGGCGTTCGCCCGTTCTGCCACCCTTCCGGCGTACATCACCATCACGTCATCGCACATTCCTGCCACGACCCCAAGGTCATGCGTGATGAGGATCGTAGCCGTGTTGAAGTCCTTGGCAAGATTTCGGATCAAGTCCAGGATCTGCGCCTGGATGGTGACGTCAAGCGCCGTCGTCGGTTCATCGGCGATGAGCAATCTCGGATTGCACGAGAGCGCCATGGCGATCATGACCCGCTGCCTCATGCCTCCGCTGAACTGGTGCGGGTAGTCATCAACACGTGCCTTCGCGGACGGGATGCCAACCAGGTCAAGCAATTCGATTGCACGACGCTTTGACTGCGAACCATCCATGTTGAGATGCAACTGCAGACTTTCGGTCAACTGCCTGGCGACTGAAAGTACCGGGTTGAGCGACGTCATCGGGTCCTGGAAAATCATGGCGATTTGCTTGCCCCGGACCTTGCGCATCTCACTGTCTGGCAATGTCAGAAGGTCTCTGCCCTCGAAAATCACCTGACCGCCAACAATCCGACCGGGGGGTGATGACACCAGGCGCATGATCGACATCGCGGTCACGCTTTTTCCGCAGCCTGACTCGCCCACAATCCCGAGGGTCTGGCCGGGATATACATCGAAGGACACCCCGTCAACCGCTTTCACTACGCCGTCCGCCGTGAAGAATTGGGTGCGAAGGTCACGCACGCTCAACAGTGGTGACCGCTCCGTGGCGGCGGGTGCACGTTCCTGCGTCGCGGCCTGAGACACTCGTCTGCCCTTCCTTTGCGTCCCCTGCATGGATGGTCCGCACACACGGCAACTGCCGAAGGCGAACCCCGAACGCGCAACCGTATTCGCGGTGAGGCGATTCTATGGTGGAGTGACGCGAACCGCAACCGCGACCAACTAAATGAGCGGCTTGCCAGTAGGTCAGTTTAGGGCTCGGAACTTCCTTAGCGGGTGCGTTCCGACACCGCGCCTGTGTAGAGTGTTTTCGGGAGGGTCTGTTTCGTTGGCGCAATTGTCGACACTTGGGCCCAACCGCAGGTCTGAAATCCAGTGATTGCCCAACTTGACGACGTCTCGACACGGCATCCCAAGGTGGCTCGCAAGGCCCCTGTGGGTACCCGAAGTCGTCGCAGGTCACTGTCCGTGTATGCCGGCCTTGGTTTGACGGTGCTGTGCATGGCGGGTGCCTCGCTGTGGTGGACTCGGAGCGACACACCTCCGCTTAGGTCCAGGCCGAAAGCAAGCGGGGCTGATGTCATCGCCACAATCGTCGTACCTGAACCGACGCCCGGGCCGGTTGTCCTGTTGAACTACGTAGGTATGAGCTACTTCAATGGTGGGCCGGCCGATCCCGTCATCGAGCTGAAGGTGATCCTGGACAATCAAGGCGACCGCCATTCGGATAGCACCAGTATCCGATGGGAACCCGAATTTGCCCGGGAGTTCACCTTTCTCAAGAGTTCGCCGCCGGCGGCGGGTCCGTGTCGATGAGTGGGGATGGGGGGTCTTTGACGGTGATGGCGTGCGCCCACATGGCGACGGCACGTATCTCCTCTGGTTCACCACCACTGGCTACAAGGTACGCGAACCACGTATCCAGGTGGTTGCCAACGGCAACATGTTCGTCGACGACACGTTTGCCATCGCGATGAACCGCATTCTCACGCGTGAACCGGAAATGCAAGGCATCTTTGAACGCCAACCTATTGCGGGAATCATCGACTGGATGGGTCGGTTTGTTCCTGATGCCGCCGAGACATCGCCGTTCGAGTTCGCCGTCGCGTTCGCGGCCACACTGTCCGGATTGACCTTGGCGGGAACCGTTTTTGCGCTGCGCCGAACACCGGACTCCCGCGTGAAGTAGTCACCAGGCCCTGCCCTGATCGGTTCTCACAAGAGGCATCCGGTGAGCCAGCGCGCTGTCCAACGGCGCGACCGTCTTCGTCAACGTGGCGATCAATGTATTCTCAAGCCAACTTTCGAACCGGAGACATGAAACATGACGGATATGCTGGCATCGGAGCTAATCTCTCCCGCCCCTGAAGGGAGCCGTCGCGTTGCCATCAACGGGGCGGCTGGGCGGATTGGGGAGGTGATGGCCTCTCACTTGTCATCCCGGTACCGACTCAGGCTGATCTATAACCGCACGGTCCCCGATGATCTGGCCGATGCCGTGGCCGAGGCGCGGGCAAGCGGAAATGCGGTCCCAATTGCTGGGGGCCATGAGGTTGCGGTCGCTGAGATTGCAGACCTTGACGCGGTCCAACATTCGGTTGCCGGCTGTGACGCAATCCTTCACCTTGCCGCCGTTCCGAGCGTACACGCACCGTGGGACGCCGTCCTTCACGCGAATATCGTGGGCACTTACAACATTTATGAGGGTGCGCTCCGTGCCGGAGTCCCCCGGGTAGTGTTCGCGTCAAGCAATCATGCAACGGGGTTCTACGAGCGAGACGGCCTACCGGTCGGTCCCGACATGCCCGTCCGCCCCGACGGCTACTATGGAGTCAGCAAGGCGTTCGGCGAGTCCCTCGGGCGGTTCTACGCCGAGGGCCATGGCCTTGCAGTCATCTGCCTCCGCATCGGTTCTTTCCAACCGCGTCCGCGTGACCGACGCCAACTCTCTACGTGGTTGAGTTACCGGGACATGGCGCAGCTGGCGTGGCGAAGCATTGAGACCAAGGAAACCTACGGAATCTTCTACGGAATCTCCGGCAACACCCGCGGATACTGGGATATCTCCAGTGCGCGAGAGGTGTTGGGGTACGCACCAGAGGATGATGGCGAGGCCTTCGCCGCCGAGTTTGATCCAGCGCCGGGAAATTCCTGATCGCACAATCTCGGTTCCAATCCGCGCGGCGAGAAGCCATTCAGGACACTGTGACCGAGTACCCGACCGTTGAGGCTGCGAAACAATGACTAAGCCGATCGAGTTTGTGGCTGCGTCGCGACGGGTTCGCGAAATCCTTGAGGCCTATGATCAGTCAAATAGATTGATGATCGACCAGGTCTACGGACAGCTTTCGCCCACCCTCGATGACTTTTACGAAGAGCGGTTGACCGTCCTCTTTCCAGATTCCGTTGAAGATGGCGCGCCGGACCCCCAGCCGACGATCACGCTAACCAGGGTCATCCCGGCTGGACCGACGCGCTTGGCGCGGAACCTCGGAAGCGTGTTTCCCCTCCAGGAGGTAGTGGGGATTGTGCTCGAAGCCCTTGCGTGTGCACCGGCGGGTACCGCGGGGCATTCGCTGCACGGGCGCCTGCGTGGTGGCGTAGCGCGTCTTGCTCCGAAGCAGTTCCGCGGATCCCAGACGATCATGGTCATGGTCATGCCCGACCAGATTGATGTTGAAACCGTCTTGGCCTGACGTCTGCTTCCAGGCGATTGAACCTCAATGCCCGACGATCACAAGATGCGCGATGCCCACAGCGCACGCTGGACAGACGTGACGGCGACCAAGAACGCCATTCCACTGAACCACCAGGAGAGCAACCCCGGCCATAGAAGGCAGATGGCAATGAAGATGACCGTTTCGGCACCTTCGATGAGACCCGACGGCATGATGAGTGCAGTCTTCCGTGTATCCCCCGCGCGCTCAGGCATCGTGTAGTTCGACCGCTTCTCCATAAGTGCGGAGAGCGCCAGCCACGACACCGCGTTCACGTAGAACGAACCCAGCAACAGGCCCAAGGGCACCGCTAACCCATCCGGGGCAGGCGATCCAATCACCAGGCCGACCGGCACTGCCGCGTAGACGATGAAGTCAGCCAACAAATCAAAGTAACCGCCTCGGTCCGAAGTCGTACCTTGTTGGCGAGCAACCGCGCCATCGAGCCCGTCGATCAGGCGGTTCGCGAGCCAGAGACCGAGGGCCAGGTTCTGGTTGCCCGCGGCTGCCGACCCTGCGCTTCCGATGCCCACGACCAAGCCGATGGCTGTCAAAGTCGTTGGGGAGACCGACCCGAGGGCGCGCGCGAGGGGCGCCAAGGCTGCGTCCCGAACCCCCCTGAGTGATCCGTCAAACATCGACCGAACACCCCACCCCATTTCCCATTCCGCGGCGTCCCAGTTCGTTAGCGGACACACCCATCATTCGGGCCCTGTCGCAATCAGGTTCACAGCCGCGCGCCCGTCCTCGCCCCTCCCGATGATTACAGACCTGTAACCAGCGGGAACTCGCGCTGGACCGTCGATGGCATAGAGGCGCCTGCGGGATGCCGGGTCGGCGAGTTCGGAACCCCAATCGACGTTTCGGCGGACGACCGGCGGAATTAGGGAACGGCGCTCAGTCAGGTCGAGAACACCAACCGAGGCGACGTTTGCTTGTCGATAGGACCCGTCGACGGCTGGAGTCAAAACCACTTCATCCACGGACCCGTCGTGCACCTCATGCCACGCCTGTAGGAACGCCTCGATTGTTCCCCCCTCCCATGCCCGGGCAGATTCCTGTCGGTCGTGTACGAATGTCGCGAGGGCCCACGTTGCCATGCCGACCCCAGCGATTATGGCTAGGTCGGCAGTGAGTTTTCGGCGGCGCGCAAAGTGGAGAACACGGACAAGGCCAGACGCCTCCAACATGGTGAAGGCAGGAACCATTGCGATCGCACTAGAAGAATCCCCACTCGCTAGGTTCAGCACAACAGGGATGGGAGCCAAGACGAGCCATCCAGCGGTAAGGGCCCAACCCGGGCGCCGCCATTTTCCCGAAACAAGAAGCATCCACACGCCCGTGACAAGCAGCGGAACTTCTATCAAACCTGATTGTCCACCTTCTCCCGCATGACGACGCCGGTTGCGATCACCGCGGGTAAAGAGGAAGGTCGGATCGAACACGCTTGAGTACGCATCAATGGCGACGCGGGCCGAGACTGATGCCGGTGACTGCAACGACTCGGTGAACCCGGCGAGCCAATCAAATGGTGCTGGAGGTAGTGCGAAACCAACCCGCCTGGAGACAGTTGCGTCGACGATGACCTCGCGGGCATTCCGCGCCGGATCGGGATCGATGGCAACGATCCCGTGTATTGACCACGAGAACGCCGAGGCTGACGTAGACGCCAACACTAGGCAGACGACTATCCACCGGGACCCTGCGACCGCTGTCGGTTGCGCGCGAGCGCCCCGCCGCCATCGCACCATCGAAGCCATTGCCATTATGAACGGTGTGACCACCATCGTCGCGGGATGCGAGAAAGCTGCAACAGCGACGCCTCCGACCCCCAACAAACCGAATGAGACCTGTGATCGAAGATGTGTTGCCCGAGAATTCCTTCGCGTCACTTCGACGATGGATAACACCGCTACGATCAATGCAAGGAGCCCGAGCGACGCTCCGTCACCCGTGCGGCTGATCTGCAGATGCCAGGTGGAGATTGCGAGAAGACCGCCTGCGCCAATCCCGGAGACACGTGATCCGGTGAGTCCCCACCCAAGCACGCCCAACGGTGCAACTGTCAGCGCTCCCGCGAGCGCCGCGGGCAGGCGCACCGCGAGCGTCGAGGGTCCAATGATCGCGGTGAACGGAACTGCAGCCAGAGTAAAAAGGGGCAAACCGTAGCCGTCGATGCGCGGCGAAAATAATCCAAGGAACGTGCCGTACTCGTCGTTCCCGGTCAGGCCTATGAGCCACGCGTTGAACGCGACTTTCGCCTCCGCGCCGTCCATGCCGGCCGGCACTGAGCCAAGATATGCCGTCCTCAACACAAGTGCGATCACGGTGGCGATGAAGAGTGACGTCGCAAACGCCCGCTCACGCGAGCGTTCCAAGAGGTCCATCCTTACGCGTGCGCCGTCAACCAGGATCACCGCAACACGATACCGGGCTGTTTGCGCGGCCCGGAGGATCGGAACGGGAAATGCGATACGGCACCTGCCATTCGATTGGCCGCGGTGCCGACTGCGATACTTCCGCGGGATTGCCGACTTGGTGCGGTTACGTGCCGAGTTTCGGGAGGAGTTGATAATGAGCGCGGTCGTCGTGGTGGGTCTCGGGTGGGGAGACGAAGGCAAAGGCAAGATCGTCGATGCCATCGCCGCCGAGAGAGGGGCACGGCTTGTCCTGCGTTTCAACGGTGGCCCCAACGCCGGCCATACGGTTGTGCCGGGCATCGATCTCAAGTCCCTGCCCGCCGGAACGGCACCGCCGTCGTGGCATGACCGCGTGTTCCGACTCCATCAGGTGCCTTCCGGCATTTTCACACCCGGATGCATTTCGATATGCGGGCCCGGCACGGTCATTGATCCGGACGGATTTCTTGCAGAACTTGCCGAAGTCCAGGAGCTCGGCGGAGATATCTCGACCATCCTGCTCTCGGACAGGGCGCACGTCGTCCTTCAGTCGCATCGCGACCGTGACCGGCTACTTGAGGCCGCGCGTCATGCCACAAGCCCGTCACTCGAACAAGGCACGACCAAGCGTGGCGTTGGTCCGTGCTATGAGGACCGCGCGGCGCACATCGGACTTCGCCTCGGAGATCTGCTGGATGGCGCGTACCTTGACGAATACCTGCCTTTCTTCGCCGCTGAACAGTCCCGGCGTCTCGGCGCGTATGGCGGGTTACCGGTAGATGCCCGTGCCCTGCGGGACCAGTGCGACCAATGGGCCGACGCCCTCCGCCCCCGGATCGTGGATTCATTCCTACTGGTGCGCGATGCACTTGCACGGAATGACACGATCATTTTGGAAGGACAACTCGGGGTGGGTCGGGATGTGGATTGGGGTATCTACCCCTATGTCACATCCTCGGGAACGACCGCTGGTTCGGCTGCTGCCGGCACTGGGGTTCCAGTGACTGCCATTCGCGAGGTAATCGGCGTTGCCAAGGCTTTCTCGACGTCAGTCGGATCCGGTCCCTTTGTGACTGAAGTACACGGCGCCGAGGCGATGAGGTTCCGTGAGGCGGGTGGTTCGGAAACCGAGCACGAATACGGTGTGACCACCGGTCGTCCGCGTCGCTGCGGGTGGTTCGACGCAGTTGCCACTCGGCAAGCTGCCCAGATCAACGGCTGCACTGGCATTGCGCTGACCAAGGTTGACGCTCTCGAGGGGTTCGATGAAGTGAAAATCGCGGCCTCTTACGATCAGGGCGGCAAGGCGATTGACTACGTACCGAGCAACACCCGGACCATTGGCCATCTGAGCCCGGTCTATGAACTCTTTCCCGGATGGACAGGTGGTACCCGTGACGTGCGGGTGTGGTCCGAACTTCCTGCCGCGGCCCGGACGTACGCGGAAGCGGTCCAGGACGCGTGTGGCGTTCCGGTCGCCTATGCTGGAACGGGTCCAACACGCCTCGCCTTGGCACCGCGACATTCGTGAAGTCCAAAGCGCGACCCACTCCTGATCCGACCTGCACCCTGACTTGGTCGATGTCGGAGACCGGTTTCTCAGCTCTTTCTGGAACAGTCAGGCAACACGCACACTGAACCGGGCGGCAAATCCGCCGTCAATTGCCGACCCTTCGTGGGCGGAATGAGATCGGAGCGACCTGCAATGTCACTCGTACCAATGAAGCAGATCCTTGACGAGGCCGAGCGCGGTGGCTATGGCGTCGGCGCGTTCAACGTCAACAACATGGAGCAGATCCAGGGAATCGTGCGCGCAGCGCGTGAGACCAACTCCCCGGTCATCATCCAGGCCTCCAAAGGTGCCCTGCGGTACACCAACCTGATCTACCTCAAGAAGTTGATGGAAGCGGCGGTTGAGGAGAACCCAAACCTCAAAATCGCCCTGCATCTCGACCATGGGAACGAGTTGGACGTGATCCGGACGGCCATCGACCTCGGGTTCACGTCGGTCATGCTGGACGGTTCGCTTGAACCAGATGGGAAGACCCCTCGCAGTTTCGACAGCAACGTAGACATCACTCGGCGTGCCGTAGAGATGGCGCATCCCCACGGCGTCACGGTGGAAGGCGAACTTGGCACCCTGGGCGGTATCGAGGAACACGTACAGGCCAGCCGCGTGATCCTCACCGACCCGGAAGAGGCGGCGATCTTTGTTGAGCGCACCGGTGTCGACGCATTGGCCGTTGCGATCGGGACATCGCATGGCGCATACAAGTTCAAGGATACGCCGACCCTCGCGATTGACCTGGTGGAGAAGATCCACGCCTTGGTGCCGGATGTCCGGATAGTGATGCATGGATCTTCGAGCGTGCCTGCCGAACTGATCGATGCGATCAATCGGTACGGGGGCCAGATGCCCAACGCCCGCGGGGTCCCGGTTGAAGCAATCCAGGAGGGCATCCGTCACGGTGTCCGCAAGATCAATGTGGACACGGACACCCGCCTTGCCGCGACTGCGACGATCCGACGGATCTTCCACGATTCCCCAACCGTATTCGACCCGCGGGACTACCTCGGACCGGT